>ENA-OUNI01000772-OUNI01000772.1-human-gut-metagenome-genome-assembly--contig:-NODE-772-length-14207-cov-2.525781_pt1 | contig 14207 bp, 23 predicted proteins | sample MGYA00242499_ERZ504580 | MGnify/ENA primary metagenome ERZ504580 (study PRJEB26092, sample SAMD00036315) | human gut metagenome | host: Homo sapiens | study: EMG produced TPA metagenomics assembly of... | reverse complement strand
GCCCTGGCGCAGCGGCTGTGCGGCGCCGTCGGCGAACTCTGCCAGATCCCATCGCGCTTTGCCGTCGCCATCGACGTCGCCCTGGGCGGTGCCGTCCGTTACGTCGTCGCTGAAGACGAAAGGGCGGCCAAACAGGCTATTTCGTATTTAAAAGACAGAAAAGCCGGCCGGACGACCTTCCTGCCCCTGGATACCTGCGCAGCCGGCAGCGGACAGCCGATGAAGAACGGGCTGCCGGCGAACCGGGCATGCTCGCTTCGCCTCCGATGCTATTTCTTATGATGCCAAATATGAAAAGGTCTTTTCATCCTCTTAGGGCGGACCCTCCTGGCCGATACCATGGATACGGGCTCGGCTGTGGCCCGGAAATACGGCCATCGCCTGCGCATCGTCTGCCTCGACGGGACGCAGTTCAACGCCGGCGGCTCCCTGACCGGCGGCAGCGCCCGCAATCAGGAAGGTTCCCTCATCAGCCGGCGGGCGCTGCTGCAGGAATTGCAGGAGACCTGCCGCCGTGGCCAGCAGCGCCTGGAAACCCTGGCCGCTGAGGACCGGGAACTGCGCCAGCAGGCCGAAGAATCTGCCGGGAACTGGCCCAGGCCGAAGACCATTGGCGCAAAGCCAGCCAGGCTGCGGAACAGGCCCGCTGGCAGGGCGGTCAGGAAGAGAAGGGCCTGGCCGATATCCGCCAGGCCCTGGCTGATTTTGACCAGCGCGTCGAAGCCTTGGAAAAGGAACGGGCCGACATGCAGGCCCGGCTGGTCGCCAAGGAAGCCGCCCTGGCCGATATGGAAACGGGGCCGGCTGCCGATGTCCAGCAATGGCAGGACGCCTGTGATGCTGCCAAGCCGAAGCCGCCCAGTGCCGCCAGACCTTGACGGAAAGGCAGATTGCCGTAGCCAAACTGACAGAACAGGCCAGCCATGGCGACGACCAGCTGCGCCAGCATGACAAATGGCAGCAGGAACTGACGGTACAGGAACAGGCCCTGGCCCAGCGCCGCCGGGATTTGCGCCGCCGCCAGGAAGAAGCGGCCCGCCTGTTGACAGAACTGTCGAAAAATATTACCTTGAAAGAAGCCGATACGGTCCGCTGCGACCAGGCCAAAGAGGCTTTTTATCAGACCCGCAATGAGTCTTTGAAACAGAGCCAGGACCTGGATGGCGTCGTCGACGACCTGCGCCGGCGCCATCAGGATTGGCAGCAGCGCTGCAACGCTGCCGACATCCAGCGGGAAAAATACAAGAGCGATATCAGCCATCACGAAGAACGGCTGGCCATGCAGGGCCTGAGCCGCCAGGAAGCCATGGAGCGCCGCCGCGAAGGCTCGCTGAAAGAGCTCCACGACAAGGTCGCCTCCCTGAAAGGCAGATCACAGCCCTGGGGACCATCAACCCGGCAGCTGAAGACGAATACAAGACGGCTCTGGAAAAGCGGGACTTCTACAACCGCCAGTGCGATGACCTGAAAGAATCGCGGGAAAAACTGCGGACTGTCGTCGCTGAAATCGATGCGGCCATGGCCGAACAATTCGCCAAGGCCTTCAAGGAAATCGGCGTCCACTTCCAGGATATCTTCAGCCGTCTCTTCGGCGGCGGTACGGCCCACCTGGCCCTGACCGACAAGGAACATATCCTGGAAGCCGGTGTGGAAATCTATATCCGCCCGCCAGGAAAGAAGCAGCAGTCCCTGACGCTTCTCTCCGGCGGCGAACGGGCCCTGACGGTCATTGCCCTGCTCCTGGCTTTTCTGGCCTATCATCCGGCGCGTTCTGCCTGGTCGACGAAGTCGACGCCGCCCTGGACGAAGCAACGTCGAACGCATGGCCCGATACCTCAAGAATTACAGCGGTGCGACGCAGTTCATCGTCATCACCCACCGCCGCAAGACCATGGAAGCGGCCAATACCCTGTTGGGTGTGACCATGGAAGAAAAAGGCGTATCGCGCCTGCTGACTGTCAAAGTAGATGAATTGTTAAAGGAAGGAACATAACTATGGGATTTTTTTCAAAACTGCGCAAAGGCTTAGAAAAGACGAAACACTCGCTCATCCAGAATATCGAAACCGTCGTCCGCGGCTATGCCAAGATCGACGACGACATGTACGATGACCTGGAAGCGGTCATGCTCACCGGCGATATTGGCGTCGAAACGACGGAATACCTCCTGGACCAGATCCGGACCGGTGTCAAATCGAAGGAAATCAAAGACGGCAACGACGTCGTCCCGTATTTGGAAAAATGCATCGTCGCCCTGCTCAATGAAAACGATGAACCCCTGCCGGAAACAGACGGGCCGCGGGTCATCTTCATCGTCGGCGTCAACGGCGTCGGCAAGACGACGACTATCGCAAACTGGCCAAGTATTACAAGCAGCAGGGGAAATCGGTCATGCTCGCCGCCGGCGATACCTTCCGTGCGGCAGCGTCGGAACAGCTGACCATCTGGGCGGACCGCGTCGGCGTACCCATCGTCAAGCATCAGGAAGGCGCCGATGCAGCCGCCGTCGTCTTCGATGCCACGGCGTCGGCCAAAGCAAGGGCATGGATATCCTCCTCGTCGACACGGCCGGCCGCTTGCAGACCAAGTCCAACCTCATGGAAGAATTGCGGAAAATGGCCCGTGTCGCTAGCCGCAACATCGAAGGAGCTCCGCAGGAAACGCTCCTCGTCCTCGATGCCACGACGGGCCAGAATGCCGTCAGCCAGGCCAAACTCTTCGGCGACGTCGTTCCCCTGACGGGCGTCGTCCTGACCAAGCTCGACGGGACGGCCAAAGGTGGCGTCATCTTGTCGGTCAAGCGGGAATTGGGCGTCCCCGTCCGCTGGGTCGCGTCGGCGAAGGCGTCGACGACCTGCGTCCCTTCGATGCCGCCCAGTTCGCCGATGCCCTGTTCGATAAAAACGTCGCAGCCCGCGAAGCCAGCGACGAAGATTAGGAGGGAATCCCATGTTCGTAGGTAATATTTCCCAGTATGAAAAGGAAAGCCGTTTCCTGCCGGAATATATCCGGCCGTGGATCGAGAAATTGTCTTCCTTGGTCAAGTCGGACTTGAATCCCGGACGCATACCTTCGATACGGTGAACTACATGAATGTCGACGTCACGGAAACGGCGCCGGCCAGCCAGCGTCTGATGGAAGCCCACCGCGACTACATCGACGTCCAGTACGTCCTCGAAGGCGAAGAGAACATCGGCTGGCAGCCCTTATGCCAGGCCGGCCCTGTCGTCGATGACAGCCGGGCCGACAGCGATGCCTGGTTCTACAATCCCGATGTCGTCGACGATACGGTCATTGCCATGACGCCGGGAACGTATGCCATTTTCACGCCGGCTGACGGCCATCGCTGCCTCTGCGCGCCTGACGGGCAGGGGAAGGCCATCAAGAAGGCCATCCTCAAGCTCCACGTCTAGAAGGGGGGATGAAGATGGAACTTATTCCAGCCGTCGCCAAGGCCCTTGAGGAACTGCGCCGTCAGTGGCCCCTCATTCACCATATCACCAATTTCGTCACCATGACTGACTGCGCCAATGCGACCCTGGCTATCGGCGCGTCGCCGACTATGACCAATGCCGTCGAGGAAGTCGCCGAAATGGCGGCTGCCGCCAGGGCCCTGGTCCTCAACCTGGGGACGCTCCAGGCGTGGACCCTGGAGGCCATGCTGGCAGCCGGTAAATCGGCCGCTGCCCACGGCGTGCCCATCGTCTTCGACCCCGTCGCGCCGGCGGTACGATCTTCCGCACCCAGCGGCCCTGCGCCTGCTGGATGAACTGCCTATGGCCGTCATCCGCGGCAACGCGTCGGAAATCACCTGCCTGGCAGCCCATAAGAGCGGCCAGGATTTCGGCGTCGACAGCCGTCTAGGCCCAGCCGACCCGGCCCTGGCTTCGTCCCTGGCCAGCCATCTCGGGACGACCGTCGCCATCACCGGCGCGTCGATGTCCTTTCCGATGGCTGCCAGACGGCCGAAATCCGCAACGGCTGTCCCATGCTGACCTATGTGACCGGTACGGGCTGCATGACGACGTCCCTCATCGCCTCCTTTGCCGCCGTGGCCGACCCGTTCACAGCCGCAGCCGGCGGCATCCTGGCCATGGGCATCGGCGGTGAGCTGGCCCTGGCAGGGGAGGGGAAGAATGGGCCGGGGACCTTTCACGCCCGTCTCTTCGATGCCTTTTATCAATTAAATGATGCTATCTTACAAAAATATGGAAAGGTTGTAGTACATCGTGAATAATACTGAACTCAAGAAAATGACAGTGACGGCGATTTTCATCGCCATCGGCGTCCTCCTGGCGCCTTTCGTATCCTTTCCCTTCGGCGGTGCCCGGGTTTTCCCGCTGCAGCACCTCATCAATGTCCTCTTGTCGGTCCTCGTGGGCTGGCGCTATTCGACGGCCGGTGCTTTCTGCATTTCATCCATCCGCATTGCCATGGGCGTCGGTACCGTCCTGGCTATCCCGGCAGCATGATCGGCGCCGCTTTATCCGGCGTTTTGTATAAAAAACAAATTCCATCTGGGGTGCCGTCATCGGGGAAATCGTCGGGACCGGCCTTCTGGGCGGCCTCATCGCCTATCCTGTCGCCGCTTTCGTCCTCGATTCCAAAGTCGTCGCCTTATGGTTCTTCATCGTTGCCTTTTTGCCCAATACCTGTATTGGTGCGGCCTGTGGTGCTGTTTTATACAAAGTCCTGCCGATTCGGAAATTTGCCGAAGAATTGAGAAAATAATAATATCAACTTGTTTATTGACTTATAAGGTGCTGTATATTAAACTATAAATTGGTACTGAATTTTATAGTTTGAGTTTCAAAAGCAGCACCTTGTATTTTTTTGAGTAGGACGTGTTTACATGACAGAAAATATCCGCGCCAAGATTCTGGCCGAAGCCCTTCGTGAAATCAACCGCCATGGTTCCGATTTCCACATGGACGACTTAGCCCGTAATCTGCGCATCAGCAAGCGGACTTTATACGAAAATTTTTCGTCGAAACAGGAAATCATCGAACAGGCCATCGCCGATTTTACCGATAAGATCTATGCCTATCATCAGCGTATCGTCAGCGATCCGGCCATGACTTGCGAAGCCAAGCTCATCGCTTATTTCGACGTGCCCAGTGACAACTGGCAGGTCCTGTCCGTGCGGAAAACATCGGATCTCCTGGCAAAGATGCCTGGTACTTGTGAACGCTTGCAGTCCCGCTATAAAAAAGACTGGCTCCTTTTGGAACGGCTCCTCGATGAAGCTCAGGAGACAGGAGAATTCAAGCCCTTTGATAAGTTCCTGTTCTTGCGTATCCTGCATAGCGCAGCCGATGACATTATCGATTATTTTAATGATGTCAAACACGATTCCACCTTTAGTGACTATATGAAGCGCTGTATCAACGTCTTGCTCTATGGCATTAAAAATCAGGAATCGAAAGAAATAGGAGGAAAGTGAAGATGATACAAAAACGCAAACTTGCGACGATGAGCGTCACCGTACTCACCATCGCCGCGCTCTTAGCCGGCTGTGGGGCCAACCCAAGTGCGACTAAGGCTCCCGTTGTAGTCAACACGTACAAAGTCGTCGCCGCGGACACGCCGGTCAAGGCCGAGTACAGCGGTACCGTGACGGCAACAGACAAGGTGCCTGTCCGGCCTAAGATTTCCGGCCGTGTCGTAGAAAAATACGTCCAAGGCGGTCAGGAAGTCACGGAAGGGCAGCCGTTGTTCCGCCTCGACAGCCGGACCTATGACGCCGCCCTGGCCCAGGCCAAGCTACCCAGCTCAGTCCGAAGCCAATCTGGCCAATCAGCAGCTGAACCTGCGCCGTTACCAGACCCTGGCCAGCCAGGACGCCATCCCGCAGCAGACCGTCACCGACCAGGAAGCGGCTACGCAGCAGCAGCAGGCTGTCGTCGAAGCCAATGCAGCCCAGGTCGACGCTGCTCAGGATAACGTCGACGATACCATTGTCTATGCTCCGTTCAGCGGCAAATTGAACGTCGATGACGTACCTATCGGTACCTTTGCGACGGCCGGTTCGACGGCACTGGTCACCATTTCTTCGACCAATCCGGTCTATGTCGAATTCTCCATCAGCGAAGCCGAATACCTGCAGATGACCAAGCAGGCTGCGGACAACGCCGGCAGCTGGGGCGACCATCTCCTGCTCCGCTTGAGCGACGGCACCATGTATCCTTATGAAGGCCATGTCACCCAGGTCAACCACGGCATGGATGGCAACTCTGGCTCGATCATCGTCAAGGCCGTCTTCGACAATCCGGATAATCTCCTCATCCCAGGCCTCTATGCGACGGTCGTTTCCGATACCCAGATCCAGCGCAATGCCCTGTCCGTACCGCAGCGCGCCGTCCAGCAGACGCTGGGTAAATATTATGTATCCGTCATCGACGGCAATGGCGAAGCCCAGAACCGGGAAGTCACGCCGGGCCAGAAAGTCGGCAAATTCTGGATCATCAACGATGGTCTTCAGGATGGCGATACGATTATCGTCGACGGCTACCAGAAGGCCAAAGGCGCTGCCTTGGACCAGCACTTGCTGACCAAGGCCGATATCGACAACGACAGCTCCGATACGTCGTCGGACACATCATCGTCAAATAGTTAGGGAGGCGAGACCGTGATATCTAAGTTCTTTATCGACCGGCCTATCTTTGCTATCGTCATTTCGCTGATCATTTCCATCTTCGGCCTGTTGTCGATGGCGACTCTGCCGGTTGCCAAGTATCCGCAGGTCACGCCGCCGCAGGTCCGCGTCTCGGCTACTTATATCGGCGCGAATGCCGAAGTCGTCGGCACGACCGTGGCCAGCGTCATCGAACGCCAGCTCGTCGGTGTCGATAACCTGGTCAATATGGAAAGCTCGACGAACGATAACGGGTCTTACTCCATGACCGTCCAGTTCAAGTCCGGCAGCGATGGTGATATGGACACGGTCAACACTCAGAACCGCGTCAGCCAGGTCCAGTCGACCTTGCCGTCAGAAGTTACCCAGACCGGCGTTACAGTCCAGAAGTCGACGAGTTCCATGGCTATGGTCTTCGCCCTGGTTTCGCCCAATGGCTCTTATGATGCGACGTTCATGAAGAACTATGCTACCCAATACTTCATGGATGAACTGAAATCCGTCCCGGGCATCGGCGACGTCCAGGAATTCGGGTCTGACTATGCCATGCGCATCTGGCTCAACCCGATGAAGATGAATATCTTGAAGATTACACCGACCGATGTCATCTCGCTATCAGCACTCAGAATAAACAGGCCGCTGTCGGCACCATCGGCTCCCAGCCGTCGCCGAACAACCAGACCTACCAGTATACCCTGCGTACCGACGGCCGCTTGCAGACGGCGGAACAGTTCAAGAACGTCATCGTCCGCACCAATCCCGACGGTACCATGGTCCGCGTCGGCGACATTGCCGATGTCAGCCTGGGATCCAAGGATTATTCCGTTGCCACTAACCTCAACGGCGGCAAGGCTGCCGGTTTCATGATCAGCCTGACAGCAGACGCCAATGCCATGCAGTCTGTCAGTGGTGCCCGCAAGGTCTTGGAAAAGGCTAAGCAGGCTTTCCCGGCTGATATGGATTATAAAATCGTCTACGATAGCACGACCTTCGTTACGGCGTCGATTCATGAAGTTATTGAAACCTTCATCGAGGCCCTGCTGCTGGTCGCCCTCATCGTTTATATCTTCCTCCAGAGCGGCCGGTCGACGCTGATCCCGCTCATCGCCGTCCCGGTATCGCTGCTGGGTACCTTTGCCTGCTTCAAGGTCCTCGATTTCTCCATTAATACGTTGACCTTGTTCGCCATGGTCTTGGCTATCGGCCTCCTCGTCGACGATGCCATCGTCGTCATCGAAGCCGTTGAATACGAAATCAAGTACAATGCCCGAAGTCCGCGGGAGGCGACGATTATCGCTATGGAAAACGTACAGAACCCGGTTATCGGTGTTGCCTGCGTCCTGGCCGCCGTCTTCATCCCCGTCGGCTTCATCAGCGGCATGAGCGGTATCCTCTACCGCCAGTTCGCCCTGACCATTGCCGTGTCGGTCCTCATTTCGGCCTTCGTCGCTTTGACCCTGACACCGGCCATGTGTGCGTCGATTTTGAATGTCCACAAACCCAATGACAACCCCAAGGGCATTTACAAGTTCTTCCAGAAATTCAATGATGCCTTCGATAGCTCATCGCCTGGTATGGCCTGCGCCTGGCTCACTTGCAGCTTCACCTCAATGGTGCGTGGCCTTCCTGGTCATCATCAGCGCCCTCACGGCAGGCGTCTTCAAAGTCATGCCGACAGGCTTTGTCCCGTCGGAAGATAATGCCTTCGTCATGATGAACGTCACCTTGCCCGAAGGCATTTCCCAGACGGAAACGAAACAAGTCAGTGAACAAATCAGCAAATGGCTGGAACAGCAGCCGGGCGTGACCAGTGTCATGAACGTTGTCGGTTTCAGTATCCTGCCAATGGGCCGAAATCGAATGGGGCTACGTCCTTCATCGGCATGAGTGACTGGGATGAACGTAAAGATAAATCCCTGTCCGTCGACGCCCTGGTCGGCAAGATCATGGGCATGGGCAATCAGATTCCTCAGGCTACGGTCATCGCCATGAACCCGCCGCCGATCGACGGCATGGGCACGTCATCGGGCTTTACGATGCAGCTGGAAAACCGCGGCAGCCATACGACGGCCGAATTGTCAGCGATGGCACAGAAATTCATCGCCGCTGCCCGGAAGCGGCCGGAAATCGGGTCGGTCTACACGGCCTTTGCTGCCGATACGCCGGGCTATGAGCTCGACATCGACCGCGATAAAGTTGCCAAAGAAGGCGTTTCCCTGAGCGACCTCTATTCGACGCTCCAGTCCTTCTATGGTTCCTATCAGGTCAACGATTTCACCATGTTCGGTCGTAATTTCAAGGTCGTCGTTCAGGCCGCTCCGGAATTCCGTGAAACCATCGATGCCAATAACCACATCTACGTCCGCAACAGTGCCAACCAGCTCGTTTCAGTGGCCAACTTTGTCCGACCGAAAGCCATCGGTTCGGCGTCGATCCTCAACCGTTTCAACGACTATCCGGCCATCAAGATTCAAGGGCCCCGGCTAATGGCTACAGCTCCGGTGATGCCCTTAAAGCGCTGGAAGAAGTCGCTAAAGACACGCTCAGTGAAGGCTATGCCTATGAATGGAGCGGCATGAGCCGTGAAGAAGTCGAAGCCGGCAACAAGACGGTCTACGTCTTTGCCTGGCTATCCTCTTCGTCTTCCTCGTCCTGGCTGCCTTATATGAAAGCTGGAAGTACCCTTTGCTGTTATGTTCAGCCTGCCGGCCGGTGTTTTCGGGGCTTCGGCTTTTGCCTACCTCCTGAATCAGCAGAATAACCTGTACTTCCAGATCGGTCTGCTGGCCGTCATCGGCCTGGCCGCCAAGAACGCCATCCTGATTATCGAATACGCCAAAGTCCGTGTCGATGAACGCGGCATGGACCCTGTATCGGCTGCTATCGAAGCCGCCAAGATCCGTCTCCGCCCGATCATCATGACGTCCCTGGCCTTCGTCGTCGGCTCTATCCCGCTGGCCATCGCCACCGGGGCAGGCGCCGCATCGCGAGTAACCATGGGCATCACCGTCGTCTTCGGTACGTCCGTTGCGACCATCTTCGGGGTCTTCCTTATCCCCATGATGTTCATCATCGTAGAAACATTCGGACACAAACGGGTCCGTCCTAAACAAACAGTCGGAAGACTGAAAGATATGTAGTATGAAAAAAGAGGCTGTCGCACGTGCGACATGAGCTGCCCCCCAATAGTTAGACCAAAAATCTAACGATTGGGGGTCAGTTTTTTATGGCAAAACACAGTTATGAATTTAAGAAAAAAATAGTGCTGGAATACTTGAACAGTGACGAAGGGTGTACTTCTATTTCACGTAAATATGGAATGGCAAGTAGCAGCCAATTGCTAAAGTGGACTGCAGCTACAAAGCATTTGGAGATGATGGATTGAAAAGATCCCGCTCTCGAAAAATATACTCTTTCAAAGAGAAACTTTCTGTGGTACAGTCTTACTTAACAAGCGAATTTTCATATCAGGAACTCGCCCTTCAAGTAGGAATCAACAATCCGACAATGATTGCCAGATGGGTCAATGAATTTAAAATAGCTGGGCCGGATGCATTACGGCCACATAGGAAAGGCAGGAAAAGAACTTTGAGCAAATCACGAACCAGCAAACCAGATACTCAGGAGCAGAAGCCAGTAGTCGACACCAGTGTGGAACATGTCCAGGAGTTAGAGGATGAAAATCTCAAACTCCGGATAGAGAATGCTTTTTTAAAAGAACTGAGGAGACTGCGTTTAGAGGACGAAGCAAAAACGAGAGGGTTGCAAAAATCATCTGCAGTCTCCGAGGATCATTCAAATTAAACGATCTTCTCTCCTATACGCAGATACCCAAGGCAACCTATATGTACTGGCAGAAACGGTTTGACCGTGAGAATCCCGATCAAGAACTAGAAGACAAAATACAGGAAATCCGTAGCCAGCATAAAGATTATGGCTATCGGCGCATGACCGGTGAATTAAAGAATCAAGGGTATTGCGTGAACAAGAAGAGAGTCCAACGTATCATGCAGAAACTAGGCCTTCAGGTAACATCCTTTACTCGAAAAAGCCGTAAATACAGCTCTTATAGAGGCAAGGTAGGAAACGTGGCTCCGAATCGGATACGACGTCGTTTTAACACGACTATTCCGCACCAGAAGATTACAACCGACACGTCAGAATTCAAATATTATGAAGTAGATACACAGGGACATCTGACCCTGCACAAGCTTTATCTGGATCCTTTCCTGGACATGTTCAACAATGAAATTATCAGTTATGGAATAGCGAAACATCCTTCAGCTAAAAGCATACTGGAAGCTCAGGCTGAAGCAATCAAAATCACGGCTGATTGTCCGTATCGAAGAACGTTTCACTCCGATCAGGGCTGGGCATATCAAATGAAAGCCTATACTCAGAAGCTTAAAGAAGAACGAATTTTTCAGAGCATGTCTCGAAAGGGCAACTGTCATGATAACGCTGTCATGGAGAACTTCTTCGGCTTAATGAAGCAAGAAATGTATTATGGGGTGATTTACTACAGCTATGAGAAACTAAAAGCCGCTATCGAACGATATATCAAATACTATAATGAGCAAAGAATCAAAGAAAAACTAGGTTGAAAAGTCCTGTACAATACAGAATTTTCCGACAGACAGCATAAAAAAGTAACGAGACAGTAAAAACTGTCTCGTTACCAAGGTCTAACTTTTTGGGGTCGCATCAGCGGCTATCATGTGTGGTCTTTTTTTGATTCAGATGCGGCGTTCCGCCGCGACAGATTCATGAAATAAACACAGTTCGCAGGTGGCCGGTCGCAGTTCGCAAAAAAACGGCCCCCCGACTGGGGCATTTTTTACGAGACGAGGGTCACTCGAGGCGATGTTGTTCTTTTGAGTCTGTTGCCGCGAAGCGGCATTTGAGTCCGAGGCGGCCTGCGGCCGGCGGGGCCGATAGGCCCCCAAACACATGCAAAAGGCACTGGCTAGGTCTGCACCGATGTTGTATAATAGAGACTGGATTTGTAAAGAAAGGATAGAACATACATGATTACACGCAACCAGATCATTCATTATACATCGATGAGCTCATCCGGGTATCTATTGCCTTGACGACGGGTATCGTCGAGAAGGCACGGCAACGCCATAATTTGTCGCCTGTGGCTAGTGCGGCTCTGGGCCGGACGATGACCGGCGCAGCCCTGTTGGCTGGCGATTACAAGAACCACGAAGGTGTTTCCCTGAAGTCGCCGGTGACGGGCCCTTAGGCGCCGTCCATGCAGACTGCTTCGATACGAATAAGCTCCGCGGCTATGTAGACAATCCGCAGGTCGACCTGCCGCTGAAGGTCAATGGCAAGCTCGATGTGGCAGCCGGTGTCCGGGTCAGCACGGCCAGTTGACGGTGACGCGTTTCACGCCGGAAAAGACGACCTATACGAGCCAGGCCGATTTGGTGTCCGGTGAAATCGCCGAAGACATCGCTTACTATCTGTTCACGTCGGAACAGGTGCCGTCGACGATCAGCCTGGGCGTCCTGGTCAGCCAGGATTACACCATTGCTGCAGCCGGCGGTTTCCTCGTCCAGGCCTGCCGGGCGCGAAGGATGAAGACCTGGCCCGTGTCGAAGCCAATATCACCCAGGTCGGTGCTTTGACGACGTATTTGCAGGACCATCCCAATGGTGAAGGCTCATCGACATCATCCTCGGCGGTATGCATTTCAAGGAACTCTACCGGCAGAATCTGTACTGGCGCTGCACGTGCTCGCGCCAGCGCTTTGAAAATGCCCTGTTGTCCCTGCGCCAGGAAGATAAGGAAGCCCTCTTGAAGGACCCGCAGGTGGAAATGACCTGTCAGTATTGCGGGGCCAAATACGTATTGTCTCACGATGAACTGGCAGCGCTGTATGAAGCGGCTGCCCAGCGCCATAAGAAGAATTGATTCTCCGAAGGAGGTTTTACGATGGGACTCATTGCCATCATCGGCGGTACCGGTGTCTGCGACCCGAAGATTTTGTCCAATGTCCATGAAGACTATATGGATACCTTTTACGGGACCATTCATTATTGGCAGGGGACGTATAAGGATAAGGAACTCGTCTTTTTGCCCCGCCACGGCCGGAATCATTCCATTCCGCCGCACCTCATCAATTACCGGGCCAATATCCTAGGCTTGAAGCGCCTGGGCGTCACGGCCATCTTGTCGACGACGGCTGTCGGCTCGCTGAACCGCGATGACAAGCCGGGTGATTTCGTCCTGCCCGACCAGTTCCTGGATTTCACCAAATGCCGTCATACGTCGTTCTTCGACGGCGGCGAAAACGGCGTCGTCCACGTGGACATGACCGAACCGTACTGCCCGACCCTGCGCCGGACCGTAGCGGCTGCGGCTCAGGCCCTTGGCGGTTATACGCTCCATGATAAGGGAACCTATGTCTGCACGGAAGGGCCCCGCTTCGAAACGCCGGCTGAAATCAGGATGTATGAAAAGCTCGGCGGCGATTTGGTCGGCATGACCAACGTCCCGAAGTCTGCCTGGCCAGGGAAGCGGAAATCTGCTATGCCACGATTTCCATGGTCACCAATTTTGCCGCCGGCATTTCGCCGACGCCCCTGACCCATGAGGAAGTCGTTAAAGCTATGGCAGAGAATTCCCAGCGCCTGCAGCAGCTCATCCTGAAGAGCATCGAATTATATGATAATGAGGACTGCGCCTGCCGCCACACCCTGCAGGCTTATGGAGGGTTTACGGTATAATGGATACACTGCGCTGGCAAGCGGGCACGCTGTTCCTCCTGGACCAGACGAAGCTGCCCTTTGAAGAAATCTATCTGCCCTGCCATTCCTGGCAGGACGTGCGCCAGGGCCATTCCGTCCTGGCTGTCCGGCGGGGCCGCCGGCTATCGGCGTCGCTGCGGCTTATGCCGTCGTCCTGGCGGCGCGGACCCTGTGCCAGAAAGGGGGAGGTACGCCCTTTTTGACGGACCTGGAAACTATCTGCCGGGACCTCGATGCGGCCCGGCCGACGGCGGTCAACCTGCACTGGGCCTGACCCAGATGATGGCTTGTGCCCGCCAGCATGAAGCCGACGGCGCTGAAGCCACGACGGCAGCCCTGGAAGAAAAGGCCGTGGCCATCCATAAAGCCGATATTGCCATCAATACGGCTATGGCCCGGTTCGGGGCCGATGAGCTGGAAAAGATAGGCCGTCCCTTGACGCTGCTCACGCACTGCAATGCCGGTGCCCTGGCTACGGCCGGCGTCGGCACGGCGCTGGGCGTCATCCGCGAGCTCCATCGCCGGGGCCTGGTGTCCATGGTCTATGCCGATGAAACGCGGCCCCTCTTGCAGGGCGCCCGCCTGACGGCTTTTGAACTCATGGCCGACCATATTCCGGTGACGCTCATTACCGATAACATGGCTGCCTGGACCCTCAAGACCAAAGGCGTCGATGCCATTATCGTCGGTGCCGACCGCATTGCGGCTAATGGCGATACGGCCAATAAGATTGGGACTTACGGGTTATCCCTGATGGCACGGAACTCGCGATTCCCCTGTACATTGCGGCACCGGCTTCAACTTTTGATTTGTCTA
>ENA-OUNI01000771-OUNI01000771.1-human-gut-metagenome-genome-assembly--contig:-NODE-771-length-14224-cov-2.609066_pt1 | contig 14224 bp, 15 predicted proteins | sample MGYA00242499_ERZ504580 | MGnify/ENA primary metagenome ERZ504580 (study PRJEB26092, sample SAMD00036315) | human gut metagenome | host: Homo sapiens | study: EMG produced TPA metagenomics assembly of... | reverse complement strand
GGTGACTCCGGTCGAGGGCATTATTGATGAGAATGTCGACAAGTCGATCATTAACCTGACTTCTATCGGTTCCAAAGGAATGGAAGCCACCGATAAGCTGGTATTGGATATTATGACCGGAAAATCCTGCTAATGGTAAGAATATGTTGACCGATATTCGTCTGTTGAGCCATCAATTGGCAAAGCCCGGTTTAGGAGTCCGAAGGAATTGGTTGCTGGATGGGAGCTGTCCAGGCACAGGATTATGCAATGGCTAAATGGGCGGTGGGTATGCGCCTGGCTTCGGCCACTGTCCGGACGGTGGAAGAAGCGTTGCAGAAAGGAGAGATTTTAAGAACGCACGTAATGCGCCCTACATGGCATCTGGTGGCGGCAGAAGATATTCGTTGGATGCTGAAGCTCTCTGCCCGGCGTATAAAAGCTGCCAATGAGGCATACGCCAAAGGCAGGGAAGAGATATCCGAGGAACTTTACAGTAAAAGCAATCGTGCATTGGAAACGATTCTTGCCGGAAAGAAAAGGCTGACCAGGCTGGAAATAGCGGAACACTTCCGGCATTCGGGGCTGGTGGCGGACAACTATCATATGACCCGCTTTATGGTACGGGCGGAAGTGGAAGGCATCGTTTGCGGAGGAGAGTCTAAAGGCGGAAAGCATGCTTACATGCTTCTGGAAGAGTGCGTGCCACCTGTGCCGGACATAACGAAGGACGAGGCTCTGGCACGTTTGGCAAGGAATTATTTCCGTAGTCATACCCCTGCCACTTTACAGGATTTTGTGTGGTGGTCCGGACTATCCGTAACGGAAGCGAAACAAGGTATATACCTGATAGGCAGTGAACTGACGGAAGAGCAGTGGAAAGGGCAGACCTGGTATCTTCATGAGTCCGGCAGAACCCGCGGCAGCATAAAAGGGCATATACGGTTTCTGCCGCCGTACGATGAACTGCTGCTGGGTTATAAAGACCGGACGGATGTGCTCCCTTCCGAACACTATTCCAAAGCTTTTACGAGGAACGGACTGTTCTTTCCGGTAATACTTTACGAAGGGCAGATTGTTGGGAACTGGGACAGGAAGGTTAAAAGAAACGGATGCGGCCCGGGGTGTTCTCTCTTCCGGCAGGAAAGCCGCATAGATGAGGCTTTATTGGACAAAGCACAACAGCAGTATATGCAGTTTTTGGGAAAGTGAGGGATTTATACCCCCATACATTCCCGGTAAAAGTCGAACACCTCGAAAATCGTTTCTTTGTCCGCCGTCTGGTTCAGGCAGATATCGCCTACCTCTTTCAGCAGCGTGAAATTGATGATGCCGGCAGTGTTTTTCTTGTCATGTAACATCAGTTCGTAAAGGCTGTCGTATTGCTTGCAGCTAAAGGCGAAAGCACCGTAATTCTCTTTGATAAATTGGATGGTCTGGCGCATTTTATCTTTAGGAAAGCCGGCTTTGAGGTAGGAGAGGTAAAGTTCGCACACAAGTCCCCACGCCACGGCATAACCATGCAGTACCGGACGGTTTTCGGCCAGGGCAAGACTCTCGAAAGCATGTCCTATGGTGTGTCCCAGATTGAGCGCCTTGCGTATGCCGTGCTCTTTGGGGTCTTGTTCCACAATATCTTCCTTTACCTGTACGGAGCGCCCTACCATTGTCCTGAGTGCGGAGTAGTCTATGTTTTCTGTATCGAAAGACAGCAGTTCCGCCAGGTGGTCGGAAGTGCTGATGAGTCCGTGCTTCAACATTTCGGCATAGCCGGAGAAAAAGTTGCGGGCATCGAGGCTGCGCAGGAACCCGGTTTCCAGCAAGACGGAGGAAGCAGGGGCGAAGACACCGATTTCATTCTTCAGTCCGTTGAAGTTGATGCCTGTTTTTCCGCCTACGGATGCGTCTACCATGGCAAGCAGGTGGTAGGGATGTTGATGTATGCAATGCCGCGTTTGAAAGTGGCAGCCGCAAAGCCGCCGAGGTCGGTGACCATTCCGCCGCCCAGGTTTATCAAGAGCGAATGGCGGGTGGCTCCCTGTTCGCTCAGAGCCTGCCACACGGAAGCCAGAGTCTCCAGATTTTTGTGCACGTCTTCTGCTCCGATAATGATTTCGGCGGCATTTTCCAGTGCGGGGATGCTTTGCAGTTGCGGCAGGCAAAGGCGGTGTGTATGTTCGTCGGTAAGGATGAAAAGCTTGTCGTGAGGACATTTTCCGATGGCATGCGTCAGGTCGTTTTCCAACTCCTTGCAGAGGATTACTTCTTGTTTACTCATTTGACTTATTACGGATTAGAAGTTGTAAATTATGGAAGGGAGCATTGCTCTCTTTATTTATTATGCTACAAAGATAGTTCTTTCAACAATAAAACGTTATCTTTGTTTCCGAAAATCTATGTATTTGTAAGGTGTCCGCACCGTAACCTTTAATTTGTATGTAAGAAAATGAAAGCTTTACTTCCCGTATACTGCCGTCCGTTGGGCTATTTCGTAATTGCGCTGGCCTTGTTCCTTCCGTTCCTGATGATGCTGACGGGCAGGGTTACAGATGCCAATCTGCTGTTTTATAAAGAGTGCTCCAACTCCTGATGATGCTGGGGGCATTGATGATACTCTTTGCGCTGACGAAAGGCGAATGCAAGGCGACAGAGGAGATACGCAACAAAGCCACGCGCAATGCGATGTTCCTTACCGTGCTCTTTATTTTCGGAGGCATGCTGTACAGGGTGGCGCAGGGCGATATTATGTCCGTCGATTCTTCTTCTTTCCTGATATTCCTGATTATGAATGTCCTTTGCCTTGAATTCGGCATAAAGAAAGCCACCGTGGACAACCTGTTCAAGCGGAATAACCGGTAATTAAACAAAATCATTCTGTAGCCCGTTAAACCTTTTGCCTGTACTTTTGTCAAAAGAATCAGTTACAAATAAACAGTGTTGATTATTTAGAAGACAGGGCATGAAAAAAATTATCACTGCGGCGGTGCTGTTGCTGGCAACGGCATTGTCTGCTTTTTCACAAACCAAAAACATCACCGTATCCGGCCGTGTGCTTGAAGACACGAACGAGCCTGCGGTGCAAGCTACCATTCAATTGCTATCGTTGCCGGACAGCGCTTATGCAGCCGGTGTTGCCACTACGGGAAACGGCTACTTTACCCTGCCGAAGGTGAATGCGGGGAAATATGTGCTGAAAGTTTCCTATATAGGTTTTAAGAATAAGTTTCTACCGCTGCATCTCTATGCCAACGTGCGCAGTAAAAATGTGGGTACGATAACGCTCGAAACGGATGCCATTATGCTTGCCGAGGCTGTGGTAGTGGCGGAAGCGCCGCAGGTGCAGGTGGTGGAAGATACGCTGATGTACAGTTCCTCTGCCTATCGCACGCCGGAAGGGGCGATGCTGGAAGAACTGGTGAAGAAACTGCCCGGTGCGGAAATCGATGATGACGGTAATGTGACGATTAACGGCAAGGAGCTGAAGAAAATCATGGTGGACGGCAAAGAGTTCTTCGGGGGCGATATAAAGACGGGCTTGAAGAACTTGCCGGTGGATATAATTGATAAACTGAAAACCTACGATAAGAAGTCCGACCTGGCACGCATCACCGGTATAGATGACGGTGAAGAGGAGACGGTGCTCGACCTTACCATAAAGAAAGGTATGAATAAGGGGTGGTTCGGCAATGCGGATGTGGCTTATGGTACGGAAGACCGTTATATGGCACGCATGATGGTAAATTACATTGTCGATAAGACGCAATTCTCTTTGATTGGTTCTGCCAATAATGTCAACGACCAGGGGTTCTCCGGTGGCGGCGGCGGTCCGCGCTGGCGCAGGAACAACGGTTTGGTAGCCACGAAAACACTGGGAGCGAACTTTGCGACGGAGACTTCAAAACTGGAGCTCGACGGTAGTGTCCGCTATGATTATAAAGGTGCGGACATTATCAGTACCAACTCTTCGGAACGTTTCCTGCAGAACGGAAGTTCATACTCCAATTCGAACGCTGTCAACAAGAACAAGAATTCGGATGTCTTTGCCAACTTCCGTCTGGAGTGGAAGCCGGATTCGATGACGAATATCATTTTCCGTCCTAACTTCTCTTACGGCAAGACAAACGGTACTTCCGGTTCGGAATCGGGAACATTCAACTCGGACCCGTATAGCCTGATTGCCAACCCGAACGATTTTCTCGACTTCGACAAGTTGGAAGACGACCCTTTGGAAAATATCCGTGTCAATGCAACGAATGATGCTTCTCTGACCAAAAGCAAAAGCATTTCGACATCCGCCACGCTGCAACTCAACAGGAAGCTGAATAACCGCGGACGTAACATAACTTTCCGCGGACGCTTTAGCTACGGCGACAACGACAACGACCAGTACAGGCAGTCGGAAACCCGCTATTACCAGATATTGAACGCGTTGGGCGGAGACTCCGTGCTGTATCGCAACCAGTATATCACAACACCTACCAACAATTATAATTATAGCGCCCAGGTTACGTACAGCGAACCGATTGCACGCGCCACTTTCCTGCAGTTCAGCTATCAGTTCCAATACAAGTACAGCGAGAGCGACAAGACCACATTCGATATGCTGGACTATCCGGAGTGGGACATCAACGGGCCTTTGCCGTCCGGATACGAGTCGCATGCCGTGGATAGCCTGGGCAAATATGCGGAGTACAGATACTACAACCACGATGCGTCCGTGTCGTTGCGCTTCATCCGTGAGAAGTATCAGTTGAGTGCGGGGATGTCTTTCCAGCCGCAGCATTCGGTATTGTCCTATAAGCGCGGGGATTATATGATTGATACGGCCCGAAACGTATTCAACTTTGCCCCGAACATTGATTTCCGTTACCGTTTTTCTAAAGTGAGCCAGTTGCGTTTTATGTATCGTGGACGCAGCAGTCAGCCGGGCATGGAGAACCTGCTGCCTATTGCCGACAACTCGAATCCGCTGAACATCAGAGTCGGAAATCCGGGACTGAAGCCGGCATTTACGCACAATATGCGCCTCTTCTACAATACTTATAATGGGGAGTTGCAGCGCGGAATGATGACACATCTCAGCTTCTCGACCACGCAGAACAGCATCAGCAACAGTACGGTGTACAACGAGCAAACCGGCGGACGGACCACTACGCCCAAGAATATCAACGGCAACTGGAGCGCTTTCGGTATGTTCGGATTCAATACGGCGTTGAAGAACAAGAAGTTTACGGTAAACTCTTTTTCGCAACTCAGATACAATAACAACGTGGCTTTCCTATACGATCAGAATACGAAACAGGATAACAAGAATACCACTACCGAACTTATGCTGAGCGAGCGGGTGAACGGGGCCTACCGCAACGACTGGTTTGAATTCGGAGTGAACGGTTCGGTTTCCTATACGGCAGAGCGCAGCAAATTGCGCCCGGAGAATAACCAGAATCCCTATACCTTCTCCTACGGTGCGCTGACCAACATCACGATGCCCTGGAAGATGACGCTTTCCACCAATATCACCAATCAAAGCCGCCGCGGCTATACGGACAGCAGCATGAACCGCAACGAGTTGATCTGGAACGCGCAACTTTCGCAATCGTTCCTGAAAGGTGCGGCGACTGTGAGCTTCGAGATGTACGATATCCTGAAACAACAGAGCAACATCAGCCGCTCGTTGACGGCGGATGGCCGGTCGGTGTCGTCTTATAATGGTGTCAACAGCTACTGCATGCTGCATTTCATTTACCGTTTGAATATTTTTGGCGGTAAGGGTGCGCGCGAAAGCATGCGTGGCAGGCAAGGCTTCGGCGGTCCTGGTCCGGGCGGCCACCGGGGTGGCGGGCGGCGTCCGTTCTAATGTTAATCAATGTAATAGGTCGTAAAACTTCCTTCCTTTTTCATATATTTGTTTTAAAATCTGTTTTGATTTTTATTCGGGACTTATTTCTTCTTGTGACAAATGTATGCTTGATTGGAACTTCATAGCCGGCCTGATTGCACAGTAGCATTCGATATTATCTATTTTGGCGCAATTATCGGAACAATCACGGTTATCATTCTCGATAACCGTAATCCGGTAAAGACAATGGCGTGGATATTGGTGCTGATGTTCCTTCCGGTGGTGGGACTGGTGTTTTACTTCTTCTTCGGCCGCAGCCAAAGGCGGGTGCGTGTCATTGGCAAGAAGAGTTACAACCGTCTGTTGAAGAAGCCGATGGCCGAATATCTTGCCCAGGATTCCTGTGCGCTTCCGGCAAATTACGGACGCCTTATCTCTCTGTTTCGCAACACCAACCAGGCTTTTCCTTTCGATGGAAACCGTGTGGAAGTCTATACGCGGGGACTTTCCATGATTCAATCCTTGTTGCGCGAATTGCAAAAGGCGACCAGGCACATCCACATGGAGTTTTATATCTTCGAGGATGACGCCGTAGGCCGTATGGTGCGCGATGTGCTGATGGAGAAAGCGAAGCAGGGAGTGGAAGTGCGTGTGATTTATGATGATGTGGGATGCTGGCATGTTCCCAACCGCTTTTATGAACAGATGCGCGAGGCGGGAGTGGAAGTGCGCAGTTTCCTGAAAGTACGTTTTCCTTTGTTCACCAGCAAGGTGAATTACCGCAACCACCGCAAGATTGTAGTCATTGACGGGCGCGTGGGCTTTGTAGGCGGAATGAACCTGGCCGAACGTTATATGCGCGGCTTTTCATGGGGCATCTGGCGTGATACGCACCTGCTGCTGGAAGGTAAGGTTGTGCATGGTCTGCAAACGGCTTTTCTGCTCGACTGGTATTTTGTAGACCGTACCTTGATTACGTCTGCCCGCTACTTCCCGAAGGTGGATGTCTGCGGCACTTCACTGGCGCAGATTGTAACGGCCGAGCCGATAGGTCCCTGGAAAGAAATCATGCAGGGACTTGTCATGGCGATAACCGGCGCCCGGAAATACTTTTATATACAGACTCCTTATTTTCTCCCGACGGAAGCCGTGCTCGTAGCCATGCAGACGGCTGCACTGGCAGGGGTGGATGTGCGTCTTATGCTGCCTTATCGTGCGGATAACAGGCTGACGCATCTGGCTCCTGCTCGTATCTGGCAGAGGCGTTGCGTGCAGGTGTCAAGGTGTACTTTTATAAAAAAGGTTTCCTGCACTCCAAACTCATGGTATCGGATGACGAATTGTCCACAGTAGGCTCTACGAACGTGGATTTCCGCAGTTTCGAGCATAATTTTGAGGTGAATGCCTTTATATACGACACCGAGACCGCATTGCAGATGCGTGAGATATTCTTGCAGGACCAGCGGGAATGTGTGCAGGTATTCTCCAAGAATTGGGAGAAACGTCCCTGGCACCGTAAGGCGCAGAAAGCATAGTGCGGCTGCTGGCACCGTTACTGTAGCTTTCAGCCTTGAATGCCGAAGAAAGAGAAATTGACACTGCCGTAGATTCTTCTTTCCAAAAAGCAAGGATGTTCTTCGAAGTTATTGGTTTTTCCATGTTCCAGCACGAACAGGCCGTCTTCTTTCAGCAGGTTGTTGTCGAAAATGAGGTCGGGCAGGGTTTCAAGCTCTTTGAGCCCGTACGGCGGGTCGGCAAAGATAAAGTCGAACCGTTCGCGGCTGCCTTGTATGTATCTGAATACATCGCCGCGGACAGGCAGGCATTTATCGGTCTTGAGCTCTTTCATTACCTTGCAGATGAAAGCGTAATGGTCGCGGTCTTTCTCTACGCTGATTACCTGGTCGCAGCCTCTGGACACAAGCTCGATGCTGATGCTGCCTGTGCCGGCAAATAAATCGAGTGCGCGTACGCCTTCTTCAAAGTCCATGTAGTTGGACAGTACATTAAACAGATTCTCTTTGGCGAAATCGGTTGTGGGGGCGTGCCTTGAAGTATGGGGCACGTCGAAACGCCTTCTTTTGTATATTCCGCTTATTACTCGCATAGGTTGATGGCTTGTAGGTCGAGATTGGCGGCAGGTTCATGATGAATACCTGCCGGATAAATTTTTTCAGTTCGGACAGCAGTTGCTCTTTGTCGTACAGTTCGCCGGTGAGGTGGAGCTCGTCGCGTTCCTGCGCCATGCCGAGCTGCTTCCATACACAGAGAATGTAATAGAGCGGTCGTTTGTCTCCTTGCAGGCAAAGGTGTTGGCGAATGCCAGCCGGCCGCGTTCGTAGGCGTATATCTCTGCTGCTTCTTTGCGCAGGTGCACATACATTTTCCGGCAATTGCCAGGCGGCTCTTTGCCGCAAAGTACTCTATGAGAGGGCTTGCCTGCGCATAGAAACGGACGTCGGGATACTGTTCGCGTAAAAGGGAGCAGGCGCTTTTGTCCATTCCAAACAGTACGACTATATTGTTCTTATGCAAGATGTTGTATTGCACCAGTTCGTTGTCTTGTCTGGAGTGATTATGATAGAATACGGTTTCCGCCTGTTCGTCCTCAAAGAATTCCAACGGAATGAATGTAAAGCGTTTGCCTGCCATAAGGACATTGATACGGCGGAAAGGATTCTTCAGCCAGTCCGTTTCGCGGAAAGCCTGTTTCAGGTTGGCAGTGAGGGACAGGGAATCGTCCACTCCGTGCTCGTGGAAAGAAAATCTGCCTTCGCCGAGCGGATTGAATATAGAAAAAGAAAATCCATCCGTACTCAGACGGATGGATAAGGTATATTGTTCCGATTTACTAAAATCAGTCGTTTCTATCATACGTATTGTGTCGGTGGATTATTCCCAGTTACCGGCGTTGTTGTTGGCTGTTTCCAGGCTACCGATCATCAGACCTGAGTATTTGCCCAACTTGGTTTGAACATCTTTCAGGTTAGCGATTTCCTGTTTGTCGAGACGTTCAGATATACTTCATACGGAGTCTTGACTTCGAGCAGGCAGAAAGGAGCACCGGATTTGGCAGTATCGTTCTTGATAGCCATTTCAAACTGTGCACCGTTGCCGAAAGGAACATATCTCATAGAGTCGGCATTGAAGCCTTTCGGGAAGATAGTGTCCAGCACGGCTACCCACATGGTATCGCGTTTGAAGTTTTCCAATCCCCATTTTTTGACTTCTGCATAGTTGCCCGTCTTTTTGGCCTTATTGATGATGTTGATAGCCTTCTTTTCAGTCAAGCCGTCTTCCAACTGCTTGTCGTCCAATTCACCCTGCTTGAAGATAAACGGAAGTTTCTGATTCTTTACGAAGTCAATCAACGTATCGAAGCTGGCAGTATATGCTGGTTGTGCAAACCACGGTATTCCAACTGCGCTTTACGAATGTCGATAAGGCGGGCAATTACTGCTGCGTCTCTTTGTTTCTTGGCTTTTTCAAAGTTTATAGGACCCATGATGCTGGCATAGCAGATGTAAACCAAAGCCAGGGCACACAAGCCTAAAACGATATTAAAAACTGTTTTCATGATAAATATGTTTTTTAGTTGTTATATTCGCACCGCAAAAATAAAAGAAATAAATTTAAAAACGACAGTTCCCGTTACTTTTTTCTCTTACAAAAATGATAAATAACTATTTAGAAAGGCAAATTAAGGAAAATTTCCTTATCAACCAACTCCGGAGCAGGAAATTGCTATAAAATCTTTGTCGGACTTCCTTCTCGCGCCCCGTAGTGAGACGGTTTTTCTGCTCCGTGGCTATGCAGGTACGGGTAAGACCTCGCTGGTGGGCGCTCTGGTCAGGACTTTGGACAAGCTGCAACAGAAGTCGGTATTACTGGCTCCAACGGGGCGGGCGGCGAAGGTTTTCTCCGCTTATGCGGGACATCCGGCGTTTACAATTCATAAAAAAATTTATAGACAGCAATCTTTTTCCAATGAGACGGGCAACTTTTCGGTGAACGATAATTTGACAACTCATACATTATATATTGTCGATGAGTCGTCGATGATTGCCAATGACGGTCTGTCGGGTTCGGCATTCGGCACGGGGCGTTTGCTGGACGACTTGGTGCAGTTTGTCTATTCGGGTATGGGATGCCGCCTTTTGCTGATGGGAGATACGGCACAGCTTCCGCCGGTGGGCGAGGAGCAGAGTCCCGCTCTGTTTGCAGATGCCTTGAAAGGCTACGGACTGGAGGTGCAGGAAGTGGACTTGACCAAGTGGTACGCCAGGAGCAGCAATCGGGTATTTTGTGGAAGCTACGCGCTTGCGGCAACTGATTGCCGAAGATGCCTGCGAGGCTCTGCCGAAGATAAAGGTTGCGGGGTTTGCCGACATCAAAGTTCTGCCGGGCGATGAACTGATAGATGCGCTCGAAACGTGTTACGACCGCGACGGGCTGGACGAGACGATTGTGATATGCCGCTCCAACAAGCGTGCCAATATCTACAATAACGGCATCCGCTCCCGGATACTCTGGCGGGAAGATGAACTGAATACGGGCGACTTGCTGATGGTGGCGAAAAATAATTATTACTGGACGGAAAAACAGAAGGAGATGGACTTTATAGCCAACGGCGAGACAGCGGTGGTGCGCCGTGTGCGCCGCACCCGCGAACTGTATGGTTTCCGTTTTGCGGATGTCACGCTGGAATTTCCCGATTACGACAACTTCGAACTGGAAGCAAATCTTCTGCTGGATACATTGCACAGCGATGCGCCTGCACTGCCCAAGGCGGATAACGACCGCCTTTTCTATACCGTTCTCGAAGATTATGCCGATATCACCGTGAAGCGGGAACGGATGAAGAAGATGAAAGCCGACCCTTATTACAATGCCTTGCAAGTGAAGTATGCCTATGCCGTGACGTGCCATAAGGCGCAGGGCGGGCAGTGGAAGAATGTTTTTCTGGACCAGGGGTATATGACGGACGAATATCTGACGCCCGATTATTTCCGTTGGCTTTATACGGCATTTACCGGGCCACGGGCACTCTTTATCTGGTGAACTATCCGAAAGAGCAGATCTGCTGAAAAGAGACGGATAATGATGCAGTATTCCGTTATTTTCTGTATTTTTACAGATAGAACAATTGTTATCTGACGATTATGAAGAAACAGTATTTTCTTTTGATTTTGGTATGGTTGCTGTTTGCCGTTTCCGGCTGTAAGGACGATTATCGCAGTGTGGTGCTTTTTGAGGGTGCGGAACCGGTTTATCAGGTTGGAACATGTGATAACCTGGTCTCGTCTCTGGCTTTCTTCCTTTCCGAAACCGAAGGGGAAACGGTGCTCGGCATAGACGGTGGCGATGGTGCTTATACCTTGACGAATGAGCATGAATCGGTGGCTGCCGTAACGTTTGCAGGTGATAGCAACGGTTACAGGCGTATAAGCATACAGCCTTTGGCGGCGGGAGAAACGGTAGTGCGGGTGATGGACGGTTCCGGGTCCGGTGCGCAATTGCGCATTACGGTGAAAGAGCGTCGGGAATATAAGATGTCGAAGCAGGGATTTGAATATGGAATCAGCGGCGATGCGCCCGTGGAACTGTTGGGTAAGGTGTCGGAAGAACTCTCCGGCCGTTCCTGGCTGGAAGATTCCGGATATTATGTGTTGATACCGACAAGGGCTCTTCCTATTACCTGGATAAGGGAGTGCTGGAAATCTATCCTACGGGGAAGGAAGATGCACCTCTTACGGGAAGTTACGAGACAGTTCCGATGGCAGGGGAAGACGGGGACGTACATGCGCTGTGGCGGTTTACTTATGACGGAGAGCAGAGAATCTTTACGCGAAGCCTTGCCGGAAGTGAAGGAGTGGCTACGGTGATATGCGTGCTTGCAGAGAATGTAACCCCGTTCTGTTCGCCCGGACTGCTGCCTGAGGGGGTGACGGTCATTTATCGCGAGCACTTCCTGTTGAAGTTGGAATAGAAGCCGGGCCTTTCGGGCAGGAGTTGCAAGCGGGAAAAACAAAAGGAGAAGCGATGGCTTCTCCTTTTATTGTAAATTGAAGTTGAAATATCTGCCTCTCCGGCAATCTTACGGATTATAATCCTGCCAGTTCCAGGACTTTGTCTACGGCTGCGCTCAAGCCGTCAGGGTTCTTTCCGCCGGCAGTTGCAAAGTGGGGCTGACCGCCGCCGCCGCCTTGTATCAGCTTGGCGGCTTCTTTCACAAGGTTACCGGCTTTCAGTCCGCCGGCTACGAGGTTGTCGCTCAGCATCACTGTCAGCATCGGTTTGCCTTCGAATACCGTTCCCGCAACGAAGAAAAGGTTTTCCGTAATCTCTCCGCGCAGTTGGAATGCGATGTTCTTAACCGTGTCGGCGGGTATCATGGCTGCACAGAACTTGATAACCTTCGTACCGTTCACCTCTTGGATATTCTGTAGAAGTTTCTCTTTCAGTTGTGCTTCTTTCTCTTTCATGAAATCTTCCACCTGTTTCTTCAGACCGGCGTTCTCTTCGATGTATTTGCGGATGGCGCCTGACAGGTCGGGGGCGTTGTTGAAGAGTGCTTTCAAATCGCGCATCGTATCCTGGAAGGCATCGAGCATCTCCTCTACGCGTGCTCCGGTATAGGCTTCGATACGGCGGACACCGGCGGCAACGGAACTTTCGGATACAATCTTCATCATTCCGATGTTTCCGGTAGCGGCTACGTGCGTACCACCGCAGAATTCAATGGAAGAACCGAACTGGATGACACGTACACGGTCACCGTACTTTTCGCCGAAAAGAGCGATGGCGCCCAGTTCCTTGGCTTCTTCGATAGGTATGTTGCGGTACTCTTTCAAAGGAATGTTGGCACGTATCTTGGCATTCACGATGTGTTCCACCTGGCGGATTTCCTCGTCCGTCACTTTTTGGAAGTGCGAGAAGTCGAAACGCAATGAGTCCGGAGTCACCAAAGAACCTTTTGCTCTACGTGGTCGCCCAATACCTCGCGCAATGCGGCATCCAGCAAGTGGGTAGCAGAGTGGTTGGCGGCGCAGGCGGCACGTTTGTCCGTATCTACACATGCCATGAACGGTGCTTCCAGGTGTTCGGGCAGCTTCTTGGTGATGTGGATAGGAAGGTTGTTCTCCTTTTTGGTGTCGATGACTTCAATTGTTTCGAACTCATTGACCAGTACGCCGGTATCGCCTACCTGTCCGCCGCTTTCGGCATAGAACGGAGTCTTGTCCAGTACAATCTGGAACAGTGTCTGGTTCTTTTGCTTTATCTGGCGGTAGCGCAGAATGGATGTCTCATATTCCGTATAATCGTAGCCTACAAATTCGGTAGTGCCTTCCTGCAGTGTAATCCAGTCTCCGGTTTCAACGGCGGCGGCATTGCGTGCACGTTGCTTTTGCTGCTGCATTTCGGCATCGAACTCTTTGATGTCGGCGGTCATGCCGTTTTCGCGGAGGATGAGTTCGGTGAGGTCGAGCGGAAAGCCGAACGTATCATAGAGCGTAAAGGCGTCTTTACCGCTGATTTCGGTCTTGCCGGCTGCTTGCATCCGCCATGGTCTTATCCAGCAGACGGATACCGGTCTCCAAAGTACGGAGGAAAGAATCTTCTTCTTCTTTAATGACTTTGGCTATCAGTTCTTTCTGTGCATTCAACTCGGGGTATGCGCCGCCCATGTTCTCGATGAGTACGGGCAACAACTTGTACATGAAAGCCTGCTTCTGTCCGAGGAACGTGTAGCCGTAGCGCACTGCACGGCGGAGGATACGGCGGATTACGTAACCTGCCTTGGCATTGCTCGGAAGCTGACCGTCGGTGATGGAGAAAGCGATTGTACGGATGTGGTCGGCAATTACGCGCATGGCGATGTCCTGCTGTTCGTTTTTGCCGTATGTGGCTCCCGTCATGTCGCCGATGGCTTTCAGTATCGGTTGGAAAACATCGGTGTCGTAGTTGGAAGTCTTGCCTTGCAGTGTACGTACCAGGCGTTCAAAGCCCATACCGGTGTCGATTACTTTGGCGGGAAGTCCTTCGAGGCTGCCGTCTGCCTTGCGGTTGAACTGCATGAATACAAGGTTCCATATCTCGATAACCTGCGGATGGTCTTTGTTCACCAGTTGCGAACCGGGTACTTTGGCCTTTTCTTCTTCCGAACGTGAATCCACGTGAATTTCGGAGCACGGGCCACAAGGGCCGGTATCACCCATTTCCCAGAAATTATCGTGTTTGTTTCCGTTAAGGATATGGTCTTTCGGCAGGAACTGTTCCCAATAGGAAGCGGCTTCGTTGTCGCGTTCCAGGCCTTCTTCGGGGCTGCCTTCGAATACGGTGCGTAGAGGTCTTTCGGATCGAGTTTCAGCACATCGACCAGATATTCCCATGCCCAGGAGATGG
>ENA-OUNI01000770-OUNI01000770.1-human-gut-metagenome-genome-assembly--contig:-NODE-770-length-14227-cov-2.418723_pt1 | contig 14227 bp, 20 predicted proteins | sample MGYA00242499_ERZ504580 | MGnify/ENA primary metagenome ERZ504580 (study PRJEB26092, sample SAMD00036315) | human gut metagenome | host: Homo sapiens | study: EMG produced TPA metagenomics assembly of... | reverse complement strand
ATCAAGATCACCTTACCGTACACGAACGATATTTCCACTTCATCTTCAACAAATTCATTACTTACGCACAGGCTGTCGCTCGGCTTAAGGAAATGATTTGTCAGCGGATATTTTGCCCCTGTAATGTTGAACGCATCTACAGGCTGTTCTAATGGAAACAATGAAAAGTACGGTCCGAATGCCTCTTCTTTTTTCAATGTAACAGTTTTATCGAGAAGCCGTATCTTATTGTGAGCGTCCATAATGCAAGCGTCCGCTCCTGCTTCCAGCGCAATTTGTAAACATTGCACATTTGCCCACAGGTGATCGATCCGGTTGCCGGTTGCCCCCAGGATGACGATCTTTTTGCGATTCAGACCAAGGCAAAGGCGCAAAGCGATCTCTGTGTCTGATGCATCTTTTACCGGATTAAATTCTCTCACGGGCACATCAAGTTCTTCTCTGTAATATTCAACGAGCTTCCTCGGAACGCTGTCAAAATCTCCCACGATATAATCGGGTTTTATCTCGTTGTCATACAAAAACACAAGACCTCTGTCTACCCCGATAACAAATTCAGTTTCTTCGCTTTTTAAAATCGAGAGAGCAAAATCTTTTTCCACCATCCGCCGCTCACGATCACAGTCTGCTTACTCATGACGTTTCAATATCTCCATAAATCTCTTTGTATTTTCTGTAATATTGCCTTTGAAAACTCCCGAACCGGAAACAATAATATTCGCTCCCGCATCCAATACCGCTTCCACATTTTCACAATAAATTCCGCCGTCAACTTCGATATCCGTCTTAAGACTCTCTCGTCAAGCAGGGTGCGAAGTTCTTTTATCTTGTCAAGCGATTCCGGAATGAACGCCTGTCCGCCGAATCCCGGCTCAACGCTCATGATGAGAAACATATCCGCAAGCTCCAGATACGGGATCAATTCTTTCACAGGAGTTGCCGGTTTGATCGTGATGCCTGCTTTCACTCCGCTTGCCTTTATTTCATCCACTGTCGCCTTTACATCTTCACACGCCTCTAAGTGAACAGTAATGATATCGCTCCGCATTTGCGAACTCTTTCACATACCTGATCGGCTCAGTCACCATAAGATGTACGTCAAGCGCCTGTTTTACCGCGCCTTTTAACGCGGACAATACCGGCATGCCAAACGAAATGCTCGGTACGAAAATTCCGTCCATCACATCAAAATGTATATATTTTGCGCCTGCTTTTTCTGTCTGTTCGATCTGTTCTCCCAGAATTTTAAAATCAGCCGAAAGAATCGACGGGGCAAGAATATTTCCATCTTCAATATCTCCTTTTTTCCTGTAATTCACGGTACATCGCAACATAATCGTTGTACCGGATCTCATGTATCTTTCCTTCTTCTGCCGCCTGCTTCACCGCACAGTCCGGCTCATGCACATGATCGCACCCCGAAAAACGGCACAATCCTTCATACGGACCGAATTCCGGGAAATAATATTTTAATTGTTCTTTTTCAAAATCATTGACATAAAGGGAACTAAATCCCGGAGTATCTACAATATATGAGCCGCAGTCTTCCACCTTTTCATCTTCTTCCAAAACTAAAAGTTCGGAATGTCTCGTCGTATGCTTTCCTCTGTCGATCTTCCTGCTGATACTCCCTGTTTCCATCATTACTTCCGACTGCAGAAGATTGATAAGCGACGACTTCCCTACACCCGACGGGCCTGCAAGAACAGTCGTTTTCCCGTGCAGAATCTTTTTCACTTCTTCGATCTTCCATCCTTCTTTCGCACTCGTAAAAAAGACCGGATACCCGCATGATCTGTATATTTCTTCCATCTTGGAAATATCGCTTTCTTTTGCAATGTCAGATTTGTTAAAACATAAGATTACCGGGATCTTCTTTTGCTCCATCATCACAAGAAAACGATCAAGAAGATTAAAATGAGGTTTAGGCTTCGTCACCGCAAATACAACGAGCGCCTGATCGATATTCGCCACCGCCGGACGGATCAGTTCGTTCTTTCTCGTAAGGATTTCCCTGATATTTCCCTTTTTTTCCTCTTCATCTAAAACTTCTATCTCTACATTATCTCCTACAAGAGGCTTCACACCGTCTTTTCGGAAGATCCCTTTTGCTTTACATTCATAAACACCGGATTCTACTACATGAACGTAGTAGAATCGGCAATCCCTTTTACAATTTTACCTTGCATATTTTATAAATTCCCTGTCGGTACCGCCTATTCATTGTCTCCGCCGTTTTCCGGATCGGTCTGTCCTGACGATGATCCTTTGCTGACAAAATAATATACTTGTGTCCCTTTTTCCACTTTTGTACCTGCCGACGGAGTCACACTGTAAATCGTTCCGACCGGAGTATCACTGTAGTCTTCACCGCCGTATACCGGAACAAACCCTGCCTCAGTCAGCACTTTAACCGCCGTGTTTTTCTCCATTCCGATCACATCACTCGGAATAGTAGACCATTCTGTTTTTGATCCAAGCGTTACCGTATACTTTATTGTTGTGCCTTTCTTTACTTTAGTTCCCGCTTCTGTTTCCTGTGTGACAACCGTTCCTGCCGTTCCGCCGGCATATTCTTCCTTAGGACTTCCTTTCAGTCCAAGTTCTTCTAAGGCGGCGGCAGCCTGATCCGCCGTCATATTCAGAAGCGACGGCACTTCTACTTTATCTTTTTCGGGATCTTTTCCTTTACTGATAATAGCTGAACGCTTGTGCCCTCGTCTACCTGCTCTCCCGAACCCGGAGTAGAGCTGACTACATTTCCCATCTCGATCGTATCATCATAAACTGCCTCGCCTTTTGTCACTTTCAGACCAGCATCCTGAAGCATTCTCTCTGCTTCCGCCTCCGATCTGTTCACAACATTCGGCACAGTTACTTTTTTCGCAGCTTCTCCGCTGCTGATCACAACCGTAACCGTAGAATTTTTCTTTACTTTCTTCCCTTTTCCCGGATTCTGGCTCTTAATCTCGCCTTTTTCGTATTCATTGGAAGCTTCTTCTTTATCCGCTTTTTTAATACCGAGATCTTTTTTCTTAAGTTCTGCCTGTGCGTTTTCAAATGTCATTCCGCGCACATCCGGTACTGTTACCATCTTTTCTGTCTTTGAAGAAAGACCGGCTCCTTTGAAAAATCCCGCCGCATTTCCGACAAGAAACAGAATCAGCAGCGCGATCACGACTCCCGACACGATCATCAGTATTTTCATGATCCGCTTCGTATCGGGATTTACATCATTCTTCTTCCGCCTGTCTTTTTGACTGCGCCTTCTGTTATCATAATCATTATCGTCGTCGTAGTCATAATCGTCGTCATCATCGTACTCATCATCGTCATCGTACTCATCATCATAACGACTGCCTGAATCCGTTCCAGTTCTTCTGTCGACATAACCATCGTGCGGTCTGTCTCCGCTCCTGTTCCCGCTCCCAAAACAACAAAATCGCCGTCCGGCTCTACAAGCGATCTTTTCAGATCCATAAGAAGAGACGCACAGTCCGGATAACGGCGTCCCGGATTTTTCTGTGTACACTTCATGATAATGCACTCAAGACTGTACGGGATATTCGGAACTTCTTCTGCCGGAGACGTAATCTCTTCCTGAAGATGCTTCAACGCGACCGACACCGTGGAATCTCCGTCGAACGGTACGTGCCCGGTGATCATCTCGTACATCGTAATACCGATGGAATAAAGATCGCTCTTCTGATCTACGACTCCGCCCCTCGCCTGCTCCGGAGATGTGTAATGAACCGATCCCATAACGCTTGTGCTGATCGTCTGTGTAGACGTGGTCGCACGGGCAATGCCGAAATCCGTCACTTTTACTTTTCCGTCTTTTGAAATGATAATATTCTGAGGCTTAATATCTCTGTGGATAATATGATGATTGTGCGCCGCCTGAAGCCCTGTCACCATCTGAATGGAAATACTGATCGTCTCTTTTGCCGAAAGTCTTCCCTTTTTCTTTATATAATCTTTCAGAGTGATCCCTTCGACAAGCTCCATTACCATATAGTACAGACCTCTGTCCTGACCGACGTCATACACATTGACAACGTTCGGATGCATCAGTCCTGCCGCAGCCTGCGCCTCACTCAAAAATTTCTTTATAAATACCTGATCCGAACGATATCGCTTTTTAATACTTTGATCGCGACATAGCGGTTTAATTTACGATCCTTTCCCTTGTAAACATCCGCCATACCACCCGATCCGATCCGTCCGAGTATCTCATATCTTTTTCCTAAGCAAACTCCCTCTTTAATCATAATACACTCACCTCATCTGCAAACGGTTCTATAAGGACAACCCCTATATTATCTGTACCGCCGTTTTCTTTTGCCGCTTCTATAAGAGCCTGACCGGACTCTACGATATCTCTTCCTCCCTGAACAATATGAAAAAGTTCCTCATCTTCTACCATATTGCTCAAACCGTCCGTACACATCAATATGATGTCTCCCCTTTTCAGACGGTGCTCGTAAAAGTCTACCTCTACATCCGCTTTCGCGCCGATCGCTCTCGTAATAATATTTTTATCCGGATGATGTTTTGCTTCTTCCGGTTTTATCCCGCCAAGCCTTACCATCTCTTCTACCAGGGAATGATCTTTCGTAAGCTGCTGAATGCCTGATTGATCAAATACAAACGGCTGTCTCCTACATTCGCGAATACATCATCTGATTTGAGATCGTCGCCGCAACAACCGTCGTTCCCATTCCTTTGAGATGTTCGTCTCTTGAAGCTTCTTTTATGATCTCCCTGTTTGCCGTTTTTATAGCGCCTACAAGACATCTTTCAATATCTTCGCCTTCGCTTAGCGCCAATTCCCTGTTGAGCACTTCAACCGTATACTTAGAAGCATAATCTCCCGCCTGGTGACCTCCCATACCGTCTGCCACCACAAAGAGGTTCTGAAGAATTCCGAGAGGTCTGTCAGTCACATAAACATAATCCTGATTTACTTGTCTTACCATTCCTACATCTGTTATCGAAAATGTTCTCATATGCTTCTCCTTAATTCTCATTCATTGTCTCTTCCTCGTAGCGCCGTCTAAGCTGACCGCACGCCCCGTCGATATCCGAGCCCATTTCTCTTCTTATAGTAACATTAATTCCGCTTTTTTCAAGTTTATTTTTGAAATTCAAAGCACTTTTGCGGCTTGGACGCTGAAAAGAACGCTCCTTTACCGGATTTACCGGAATCAGGTTCAGATGACAGTTACGCGGCGCGAGAAGCTCGGAAAGCTCCTTTGCATCCTCGTCCGTATCGTTCACCTCATGTACAAGACTATACTCAAACGTCACTCTGCGTCCTGTCTTTTTAAAATAAGTATCGCAGGCGGAAAGTACCTCGCCTAATTCGTACTTATTTGCGACAGGCATCAGTTTCCTTCTCTTTTCCTGCGTAGATCCGTGAAGAGAAAGCGCAGTGTGATCTGCAGACGTTCCTCTGCCAGTTCCAGTATTTTCGGTACGATCCCGCATGTAGAAACAGTCACATTCCGCTGACTGATATTCAGTCCGTGTTCATCTGTCAGTATGTGAATGAATTTCAGAAAATTATTATAATTATCAAGCGGCTCTCCTGTTCCCATGATAACGACGTTGGAAACCCTCTCTCCGATAATTTTCTGGATCTGGTAGATCTGACCGAGCATTTCGGATGCAGACAGATTCCGTTTTAATCCCCCGATCGTCGAAGCGCAGAATACACATCCCATGCGGCATCCCGCCTGCGAGGAAATACATACCGAATTACCGTGCTTATACCGCATAAGAACGCTTTCCACCATGTTTCCGTCATACAGACGGAACAAAAACTTGTTCGTTCCGTCCAGTTTCGACTGCTGCCGCTCTGCCATCTGTACCGGAAAGATATCATATTCTTCCGCAAGCTTTTCCCGAAGTTTCACAGACAGGTTCGTCATCTCGTCGAAACGATCTGCAAGCTTCACATGCAGCCATTCATATATCTGTTTTGCCCGAAACGGTTTTTCTCCGAGACGTTCCAGCTCTTTTTGTAATTCTTCATATTCATATGCCCGAATATCTTTCTTCATTCTCATACTTTCCTTTTTCATTTTTCGTATCCTGCCATTTCACCCTTTTGCGCGTCCTGCCATTTCATCCTTTTTCGGCGTTCCGGCATTTTCAGACTTCTTTTTTCCGCAATCGCGCAATAAAAAATCCGTCGCTTTTATGAACTCCCGGAAGAAGCTGGATACAGCCGTTCTCTGTCACGCTTTCCCTCAATTCAAGGCAAAGATCTTCCCTTATATCGTCTGCGTAAAATTCAGGAAATTCTTTCAAAAACCAATGTACGTTTTCGATATTTTCTTTCGGGTTCACAGTACACGTACTGTACAGAAGTTCTCCTCCCGGCTTCACATAAGAAGCCGCGCAGGAAAGGATTTTTCGCTGAAGCTTTACGAGACTTACGATTCCTTCCGGCGACGCTTTATATTTCAGATCTGTTTTCTTCCCAAGCACTCCCAGACCGGAACAAGGCAGATCGGCGATCACAATATCCGCTTTACCCGCTGATTTTTCATCATACACAGACGCATCCTGACAAACCGCGGTTACATTGCAAAGTCCCATACGTTCTATATTTTCCTCGATCAAAGACACTTTATATTCCTGTCAGATCACGGGCTTCCACATGACCGGAACATCCGGCTTGACCTTCCATCAAAATGCGTTCCGCCACATCAAGCGCCTTTCCGCCCGGTGCCGCACACAGATCGATCACCTGCGCTCCCGCCTGCACATGCGCCAGTTCTCCTACAAGCTCGAACTGATATCCTGCACGACGAACAGACCTTCCCGAAATGTTTCCAGAGACTCTAAATAATCATATTTTGAAATGAGAAGCGCATCCTTTAAATACGGATGATTTTCCACTAAAACATGTTCTTCCTCAAGCCGCTTTTTCAGCTGCTCCATCGTAATCCGGCTTCTGCAGCGTCTGATCGTTGTCGGCTTTTCTGTCTGGAAATCTTTCAGCATCGTTTCGATCAAAGAAAGATCATACGTTTCTTTCCATAATCGGATGATCCATTCCGGACAGGAATATCGTACCGAAAGCCGTTTGATCGGATCTGACGGATACTCCACCTCATCGATTCCTTTGACAACACTTCTCAGCACGCCGTTGACATAGCCTCTCAGACCGGAAAACCCTTTCTTCACTGCCAGTTTTACCGATTCACTGCAAACTGCATGATCGGGAATACTGTCCATATATTTTATCTGATAGACCGCGCTTCTTAAAATTGCCCGAATTAACGGCTTCATCTTTTTTACTTTTACTTTGGAGAAACAATCCAGAATATAATCGATCTCTGTCATATGTTCCAGCGTTCCTTCCGTAACGCGGGTGATAAATGCTCTTTCCCTTTTCTCAAGATATTGATATTTTGTCAAAACTTCTCTTAATACAATATGACTGTATCTGCCGTTTTCCGTTACTTCCATAAGGATTGCGGCTACGATTTCTCTTTCATTGATCGCCTTTGCCATTATTCTCTCCCAAACACCATTCCTTCTTCCACTTTATATCCGCGCAGAAACGAGCCTGTATCCATTCGTTTCTTGCCGGGCATCTGTACTTCTAAAATACGAAGCACGCCGTCTCCCGTCTGTATGCAAAACGAATCTTTTGCTACGGACACTACCGTTCCCGGCATGGCGTTCTTCCCGGTTTTCTGCGCTGTATGTTCCTCGCTTCCCAGTTCGGTTTGCTCTGCACATTCTTCCTGTGGCTTTGCCAACGCTTTCCATATCTTCATCACTTTTCCGTCCCGGTGTGTATATGCGCTTGGCCATGAATTCAATCCACGCACGAGACGCTCGATCTGCACTGCCGATTTCGCCCAGTCGATATTGCCAAGATCTTTCGTGAGCATTTTCGCATAAGCAGTCGGGCTTTCCGGCTGCTTTTCAAACACTGCTGTTTTATTTTCTATTGCATGCAATGTTTTACGCAGAGAGCGGCGCCTGCTTCTGCCAGTTTGTCATGAAGCGACTCTCCTGTCTCGTCTTCTGCGATCGGGATCTCGGTCTTTAAAATCATATCTCCTGTATCAAGTCCTTCATCCATCTGCATCGTTGTAACGCCCGTCACGCTCTCTCCTTCTATGATCGCCCACTGGATCGGTGCAGCCCCACGATATTTCGGAAGAAGAGATGCATGGACATTAATACATCCGTAAGGCGTCATCTCAAGAATCTCCTTCGGAAGGATCTGACCGAAAGCAACAACGACCATCACGTCGGCATTGTATTTTCTCAATTCTTCCACACACTCAGGATCGCGCACTCTTTTCGGCTGATACACCAAAATCCCATGCTTAACCGCCGCTTCCTTTACAGGCGTAAACTGCATTTCTTTTCCTCTGCCTTTTGGCTTATCAGGCTGTGTGACGGCGAGACACACATCATGCCCCGCTTCCACAAGCGCTTCCAGTGTTCCGACCGAAAAATCGGGTGTTCCCATAAATATGATTCTCATTCTTCCCCTCCTTGCGCATCGTCTTGATCTTCTTCATCATAAGACACTTCATGAATCCGTCTTCTGCCAGTTCAACATACAGTTTTCCGTCCAAATGATCAAGTTCATGCAAAACGCCCTTGCAAGCAAGCCTTCGCCTTCCATTTCGAACTCGTTCATATTTTCATCAAACGCCCGCACTTTTACACGGTCCGGTCTTGTAACGATTCCGAATTTTCCCGGTACGCTTAGACATCCTTCTTCTCCTGTCTGTTCGCCTGAAGATTCGATGATCTGCGGATTGATCAAAACAATCGGACCTTCCCCTACATCGATCACTACGATTCTTTTCAAAACGCCGACCTGCGGAGCCGCAAGACCGACACCGTTGCTTTCATACATTGTCTCAAGCATATCTCCGATCAGTATTTTCGTGCGAAGCGTCATCTTCGGCACTGCTTTACACTGTTTTTCTAATATATCGTCTCCTATTTCTCTAATTACTCTGATTGCCATTTTTCTCCTTCTTTCTATCCGCTACATCGGATTAAAATCAAATTGTATTCTCATTTTATCAAATCCCGAATTAATCTCAATATATTTTTCCGTCCGGTCTTTCAGCACGACAAGATCATGATAGTCCGCGGTTTTTACATAGATCACTTTCCGATAAACATCGTTGATCTTTTCGATCCCCGGACTTGCCGGGCCGATCACGGACGCTTCGATATCCTTCTTCGCTTTTATCATATATTCTTTCAAATAACGGCAGCCTGTTCCAATAACGCCTCATCGGCGCTTGATATAAACACTGCCAGAAGATTTTCTGCCGGGGGATACCCCATCATCGTTCTGTATCGGATCTCTTCCTCATAGAACGCCTCATAATCCTGCGCCGCAGACGTTGCGATCGCATAATGATCGGGACTGTATGTCTGAATCACCGCTTCTCCTTTTTTATCTCCGCGCCCCGCTCTTCCGACCGCCTGAGTCAAAAGCTGGAACGTTCTCTCGCCCGATCTGTAATCATCTGTATACAACGACATATCCGCAGCCAGAATTCCGACTAATGTTACATTTGGGAAATCATGACCTTTTACGATCATCTGCGTACCGACAAGTACGTCCGCCTCTTCATTTGCAAATGCAGACAGTATTTTCTCATGGGAATCTTTCTGTCGTGTCGTATCCATATCCATCCGCAGCACTCTTGCCTGCGGAAATACCGTCTTCACAATCTCTTCGATCTGCTGTGTTCCCGCCCTGAATTCTCCGATATGGTCCGAGCCGCATTCAGGACATATTTTCACATGCGTCTGTTCGTATCCGCAGTAATGACATCTCATCTTTCCGTCCCGATGGACCGAAAGCGACACATCGCAATGCGGACACTTTATAACATGCCCGCATTCCCGGCACGAAACAAACCCGGAATACCCTCTCCGGTTCAAAAAAAGCATCGTCTGTTCTTTCTTTTCAAGCCGCTCTTTCATCAGTCTTTGCAGTTGTTCGCTGAGTATCGAACGATTTCCGTTCTTCAATTCTTTCCGCATATCCACCGTATAAACCTCTGCCGGATCCTGCATTTTAGAACGGTTCTTCATTTCCATCAGAACATACTCGCCGTTTTTTGCCCGATACATGGCTTCCATCGACGGAGTCGCGCTTCCCAGAACAACGCTCGCGCCTTCTGTCTGCGCTCTTCTTAGCGCCGTTTCCCGCGCGTGATACCTCGCGTCTGTTCACTTTTATAAGTCGGCTCATGTTCTTCATCGATCACGATCAGTCCCAGATTCGGAAAAGGAGTAAAAAGCGCCGATCTCGGTCCGATCATCACATCCACTTCCCCGCTTTCGCCCTCATCATCTGATCATATCGTTCTCCTGCGGACAGCCGGGAATTCATAACAGATACCCGGTCTTTAAATCTTCTGTAAAATCTCATCACAGTCTGGTAAGTTAACGCGATCTCGGAATCAGAACGATTGCCTGCTTCCCCTTATCTACAACAGACTGTATCATTTCCATATAACTTCTGTTTTTCCGCTGCCCGTAACTCCATGGAGCAAATATGTTTTTCGGATTCCGTTTTCATAATCCTTACAGAAACGCATAATCGCACGTTTCTGCTCCTGCGTATAAATAATCTCCTTCTTTTGAATATTTTCCGCATGAACCGGATTACGATACACCTGCTCTGATTCTACGGCGAGAACATGCTGTTCTTCCAACGCGCGTATCACCGTGGCAGTAATATTAAGCTTCTTTCTGACAAGTTCATAATCTAAAAGCGGATCGTCAAGAAGCGCCGCCATCAGACGCGCCCTCGCTTTCTGATTCTTTTCCAGATAATAATGAAGCTGTTTTTCCCCCGTCTCCCGGTCGATCAGCAGTCTGAGCCGCTTTTTCACCTTTATATTTTCTTTTTCTTTGATAGGAAGAACCGTTTTCAAAGACTGCAGCATCGTTCCGCCATAATTCGACTTCATCCATGCCGCCAGCGCGATCAGCTTCGCCTCGATTTCCACGCCGCTTCGCGATATATCAGCGATCTCTTTCACTTTTGAAATATCATAATCACATGTCTTTGACAATGCGGTTACATATCCTTTTGTCTTACGGTTTCCTTTTCCGAAAGGTACGACCACCGCCATCCCCGCTTCCACTTCATGTTCCAGCCGCTCGGGGATCCGGTATTGAAAGATCTTATCCAGTTTTTCATGTTGAATATCTATGATTACATCCGCAAACAATCTCTGTCCCCTTGTCTTTCCTAATTTTCCCTGATTTCCTCAAGTACCTCTGCGATCAGCGTTCTTTCATCCATCGGGTATTTGACTCCTTTGATCTCCTGATAATCTTCATGACCTTTTCCGGCCAATACGATCACATCTCCCGACTGACCATGTTCGATGGCATATTTGATCGCTTCTTTTCTGTCGCAGATCTCCACATATGCCCCGTCAGTCTTTGCGATTCCGACTTTGATATCATTGATAATCTCCTGTGGTTCTTCAAAACGCGGATTATCCGAAGTAATGATCGTAAGATCCGCCAGACGTCCCGACACTTCGCCCATCTCATATCTTCTGTCTTTTGAACGGTTTCCGCCACATCCGAACACACATACAAGACGTTTCGGTTCATATTCTTTCAGTGTTGTCAGCAGGCTCTCCAGACTCATCGCATTATGTGCATAATCGATCATCAGCGTAAAATCATCCGATACTTTTATCATCTCAATACGCCCTTTGACATGCGCTGTTTTAAGCGCTTCTGTTATTTTCTCAGACGGAACACCGAAATGACGGCACACCGCGATCGCAGTCAGCGAATTATACACGCTGAATTTTCCGGGGATATCGATCTCCACATCAAAATCAGCCTTCCCCGCCACATGATACGAAACGCCTAAATATCCCGGCTTCGATACGAGATTTACATTCTCCGCTCTCAGATCCGCTTTCGGCGAAAAACCGAAAGTTTCCACTTTACATGTCGCGCCGCGGAAAATATCTGCATAATAAGGATCGTCTATATTGGCAATGCCAAGTTTGCACTGTTGAAACAGCATTGCTTTGCACCGTTTATAATCTTCAAAGTCTTTATGTTCATTCGGACCGATATGATCTTTTCCGAGATTCGTAAAAATACCGATCTCAAACGGAATTCCCGCCGTTCTGTGAAGCATAAGTCCCTGAGAGGAAACTTCCATAACAACACTGTCGCAGCCTTCTTCAACCATCTGTGCAAAGTACTGCTGGATCGTAAACGATTCCGGCGTCGTATTTGCCGCAGGGATCTTCCGATCTCCGATGATCGCTTCGATCGTACCGATAAGTCCTACTTTATGTCCGACACCTTCTAAGATAGACCGGATCAGATATGTTGTCGTCGTCTTTCCTTTCGTTCCGGTAATTCCGATCACTTTCAGCTTCTCTGCCGGATATCCGAAATACGCCGCAGACATCAGCGCCAGCGCATATCTCGTATTTTCCGCTTTGATCACCGTCACCCCTTTCGGCGCCTCGATATCCCGTTCTGCTATAATCGCCGCCGCGCCTTTTTTGCCACATCCGAAACATATTGATGCCCGTCAAAAACCGCTCCGCTGATACAGACAAAAACAGATCCGCTTTCTACTTTTCTCGAGTCATTGGCAAGCGTTGTCACTTCTGTTTCGACACTGCCTTGAACAACCTCATATTCTAACCGTTCTAATAATTTGCTTAATTTCATACTCAGCCCTCCCGATTTTATTTTCCTTTTGAAAATCGACCTTTTGACACCTTTATAGAATAACACAAGAAGCGTTTTGTTGCAAAACAAACGTTTTTACTATATAATTAACCGGTATGTATGCATTTTCGGTGACATCAGTCCCGCTTTGTCGTTCTCACACCGAAATGTATCTAAACTGTCTGCATTCGCAGTACGCGATCGTCAATCATATAAGCGATATTGACACAGCAAACATGACTTTAGGAAAGAGAGGGAAAACTATTGTTCACAGATTTTATTACAAACATGATCAACTCGCTGAGCGAGCTGCTCTACAGCCACATTTTGATCATACTGCTTCTCGGAGCGGGAATCTTCTTTACGATCAAAACAAAATTCGTACAGATCCGTATGTTTATCGAATCTCTCCGCGTTGTCGCACAGCCGGGCAGCGATAAGAACGGACTTTCTTCCTTTCAGGCTCTTATGGTATCAACCGCTTCCAGAGTCGGAACAGGAAACATCGCCGGAATCTCAACAGCGATCTGTCTTGGCGGATCAGGCGCAGTGTTCTGGATGTGGCTTACGGCTATTCTCGGAAGCGCATCTGCATTTATCGAAAGTACGCTTGCTCAAATTTACAAACACAAAGCAAAGGACGGAAGTTCTTACGGAGGACCTGCATATTATATTCAGGCCGCTTTGAAGAAGCGTTGGATCGGCGTCCTTTTCGCAGTTGTTTTGATCCTGACTTATATGGGCGGATTCAACCTTGTAGCTTCATTTAATATTGCGGATTCCTTCCGTGTCTATTCTTTCTTCAATCCGGAATGGACTCCGCTCATTGTCGGAGCGATCCTTGCGGTTGTATTTGCTTTGGCTGTATTCGGAGGAAGTAAAAAGATCTCACAGATTACGGAAGTGCTTGTTCCGGTTATGGGTATCTTTTACCTTGCAGTTTCTTTATTCATCATCCTGAAACATTATCAGCTTGTTCCTGTAATGTTCACAAGCATTTTCAATAATGCATTTGACGTACAGGCCATCTTCGGAGGGTTTGCCGGATCCTGCGTTATGCACGGTATCAAAAGAGGACTGTTCTCCAACGAAGCCGGTGTCGGTTCTGCTCCGAATGCAGCGGCAAGCGCGGCAGTTTCCCATCCGGTAAAACAAGGACTTGTGCAGATGCTTTCTGTATTCATCGACACTATCCTGATCTGCTCCGCAACAGCGTTCATGCTTCTTTGTTCCGGCGTAGAGCCGACTTCTAAATTGCAGGAATGCCGTGGGTTCAGGCAGCGGCTTCCAGCTCGCTTGGCGGTTTCGGTACGATCTTTATTACGATCGCACTTGCCTGTTTGCCTTTACAACGCTGATCGGAAACTTCTACTATGCGGAAATGGGGCTGAAATTCCTCTGCGGCAGAAAACCGCCGAAAGCAGTGATCAATACATTTCGTATTATCGCCGCCGCCATCGTACTTGCAGGCGCGACCAATGGGAAATTTCTA
>ENA-OUNI01000767-OUNI01000767.1-human-gut-metagenome-genome-assembly--contig:-NODE-767-length-14256-cov-5.574988_pt1 | contig 14256 bp, 16 predicted proteins | sample MGYA00242499_ERZ504580 | MGnify/ENA primary metagenome ERZ504580 (study PRJEB26092, sample SAMD00036315) | human gut metagenome | host: Homo sapiens | study: EMG produced TPA metagenomics assembly of... | reverse complement strand
AAAAATAATTATCAATATTAACAATCAAAACAAAAAGCAGAGGATTATTTTATGAGAGAAAAGTATGAATCATTATCACTGGCAACTTTAAAGGATTTGGCAAAAGCCAGAGGATTAAAAGGGGTTTCAGCATTGAGAAAACCGGAATTGATCGAGAGAATGCTTCGCGAAGATGAACTGGAAGGTGAGACAAAAAAACAGGAAGCAGTCCGGGAGAAACCGCAGCAGAGTGAAGTGGAAGATAACGGAGAGAGAATCCCCCAGTATAACAAAACACCGGAACGTACACAGTATCATGCCCCGGCAGAGGCAGTACAGCTTGACAGTGGAGAGAGAGCAGACGGAATCCTTGAGGTACTTCCGGATGGATATGGGTTTATCCGATGTGAGAATTATCTTCCGGGGGAAAATGATATTTATGTATCACCTTCTCAGATACGCAGATTTAACCTGAAAACAGGTGATATTATTAAGGGGAATATCCGTATCAAAACACAGGGAGAGAAATTCAGTGCCTTGCTATATGTGACCTCTATCAACGGATTCCATCCCAGTGAAGGCAGAGACGATATAATTTTGAAGATATGACACCGATTTTCCGAATGAGAGACTGATAATGGAAAGACCGGGCGGCACAGTTGCATGAGATCGTAGATCTGATCAGCCCTATCGGTAAAGGACAGAGAGGAATGATCGTATCTCCTCCGAAAGCCGGTAAGACAACTTTGCTGAAAGATGTGGCAAAGTCTATTCTGAGAAACAATCCGGACATGCATCTGATCATTCTTCTGATCGATGAGCGTCCTGAGGAGGTTACAGATATCAGGGAGGCCATCTGTGGCGATAATGTGGAAGTCATTTATTCTACATTTGATGAGCTTCCGGAACATCATAAACGTGTGTCTGAAATGGTAATAGAACGTGCACGTCGTCTGGTGGAACATAAAAAAGACGTTACAATTCTTCTTGATTCTATTACAAGACTGGCAAGGGCATACAACCTGATCATACCGCCCAGCGGACGAACTCTTTCCGGTGGTCTGGATCCGGCGGCTCTTCATATGCCGAAACGTTTCTTTGGTGCGGCCAGAAATATGAGAGAGGGCGGAAGCCTTACTATTCTTGCTACAGCGCTTGTGGATACGGGAAGTAAAATGGATGATGTAATTTATGAAGAATTTAAGGGAACCGGTAATATGGAACTGGTGCTTGACCGAAAACTGCAGGAAAAGCGGGTATTCCCTGCAATTGATATCCAGAAATCCGGTACAAGAAGAGAGGATCTGCTGCTGAGTAAAGAAGAACAGGAAGCGGTTTACATTATGCGAAAAGCCCTCAATGGAATGAAGTCAGAAGATGCGGTAGAACAGATCCTGAATATGTTTACCCGTACGAAAAATAATGCTGAATTTGTGCAGACTGTAAAAAACAGAAGTTTATCTGAAACGTTGTAAAAAAACAGTTACTAGTTCGCTCCGTTCTCAGTAACAAAAAATATTAAAATAAAATTTTTAAAAATAAATTTTTAAAAATAAACTTGCATTTCATGGGACGATATGTTATACTCATAAAGCTGTTTAATAGTAAATTCGTCAAATGAATACGAATAGAAAATAGAATCTTTACAGAGAGGTGAAAATCATGAGAGAAGGAATCCATCCTAATTATTATCAGGCAACTGTAACCTGCAACTGTGGTAACACATTCGTAACAGGATCTACAAAACAGGACATCCACGTAGAAATCTGCTCTAAATGTCATCCATTCTATACAGGTCAGCAGAAAGCAGCTCAGGCTCGTGGACGTATCGATAAGTTTAATAAGAAATACGGCCTGAACAAATAATCAGAATATAGTAAGAATTGAGAAGGTTGAGGTTGGGAAATCTCAGCCTTTCTTGTTTCTTTAGGAGAAAATAATGAAATCATCGAACATCGGCGGTCAGGCTGTAATGGAAGGCATTATGATGCGCCATAAGGATAAATATTCCATTGCTGTCCGCAGACCGGACAATGAGATTGAATTAAAAGTAGAAGATTACAAATGTGTATTCGGAAATGCAAAATTTCTCAAATATCCACTGATCCGAGGTGTGGTAAGCTTCGTGGATTCTCTGGTGGTCGGCACAAAATGTCTGATGTATTCAGCAGAGATTGCAGGGGATGAGGAGGACGAAGAGGATAAGCAGAAGAATGCTGCTCTTTCAGAAGAGGAGCTTGCTGCAAAAAAGGCAAAAGAAGATAAGCAGTTCAAATGGCTGTTATATGTGACAGTTGCTGTCTCGATCGTGGTATCAGTTGCCGCCTTTATGTTGCTGCCATACGCCCTTGCAAGTCTTTGCAGAAGTTGGCGCTTCGGAATTTGCAGTTACAATAGTTGAGGCATTTGTAAAGCTTGCATTGTTTATGGGATATATGCTTCTGATTTCCAGAATGAAGGATATTCAGAGAACATTTATGTATCATGGAGCAGAGCATAAGTGCATTAACTGCGTGGAACATGGACTGCCGCTTACGGTGGATAATGTTCTTGCAAGCTCCAGACTGCATAAGAGATGTGGAACCAGTTTTCTGTTTCTGGTTATGCTGGTCAGCATTTTTCTGCATTTTATTTTTGTATTGGTTCCATTTTACTGGGTGAGACTGTTTGGAAGACTTCTTATGGTGCCGGTTGTAGCAGGAATATCTTTTGAGATTATTCAGTGGGCTGGAAGATCAGACAGCAAACTTGCTGACTTTTTCAGTAAACCGGGTCTGGCAATGCAGAAACTTACAACTAAGGAACCGACAGCAGATATGGCAGAGGTCGCGATCAGGGCTGTAGAGGCGGTTTTTGACTGGAAAGCATATCTGAAGGAAGAATTTGGAGTTGAAGCAGAACAATGAACGGAGAAACTCTGACAGGATTATTAAAAAAAGGACAGATGATCCTTGCACAGGCGGGGATTAAGGAAGCCGGGCTGGATGCCTGGCTTCTCCTGGAATATGTCACAGGAAAAAGCCGGGCGTATTATTTTGCATACGGAGAAGAAAGTGTCACAGAAAGTGTTGCTGAAAGATATCTGGAACTGATCAGCAGACGTGCGGGACACATACCGCTGCAGCATCTGACGCATCAGGCTTTTTTTATGGGGCATGAATTTTATGTGGATAAGAATGTACTGGTACCCAGACAGGATACGGAAACACTTGTGGAGTCCGCTCTTGAATGCATGAAAGCTGTGAAAAATCCATATATTCTTGATATGTGTACAGGATCCGGCTGTATTCTTATCAGTATTCTGAAGGAGAGAGCTGATGCACACGGAACAGGCGTGGATCTGTCAGATGAGGCACTGAAAGTGGCTGTGCGGAATGCACGGACACTGGAAGTGGCAGAGCATGCGGAATTCGTACAGAGTAATCTGTTTTCTGAAATGCAGAACATTGTGTACGGAACAGAGTATATGAAAAGGACTGCTGTAAAAGATACTGTAAAAATGACAGAATGCGAAAATAGTAATAGAAATTATAGCAGAGCTTATGATATGATTATATCAAATCCGCCATATATTCCTACGGCGGAAATTGAAGATCTTATGGATGAAGTAAAATTGCATGATCCGCGTATGGCGCTGGATGGTATGGAAGATGGACTTTATTTTTACAGGGCTATCACGAAACAGGCACAGGATCATCTTGTTCCGGGTGGCTGGCTTTTATATGAAATCGGATGCAGCCAGGGAGAAGATGTGGCAGCTCTTTTGCGGAAATATAAATTTGAAGATATTGAGATAAGGCAGGATCTGGCCGGGTTGGACCGGGTGGTTCTGGGGCGAAAGAAATTACAGGAGGATAAATATGTTTGATAAATTAGACGATCTGCTCATTCGTTTTGAAGAGGTGCTTAATGAGCTTGGAGAGCCGGGAGTTACCGATAATCAGGAACATTTTCAGAAGCTGATGAAAGAGCAGAGCGATCTGCAGCCGATAGTAGATGCTTACCGGGAGTATAAGAAAAACAAAGAAACGATACAGGACAGTCTTTCCATGCTTGAGGAAGAGAAAGATGAAGATATGCGGGAAATGCTGAAGGAAGAACTGTCTGAGGCAAAGAAGAATGTAGAGGAACTGGAGCATGAACTTAAGATCCTTCTTCTTCCGAAAGATCCTAATGATAACAAGAACGTTATTGTGGAGATCCGTGCAGGTGCAGGTGGGGATGAAGCTGCCCTTTTTGCAGCAGAGATTTACCGTATGTATGTGAAATATGCAGAATCCCGCCGTTGGAAAACAGAAATGATGAGTCTCAATGAGAACGGAATCGGCGGATTTAAGGAAGTAACATTTATGATCACAGGTGCAGGTGCTTATTCCAGACTGAAATATGAAAGTGGTGTACATCGTGTACAGCGAGTTCCGGAAACAGAATCCGGCGGACGTATCCATACCTCTACCTGTACAGTTGCTATTATGCCGGAAGCAGAGGAAATCGATTTCCATCTGGATATGAATGACTGTAAATTCGATGTGTTCCGTGCATCCGGAAACGGTGGACAGTGTGTCAATACAACAGACTCTGCTGTGCGACTGACACATATTCCTACCGGAATCGTAATTTCCTGCCAGGATGAGAAGTCACAGCTTAAGAATAAAGATAAAGCACTGAAAGTTCTTCGCTCCCGTCTGTATGAGATGGAGCTTGCCAAACAGCATGATGCTGAGGCTGAGGCAAGAAGAAGCCAGATTGGAACAGGTGACCGTTCAGAGAAGATCAGAACTTATAATTTTCCACAGGGCCGTGTGACAGACCACAGAATCAAACTGACACTGCACAGACTGGAGAATGTTCTGAACGGGGATCTGGATGAGATCATTGACAGTCTGATCGCAGCAGATCAGGCAGCAAAATTAAGTAATCTTCAGGATGCGGAATAGAATATTGCGGAGAGGGTATGAAGATGACTGAAAAAGTATTGATATGAGAGAAGAATGTCAGGAGGAAAATATTTATGCAGAAAACAGCACTTGTAATTATGGCGGCAGGAATCGGAAGTCGTTTTGGAAAAGGAATCAAGCAGCTTGCATCGGTGGGACCATGTGGAGAGATTATTATGGATTATTCCATCCACGATGCGCTGGAAGCCGGATTTAACAAAGTAGTGTTTATTATCCGTAAAGATTTGGAAGAAGAGTTTCGCAGAGTGATCGGCGAGCGTATTGAGAAAATTACGGAAGTAGAATATGTATTCCAGGAGCTTGATGATCTGCCGGAGGAATTTACGAAACCGGCTGACCGCACGAAACCCTGGGGAACCGGACAGGCTGTACTTGCTGCAAAGAAGGTTCTGGATGAGCCATTTATTGTTATCAATGCAGATGATTATTATGGGAAAGAAGCTTATGTGAAGGTGCATGATTATCTTGTGCAGGAACAGCAAAAGGACGGAAAACTCCACATCTGCATGGCCGGTTTCAGGCTTGGAAATACATTGAGCGATAATGGAAGCGTTACCAGAGGAATCTGCCATATTGAGAATGGCCGGCTTACAGGTGTGACAGAGACGCATGATATATTTAAGACTGCCACAGGTGCAGAGTCAAGAAATGCGGACGGAAGTGTGCAGGAACTGGATGTAAAGGATCTGGTGTCCATGAATATGTGGGGACTGACGCCGGACTTTATGGAGGTTCTCGAGAAAGGATTTGCAGAATTTCTCAGTGGACTCGCACCGGAAGATACAAAAAAGGAATATCTGCTTCCGGAGTTAGTTGACCATCTGATCAAAAATGAAAGTGCCGAAGTTGATGTCCTGGAGACAAAGGATACATGGTTTGGTGTAACCTATCAGGAAGATAAAGAAACAGTAATGAGAGCATTTAAAAATCTTACAGAAGCGGGTATATATCCTCAGGGACTTATCAATAAGTTAAGCAGATATCTGCAGCTTTCGCAGGAGACATGTCTGATCTGATTAAAAGCAGTTTTGGGTGTGATCCGGGAAATACAGTATGCAGTGCAGAAACAGAGGATATTGTAAAAAGTAAAGGAGAGCAATTATGGGAAAATATTTTGGAACAGATGGATTTCGTGGAGAAGCAAATGTTAAACTGACAGTAGATCATGCATTTAAGGTGGGGCGCTACGTAGGCTGGTATTATGGAAGAGACCATAAAGCTAAGATTGTTATTGGAAAAGATACAAGAAGAAGCAGTTATATGTTTGAATATGCACTTGTTGCAGGTCTGACAGCGTCCGGTGCAGATGTATATCTTCTTCATGTAACGACGACCCCAAGTGTTTCCTATGCAGTACGTACAGAGGATTTTGACTGTGGTATTATGATCTCCGCAAGCCATAATCCATTCTATGATAATGGTATCAAACTTCTCAATGGAAACGGACAGAAGATTGAAGCGGAAGTAGAAGCAAGGATTGAAGCATATCTGGATGGCCTGATCGAGGATCTTCCTCTGGCAACTAAAGAAGATATTGGACGCACTGTGGATTTTGCTTCAGGAAGAAATCGTTATATCGGACATCTGATCTCTATTCCAAGCAGGGATTTCAAAGGCATTAAAGTAGGGCTTGACTGTGCAAACGGAAGTTCTTCAGCTATTGCAAAGAGTGTATTTGAGGCACTTCAGGCAAAGACTTATGTGATCAATAACCAGCCGGATGGTACAAATATCAATACAAACTGTGGCTCTACCCATATTGAAGTCCTGCAGAAATATGTTGTGGACAATGGATTGGATATCGGTTTTGCTTATGATGGTGATGCAGATCGCTGTATTGCTGTTGACCATAAGGGAAATGTGGTCGACGGTGATAAGATTATGTATGTATGTGGAAAATATCTCAAGGAGCAGGGCAGATTAAAAGATGATACAGTAGTAACCACTGTTATGTCAAATCTCGGTCTGTACAAATCTCTGGAGAGAGAGGGTATGAAATATGAGCAGACTGCAGTAGGAGATAAATATGTGGCAGAGAATATGATGGAGAATGGATACAGTCTTGGCGGTGAGCAGTCCGGACATATTATTTTCAGCCGTTACGCTGCAACAGGTGATGGAATCCTTACTTCTCTCATGGTAATGGAAGCGTGTGTAGAGAAGAAAGCAACTCTGTGTGATCTGGCAAGGGAAATGAAGGTTTATCCACAGCTTCTCAGAAATGTCCGGGTGGCAGACAAGAAGATTGCGAGAGAGAATCCGAAGGTAGTTGCTGCTGTAGAGGAAGTTGCAAAGAAACTGGGAAGTGATGGGCGTATTCTGGTACGCGAGAGTGGTACAGAGCCATTGATTCGTGTTATGGTAGAAGCCGGAACAGATGAACTCTGCCTTGAGAATGTTGATCATGTAGTAAAGGTAATGGAATCTGAAGGATTGCTCATTGACTGATTTACTGGCAAAGGAATTACATGTATAACAGAAAAAAAAGATTATTTCTGACTGCTGTCTGCTTAAGCCTTGGACTTCTGACAGGCTGCAATGTGGGAAATACAAAGAATTATAAACAGGCTGCACAGGATCTGGAACAGGGAAATTATGAGGCAGCACTTGAAGAATACGAGACAGCAATTTCTGAAGGAGTGAAGCCTGCACAGTCGTACAGAGGTGCAGGCGTAGCAAAACTCAAGCTTGGAAACTATGAAGAAGCCATAACATATTTCAATGATGCGCTTAAATGTGACAAAGTTGGCAAAGCATTAAAGAAAGATATTCTGTCGTATAGAGCTGTGGCTTATCTCAAAGTAAAGGATTATGAGGCAGCGCTGGAAGACTGCCAGACTCTGGCAGAAAACTATAAAATGGATGCGGATCTGTACTTCCTTACGGGAGAAACAGCATTGGCCATGGATTCCTATGAGGAAGCTTCTGCTAATTTTGAACAGGCCTACGGCGAAGATGCAACTTATGACAGAGCTATCCAGATCTACGGGGCATATCTGAACAGGGATATGGAAGCAGACGGAACCCGTTATCTGGAAGCTGCTTTGTCAGGAACTGCAAAAAATGCAGAGGATCATTGTGACCGCGGCAGAGTTTATTATTATATGGATGATTATGAAAATGCTGAAAGTGAACTGAAACAGGCCATAGACGGCGATAATACGGAGGCACTGGTTCTGCTTGGTATGGTATATATGGATAAAGGAGACAGCGCAAATGCAAAAGCAATGTTTCAGCAGTATGTATCACAGGCAGAAAACGGAGCCAAAGGATTTAACGGACTTGCACTGTGTGATATGGAGGATGGGGATTATGACAGTGCCCTTTCTGATATAGAAAGCGGAATCCATGTGGCAGGAGCGGAGGATATGCAGAGTCTGCTGTTTAATGAGATCGTAGTCTATGAGAAGAAACTGGATTTTCAGACTGCTTTGCAGAAAGCACAGGAATATCTGGAATTATACCCGGAAGATAAAACTGTTAAGAAGGAACTTGCATTTCTTAAAACGCGTGTGTAATATCTATCTGACTGAGGAGAATTTATGGAAGAATTTGGAAAGCTTGAAGAACGGGTGGTTCTTGTGGGAGTGCAGACGGATGATCATGATAATGTGGAAGAATCCCTGGATGAACTGAAGGAGCTTGCATCAACTGCGGGAGCTGTTACAGTGGGAAGAATCATTCAGAATCGTGAGTCTGTGCATCCCGGAACTTATATTGGAAAAGGAAAAATAGAGGAAGTACGTGCACTGGTATATGCTATGGATGCAACCGGAATTATCTGTGATGACGAACTTTCTCCTGCACAGCTGAATAATCTGGAGCGGGAACTGGACTGTAAGGTGATGGACAGGACATTATTGATTCTGGACATTTTTGCAGCGAGAGCTATAACCAGTGAGGGTAAAATACAGGTAGAGCTTGCACAGCTTCGCTACAGATCTGCCCGTCTGGTCGGTCTCAGGGAATCTCTTTCCCGTCTGGGAGGTGGAATCGGAACCAGAGGTCCGGGAGAGAAAAAGCTGGAGACAGACCGTCGTCTTATCCGTACAAGGATCTCTGCTTTGAAGCAGGAATTATCCCAGGTGGAGAAACACAGGGAACTGATCCGTTCCAGCCGGGCCAGAGGCAATATGAAGACTGCTGCGATCGTAGGATATACAAATGCGGGAAAATCTACGCTGCTGAACACACTGACAGGCTCAGAGGTTTTATCAGAGGATAAACTGTTTGCTACACTGGATCCAACTACCAGACTTTTAAATTTGAAGGACGGACAGCAGATTCTTCTCACAGATACGGTTGGATTTATCCATAAGCTTCCGCATCATCTGGTCGAAGCATTCAAGAGCACATTGGAAGAGGCCAAATATGCAGATTATATTATCCATGTGGTAGATTCTTCCAATCCGCAGGCAGAGATGCAGATGCATGTGGTATATGAGACATTAAAAGAACTGGGAGTGATGGGAAAGAAGATCATCACACTCTTTAATAAGCAGGATGCGCCGGGGGCATGCGTACTGCGAGATTTTAAATCGGACTATACGCTGAAGGTCTCTGCAAAGACAGGCGAGGGTCTTGCAGATCTGAATGATCTTCTGGAGAAGCTTCTTGCTGAAGAACAGATTTATGTGGAGCGCCTTTTCCCTTATCAGGAAGCAGGAAAAATCCAGCTGATCCGCGAATATGGGCAGCTTATCTCAGAGGAATACACGGAGGAAGGGATTGCTGTGAAGGCAAGGGTGCCGAAAGAAATCTACGCCAGAGTTGTATAAAAAAATATTTTGAAAAATAAGAAAATACCATATATTGTGCCTTTTGCGAAAATGAGGAACATTATGTGGTATTTTGCGTGTTGACGAACCGGTGATACTCTGATACAATGAATCTACAGTGTTACTCAGAGCAAAGTAGACAGTAACGACAGAAATATCTCCGGTAAGAATATGCAGGAGAAACAGATTAACAAGAGAAAATGGGGGCATTAGATATGTTTCAGGTAGTAAAACGTGATGGCGAAGTGGATGAGTTTAAAATAGGCAAGATCACAGCGGCTATCCATAAAGCCTTTGATGCAAAAGAGAAAAATTATAGCGAAGAGATGATTGATCTCTTAGGGCTGCGTGTTACTTCTGATTTTCAGAAAAAGATTACAGATAATAAGATTACAGTAGAAGAAATTCAGGACAGTGTGGAGAATGTGCTGATCCAGGCCGGATATGCAGATGTGGCAAAAGCCTACATTCTTTACCGCAAGCAGAGGGAAAAGGTTCGCAACATGAAGTCAACGATCCTGGATTACAAAGAAATCGTAAACAGTTATGTGAAGGTTGAGGACTGGCGTGTAAAGGAGAACTCCACAGTTACTTATTCAGTTGGAGGTCTGATCTTAAGCAACTCCGGTGCAGTTACTGCAAATTACTGGCTGTCTGAGATTTATGACAATGAAATCGCAGATGCACACAGAAATGCAGATATTCATATTCATGACTTGTCCATGCTGACCGGATATTGTGCAGGATGGTCACTGAAACAGCTGATCCAGGAGGGACTTGGCGGTATTGAAGGCAAGATCACATCTTCACCTGCAAAGCATCTGAGTGTTCTCTGCAATCAGATGGTAAACTTTCTTGGGATTATGCAGAATGAATGGGCCGGAGCGCAGCTTTCTCATCCTTTGATACTTATCTGGCACCTTTTGTCAAGGCAGATAATTTAAGCTATCCGGAAGTGAAGAAATGTATTGAGTCTTTTATTTATGGAGTCAATACCCCAAGCAGATGGGGAACACAGGCACCTTTCTCCAACATTACGCTGGACTGGACAGTACCGGATGATCTTGCAGAGCTTCCGGCTATCGTAGGCGGAAAGAATATGGATTTCAAGTACAAAGACTGCAAAAAAGAGATGGATATGATCAATAAGGCATTTATTGAGACCATGATCGAGGGGGATGCCAACGGACGCGGGTTCCAGTATCCTATTCCGACCTATTCCATAACAAATGAGTTTGACTGGTCTGATACAGAGAATAACCGCCTTCTTTTTGAGATGACATCCAAATATGGAACACCGTATTTCTCAAACTATATTAACAGTGATATGAAACCAAGTGATATCCGCAGTATGTGCTGCCGTCTGCGTCTGGATCTGAGAGAACTCCGCAAGAAGAGCGGTGGTTTCTTCGGATCAGGAGAGAGTACCGGTTCTGTGGGGGTAGTAACTATAAATATGCCGCGTATCGCATATCTTTCCAAGACACCGGAAGAGTTTTACAATCGTCTGGATCGCTTAATGGATATTTCCGCACGTTCTCTGCATATTAAACGTGAAGTAATTGGTAAGCTGCTGGATGAGGGATTATACCCTTATACAAAGAGATATCTTGGAAGCTTTTCCAATCATTTCTCTACCATTGGACTGGTGGGAATGAACGAGGTTGGTCTGAATGCCCGCTGGCTGGGAAAAGATATGTCTGATGAGCGTACGCAGAGGTTTACAAAAGAGGTTCTTCTTCATATGCGGGAACGTCTGTCCGATTATCAGGAGAAGTACGAAGGAGAACTGTTTAATCTTGAGGCAACTCCTGCTGAATCTACTGCCTATCGTCTGGCCAAACATGACAGAAAACGCTGGCCGGATATTAAGACTGCAGGCAAGGAAGGGGATACTCCTTATTATACAAACAGTTCTCATCTTCCGGTTGAATATACCACAGATATTTTTGATGCACTGGATATTCAGGATGATCTGCAGACGCTTTATACATCAGGTACTGTATTCCATGCATTTATCGGTGAGAAGCTTCCTGACTGGAAAGCAGCAGCAGCACTGGTACGTAAGATCGCAGAGAATTATAAACTGCCGTATTATACGATTTCGCCGACCTATTCTGTATGTAAGGAACATGGCTACATCAGCGGAGAGCATTTCACTTGTCCGAAATGTGGTAAGAAGGCGGAGGTTTACAGTCGTATCACAGGATATTACAGACCTGTACAGAACTGGAATGACGGTAAAGCACAGGAGTATAAGAACCGTACGCTTTATGATGTGATGCATTCAGATATCAGAAAAATACAGCCGGTTCATGCCAGTGTAGTTACTGTGACTAAGGATGATGTGAAGATAGAACCTGTGGCATCACATAAATACCTGTTTACAACCAGTACCTGTCCGAACTGCAGAGTGGCGAAGAAGATACTGGAAGGCAGGGAGTTCGAGATTATTGATGCGGAGAAGAATCCGGAGATGGTGAAGGAGTTTGGAATTATGCAGGCTCCGACTCTGGTGATCACAGACGGTGAGCATATGACGAAATATGTAAATACATCCAATATTAAGAAATATGTGGATGAGGGATTATAAAGATACTGAGAGAGTTGACCGGAGGATAAAAGAGATGATCAAACAGAATGTTGTATTTGTGGAAAATAAAGCAGGAAGTCTGAAAAGAGTGACAGGGATACTTGCAGATAACGGGATTAATATTTATGGATTTGCATGCTTCGATGCACCGGAGTTTGCAATCTTCCGTATGATCTGCAACGATCCGGATAAAGCGGAAATTGTTTTAAACAGGAGTGGATATATGAATCGTATTACACAGGCGATCGTAGTTGATATGAAAGATCAGGTAGGCGGTCTGGATGAACTCCTGAAAGTAGCATCAGACAGTAATGTAAGTCTTGACTATATTTATACTTCTTTCCACAGAAAAGATCTCAGACCTGTAGTAATTCTTCAGACGGAGGATGGTGCAGTGGCAGAATGCATTCTTAAGAATAATGGATTTAATGTATTTACTTCAGTAGAAGAACTGGAGAAATAATACTGTATAAGACAGTGAGAGAATCACAGGACTGGGGATGGTTCTGTGATTTTTTGTATATTCATATAGGAAAGTTGAATACATCTTGACTATATGACTAGGAATACTATATAATAAAAAAAACAATGATAATCCGACGAAATTTAATCAGGAGGTTTTGAAAAATGCAGATTTCTACAAAAGGAAGATATGCTCTGAGACTTATGCTTGATCTTGCAGTTCATAATACAGGAGAACTGGTCAAGATCAAAGATATTTCTGCAAGGGAAAATATTTCAAGAAAAATATCTGGAACAGATATTTCATCATTAAAGAAGGCAGGATATGTAAAGAGCCTGAGAGGGCACAGGGCGGTTATATGCTTGCCAGAGAGCCGGAAACATATACGGTGGGAACTATTCTGAGACTGACAGAAGGCAGCATGAAGCCGGTAGCCTGTCTGGAGGAGAACCGAATCAGTGCAGCAGAGCCGGGGAATGCGTCACACTCCGTCTCTGGAAGATGCTTGATGAAGCTATTGAGGGAGTACTGGATAAGGTTACATTGCAGGATCTTAAAGACTGGTATGAAGAGATGGGAAATGATTATGTAATTTGATTTTCCCTCTTGACAACAGTGGATTTATAGAATATTATGTATATAACATATAATTCATATATACTTAGTATGAAATAAGGAGGACGAACTCATGGCAAAAATCTATAAAAATGCAGCGGAACTGGTTGGAAATACTCCTCTCCTTGAGGTTGGAAATCTTGAAAAAGAGCTTGGGCTGGAATCGAGAATACTTGTGAAGCTTGAGTATTTTAACCCGGCAGGAAGTGCCAAAGACCGTATCGCCCTGAGTATGATCGAAGACGCTGAAGAGAGAGGCGTTCTGAAGCCTGGCGCAGTGATTATCGAGCCTACATCAGGTAACACCGGAATCGGTCTTGCTTCTCTTGCTGCAATCAAAGGATACAGAGTGATACTTACGATGCCTGAGACAATGAGTGTTGAGAGAAGGAATATTCTGAAAGCATACGGTGCAGAAATCGTATTGACAGATGGAACAAAAGGTATGAATGGCGCAATCGCCAAAGCAAACGAACTTGCGAAGGAATATGAGAACAGTTTTATTCCGGGACAGTTTGATAACCCTGCAAATCCTGCGATCCACAAAAAGACCACAGGTCCGGAAATCTGGAGAGACACAGACGGACAGGTAGATGTTTTTGTGGCAGGTGTTGGTACAGGCGGAACGATCACCGGTGTTGGTGAATATCTGAAATCCCAGAATCCTGACGTGAAAGTAGTGGCAGTAGAGCCTGCAACTTCCCCTGTACTTTCTCAGGGAAAGAGCGGTCCGCATAAGATTCAGGAATCGGTGCGGGATTTGTTCCGAAGGCATTAAATACAGAGGTTTATGATGAGGTTTTTCCGGTTGAGAATGAGGATGCTTTTACAGTTGGCAAGCTGATTGCCAAACATGAGGGAATTCTTGTT
>ENA-OUNI01000766-OUNI01000766.1-human-gut-metagenome-genome-assembly--contig:-NODE-766-length-14257-cov-11.099505_pt1 | contig 14257 bp, 20 predicted proteins | sample MGYA00242499_ERZ504580 | MGnify/ENA primary metagenome ERZ504580 (study PRJEB26092, sample SAMD00036315) | human gut metagenome | host: Homo sapiens | study: EMG produced TPA metagenomics assembly of... | reverse complement strand
ACTGCAGCAGGCACGCCCGCCGCGCAGGGCCGCAGGTGCCTGCAGCACGGCCCGGCACACTGCCGTATTTATTATAGCACAGAGATGCGCCATCACCAACAAAAAACAGGGGCTTTTGCAATTTTCTACAAAATCGGCCAGATCTGCCACCGCCCGGGCATCGTCTTCCAGCAGGCGGCTGTGGGTGGCAAGGTCGAACGCGCACTGTATACCTGCGCACGGCGGGCATCCAGTGCGCACAGCACGGTGCCCTCGCCCGTGTGGGCTGCGGCCAGTGCTTCCAGCGTGGAGACCGGTGCGCACAGCGTTTCCCGCGGGAAGGCCAGACCCTTGACCGCCGCCAGACCGATGCGCAGCCCGGTAAAACTGCCGGGGCCTGCGTTGACACCGTACAAGTCAATATCTGCACAGGTCATGCCGCACATCTTCAGGCAGGTGTCGATCATGGGCATCAGCGTTTCGCTGTGGGTCATGCCTGCGTCCAGATACACCTCGTACAGCAGGCGGTCATCCTGCAAAAGAGCCACACCAGCCGTTTTGCCCGCTGTATCCACAGCTAAGATGTTCATAGCGTTACCCCCTCAATGGTGATCCTGCGGGTATTTTCGTCCACGCGCTGGATATCCACCCGGATGGGGTTTTCCAGTGCCAGCAGGTCTGCAAAGTTCTCGCTCCACTCTGCTGCTACAATGGCCCCCTGATCCAGATAATCGTAAAAGCCCGCAGCACACAGGTCGTTCTCAGTGGAAATACGGTACAGGTCAAAGTGCGCCAGCGGCTTTGGGCCGCGGTAGTAGTTCACAATGGCAAAGGTTGGGCTGGACACCGGGTCGGTGCAGCCAAGGCCCTCGGCAAGGCCCTCGGTAAAAGCGGTCTTGCCCGCGCCCAGCCCGCCGGTGAACGCAACCAGCGAACCCGGTGCCAGCACTGCGGCCATACGGGCACCCAGCGCCACCGTCTCGGCGCGGGAGTGGGTGATATATTCTGACATGAAGCTTACCTCATTTTATAAAGCAAAAGGGACGGCAGAATGCTCTGCGTCCCTTAGTATAATATACTTTGTGCAAAAGTGCAATGCCGTGTGTTGCTTACGCCGCCGCATCCACATCCGCTGCCGTGTAGGGGTTGGGCAGTGCAGCGCTTCGGTCTCCGCTGAGCATCGCATAGGATGCCGCCGCATGGGACCGTCTGCCGCCCTGCTCGTTGTACCAGATGATATCATCGGTGCCGTAGATGCTCTTGGCATAGTCCACGGCCTGTTCCAGCGTTTCGCCCTCGATCATCCGGTTTACAGCGGCCCACAGCATACTGCGGGAATACACCGAGTAGACATTGTTCACATAGCCATCACCGCCTTGGCACCGCCTGCCAGCAGGCCGTCTGCCATAGAGGTGTCCACATGGCCGTTCTTGCCGTAGAACTCGCAGGTCTCGCTGAGCACGATGCCATTGCCGCGGTAGGCACTGCGGAAGAAATCGCCGTTGACGGCATACATACCGTTCACCTTGACCACGCGGTGGGCCAGCAGGTCAAAGCCATAGCGCAGATCGCTCCAGAAATCCGATCTCTCGGTCAGCAGGATCAGCGGTTCCGTGGCGGTCTTTTTGAACAGCCAGCCGTATTCATAGGTGTAGTACGCTCCGTGGGTGCTCAGGATGCACAGGTCGTAACGGCCCATCCTGCGCAGGTCGGATACAGTAACGGTGGTATCCAGATCCGTCTGCAGGCCCACCGAATCCCAATAGGTCTGCATGTAGGCATAATACGGGTAGCGGGTGCTGTTGATCGTGTTGTCAAACGCATAATAGATCGCCGCCGTGCCCACCCGCTTGTTCTCGGCCAGCTCCTGCAGCTGGCTCTCGTCCAGCTCCTGCAGGCTGCGGTGTTCTCCTCATCCGGGTCGGTAAGCAAGATGCCGCCCAGCGCGCCGCAGCTGTAGGTAAAGCTGATCATGCCGTTTTCGGCATCGGTGTAGACAGACCCCTGCTTTACAAGGCCCTGTGCGGTCAGCGCATCCAGCTGCTGCAAAGCAGCATCTGTGCGCTCGTCCTCGGTCATCTGTGCATAGTCGCTGCCTCCGGTCAGTGCGGTCACAGCAGCATCTGCCTGCTGCATCTCGCGCACATCTGTGGCCGAAAGGCTCTGCTGCACAGCCGCCTGTTCTTCCGGCTGCTGTGCAAAAGCCGCTGTGGGCAGCGCTGTGAGCGCGAAAGCCAGAGCGCACAGTGCACACCCAAAACGGCGGAGCATATCGTGTTCCATTCCCATTTCCTCCGGGCATATCTGCCGCCCAATGCGGCACGCCGCCCTTTTCCAGCAGGCATCTTCCTGCCATTTTCTTTGCGCGGCAGGCGCTCTGCAAAGGAGCTTTCTGCTGCACCTTCATTGTAGATGGTGCGGTCTGCTTTGTCAAGCATTCGTGCGGATTTTGCAAAGCTGTCACACCCGGTGGATTGCAAACGGTGTGCAGGCTGTGTATAATAGGATAAACTGGGTTGGTATTGCCCGCTGCAGCGGCAAAACCCGGTGTGCATCTGGGAACGAAAGGTGGTGCTTTCTTGGAAAGCATTCGACAATATTTTAAACGAACGGATAAGATCTATCTGCTGCTGTGCATCTTCAGCAGCACCATGGCGGTGGTGGCTCTTGCCTCCTGGGCCGCAAAGCAGGGCAACGGCTTTGCCACGGACGAGATCACTGGTGCCATTACCGGCATCGGCGATTACCGCCGCGCGCTGGTGCAGGCGGCAGCAGCCGGGCTTGGCATCGTGATCGCGCTGCTGCTCTCCTGCATCGACTACCGCAGCCTTGTCAAGGTGTGGCCGGTGCATGTAGCCCTGACATGGGGTCTGGTGCTGCCCACGCTGTTCATCGCAATGTGGCCATCGGCCCGCTGACCATCGGCTTCAACGCCGGTGACACCGACAACTACTCCTGGTACAAGCTGGGCGGCTTTACCTTCCAGCCCACGGAGCTGGCAAAGATCAGCTTTATCCTTACCTTTGCCATGCACCTGAACAATGTGCGCAGCCGCATCAACGAGCCAAAGGAGCTGGTAAAGCTTCTGCTGCATCTGGCCGTGCCCATCCTTATCATCCACATTCAGGGCGACGACGGCACCGCCATCATCTACGCCATCATCGGCTGCTGCATGATGTTTGCAGCGGGCCTGAGCTGGAAGTATATCATCGGTGCCATCTCGGCAGCAGCTGTGGCCGTGGCGGCGGCGTTTGCCTTTTTCAGCGATAAGATCGGCAAGGGCTACCAGTGGTACCGCATTCTGGCCGTTATCGACCCGGAGAATTCCACCGGCTGGGCACCCAACGAAGCCACCTGGAAAAACATCATCTACCAGCAGCAGCGCGGCGAGATCGCCATCGGCTCCGGCGGCATCTTCGGCAACGGCCTGTTCAGCGGCCGGTACTACAGCGTGCCCAATGCCCACAACGACTTTATTCTCAGCTGGATGGGCAATGTCATTGGCTTTGTGGGCCTGTGCATCGTGCTGGGGGCACTGCTGGCACTGGTGATCAAGACCTTTGCCACCGGTGCGCGCAGCGAGGATCTGCTGGGCAGCTATATCTGCGCCGGCATCGGCGGCGCCCTGATGGCTCAGATCGCGTGAATGTAGGCATGAACCTGCGGGTGCTGCCGGTCATCGGCGTTACCCTGCCCTTCTATTCTGCGGGCGGCAGCTCGGTGCTGATGCTGTATATCTGCGTGGGGCTTGTGCTGTCGGTCTATATGCACAACACAAAGAGCCTGTTCGGGTAAAGTGCAGCCCCCCTGTATTTTTTCACATTTTCCGGTATATCAGTTGAAACCTCCGCATCCTGCTTGCAATCCACTGGGATGCATGATGCTATAATAAAATGTGCAGTTTTATTGCTCAATGCTGCAGGACAACGAGATGGACGGCCCGGTGTTCAAGATGAAGGTTGACCCGCGCCCGGCCTTTCCTGCTACTGGCAGATTGCACCGCACCGCAACCAGCTGAGCTTTGACGAATGGATGGCGCTGGATGTGAAGTATGTCAAGGAACGCAGCTTTCTGGTAGACTGGAAGATCATCTTTGCAACCTTCCGTGCGGTGCTGTTCGGCCACGGAGAATAATTCGGATCACAGATCGGCAGAGCCTGCGGGCTTTGCCGATTTTTTACAGATAGCCTTCAGGAAACAAAAAACAGAGGGACGACGCGGGGTCGTCCCTCTGTTTTTGCTTAGATCATCAAATTACTTCAGCACGGCGCCCAGATTTGCACTGGTGACCATGCGTGCGTAGCGGCTCAGCCAGCCGGTTTTGATGTTGGGTTCGGGTGCAACATACTTGGCCTTGCGCTGGGCCAGAACTTCGTCGCTGACCTCCAGCGTGATGGAGGCATTGGGGATATCAATGTTGATGGTATCGCCCTCCTCGATCAGGCCGATGGGACCGCCAGAAGCAGCCTCCGGGCTCACATGGCCAATGGCCGCACCGCGCTTGCGCCGGAGAAGCGGCCGTCGGTGATGAGGGCCACTGTCTTGTCCAGCTTCATGCCGGCCAGAGCGGAGGTGGGGTTCAGCATCTCACGCATACCGGGGCCGCCCTTGGGGCCTTCGTAGCGGATGACCACCACATCGCCCGGGACGATCTTACCCGCATAGATGGCGGCAATGGCCTCGTCCTCGCTGTTGAACACACGGGCCGGGCCGGAATGCTGCTGCATCTCGGGGGCCACGGCGCTGCGCTTGACCACACAGCCGTCCGGTGCAATGTTGCCCCACAGGATCTGCAGACCGCCGGTCTGGGAGTAGGGGTTGTCGATGGGACGGATGGCCTTGTCGTTCAGGATGTGTGCGCCCTTGATGTTCTCGCCCAGCGTCTTGCCGGTAACGGTAGGCACATCCAGGTCCAGCAGGCCCTTCTTGGCCAGCTCTGCCTGCACGGCGGGAATGCCGCCTGCGGCGTACAGGTCCGGCATGTGGGTGGGACCGGCCGGTGCCAGATGGCACAGGTTCGGGGTCTTGGCGCTGATCTCATTGAACAGCTTCAGGTCGATGGGCACACCGGCCTCATAAGCGATGGCCAGCAGGTGCAGCACGGTGTTGGTGGAGCAGCCCAGCGCCATATCGCAGGTAAGAGCGTTGCGGATGGAGCGCTCGTTGATGATCTGGCGTGCGGTGATGCCCTTCTTGACCATATCCATGATGGCCATACCGGCGTGCTTTGCCAGCTGCAGACGCTTGGAGTAGACGGCAGGAATGGTGCCGTTGCCGGGCAGTGCGATGCCGATGGCCTCGCACAGGCAGTTCATGCTGTTGGCGGTGTACATGCCGGAGCAGCTGCCGCAGCTGGGGCAGCAGTTGCAGGTGCAGTCTTCCAGCTGATCTTCGGTGATCATACCGGCCTTGTAGCACCCACAGCCTCGAACATCTTGGAAAGGCTGACCTCTTCGCCGCCGTAGGTACCGGCCAGCATGGGGCCGCCGGAGCAGACCACAGCGGGCACATCCATGCGCACCGCTGCCATCACCATGCCGGGCACGATCTTATCGCAGTTGGGCACCAGTACCAAACCGTCCAGCTGGTGGGCCATGAGCATGGTCTCCACGCTGTCGCAGATCAGCTCACGGGATGCAAGGCTGTACTTCATGCCCACATGGCCCATGGCGATGCCGTCGCACACGCCAATGGCAGGGATCAGGATGGGCGTGCCGCCTGCCATCTCAACGCCGGCCTTGACGCATCGGCGATCTTGTCCAGATTCATATGGCCGGGCACGATCTCGCTGTAGGCGCTCACCACGCCGATCAGCGGGCGCTCCAGCTCTTCCTTGGTGTAGCCAGTGCATAGAACAGGCTTCGGTTCGGGGCGCGCTCCGAACCCTTGGTCACGTTGTCACTTCTCATTGTTTATTCCTCTTTTTCTTATAGCAAAAGACTCCCTCCCAAAGGAGGGAGCCTTTCTTAGTTTTAAAAGCAGCTTTTGGCTGAACTCCTTCCGTCATCGCTTGCGCGATGCCACCTCCCTCACGGAGGGAGGCTTCACGCTGCGATCAGGCAAAAGGCTCCCTCTTTGAGGGGGCTGTCGCCGCAGGCGACTGGGGGAATTAATTACTTCTTCAGCCAGCTCATCATGCTGCGCAGCTCTGCGCCGACCTTCTCGATGGGCAGCTCTGCTTCCATGCGGCGCTTTGCCAGGAAGTGCACCTTGCGGCCGCCGTTGGGGCTCATCTCGGTCAGGAACTCGGAAGCGAAGGTGCCGTCCTGGATCTCGGTCAGAACCTTCTTCATTTCCTTGCGGGTCTCGGCGGTGATCAGGCGCTTGCCGGTGCGGTAGTCGCCGTACTCAGCGGTGTTGGAGATGGAGTAACGCATCTTGGAGAAGCCGCCCTCGTTGATCAGGTCAACGATCAGCTTCATCTCGTGGCAGGTCTCAAAGTATGCCATCTCGGGCTCGTAGCCAGCTTCCACCAGCGTATCGAAACCGGCGTGGATCAGCTCGGAAACGCCGCCGCACAGCACTGCCTGCTCGCCGAACAGGTCGGTCTCGGTCTCCTCCTTGAAGGTGGTCTGCAGGATGCCTGCACGGCCAGCGCCGATGCCGGAAGCGTATGCCAGAGCAATATCCTTAGCCTTGCCGGTGTAGTCCTGCTCCACGCAGATCAGAGAGGGGCAGCCCTCACCCTCGGTGTACAGGCGGCGGACGATGTGGCCGGGGCCCTTGGGAGCGATCATGATAACGTCAACGTTCTTAGGAGCAGTGATGGTCTTGAAGTGGATGTTGAAGCCGTGTGCAAAGGCCAGTGCCTTGCCCTCGGTCATGTAGGGAGCCACCTGCTTGTTGTAGATGTCAGCGCACAGCTCGTCGGGCACCAGCATCATGACAACGTCGCCGGCCTTGGCAGCTTCTTCCACTTCCATGACCTTGAAGTTCTCGTGAGTTGCTGCGAACTCAGAAGCCTTCTCCCAGTGAGCAGAGCCCTTGCGCAGGCCGACGACGACGTTCACGCCGCTCTCGGCCAGGTTCTCGGAATGGGCGTGGCCCTGGCTGCCGAAGCCGATGACAGCGACGGTCTTGCCGTCCAGCACGCCGAGGTTGCAGTCGGAATCGTAGTATTTCTTGATAGCCATGGTAGTTGTTCTCCTTTTTTGTTTTGTGTTTATTCAGTGGCTGATTGTAAACATTTTATTTTTTCGCTCACTGTGGAGCGGAAAAGCGAAGTTTTAACCCTCTCAGTCATCTCGCTTTGCTCGATGCCAGCTCCCCCGAGGGGGGAGCTTTTATCATACCTTCTCTTTTGATGATGCATAAAACCTCGCCCTTCGGGAGAGGTGGCACGGCGCAGCCGTGACGGAGAGGGTTCGTCCTTACTTTCTCTCCGGGCAGTGGGTCCCCGGCAGAGGCAGCTGCGCTTCGCGCACCTCCTGCGGAGCTTCTGCATATGCTGATGCATCCCGCCGCGCTCCAGTGCGGTAACACCGGTGCGGCACTGCTCCAAAATTTTGTAATCTGTAAACATTTTCAGGAAGGCATCGATCTTATCCGGCTTGCCGATCAGCTCAAACACCATGCTGTCCGGCGAAAGGTCGATGATCTTGGCCTTGTAGATGCTGGCGATCTCCCGCAGCTCGCTGCGGTTGTGCACATCGGATGCTACCTTCAGCAGCAGCAGTTCCCGTTCCAGAGATTTTTCGCCGTCCAGCACGAACACCTGACGGGTAACTTCCAGCCGTTCGGTCTGCAGGACCAGCTGCTTGAGGGCCTTGTCATCGCTGGTAATGGTCACGGTGATGCGGCTGACTGCCGGGTCGTTGGTGGCCGAGACCGTCAGGCTGTCGATGTTGAAGCCGCGGCGGCAGAACAGGTTGGACACACGGGCCAGAACACCGCTCTGGTTGTCCACCAGCAGGCTGATGACCCTGCGCTTGTTGGATTCCATATTGCTGTGCCCTCCTTATTCCATGATGATATCGTTGATGTCGCCGCCGCCGGGGATCATGGGCAGCACCTTTTCGTCCTTATCGATGATGCACTCGATCCAAGTAGGGCCTTTCTGCTTCATTGCATCGGCAAAAGCAGCCTGGAACTCCGGCAGGTTAGTGCAGCGGTAGCCCTTCAGGCCAAAGCCCTCGGCCAGCTTGACGAAGTCCGTCTTGCGGTGGGGGTCGGTCTGGCTGTAGCGCTTTTCGTAGAAGGTGGTCTGCCACTGGCGCACCATGCCCAGCACCGAGTTGTTGAAGATCACGGTGATGATGGGCAGCTCATAGCTCACGGCGGTGCAGGCCTCGTTCAGGTTCATGTGGAAGGAGCCGTCGCCGGTAAACATGACCACCCGCTGGTCGCGGCCCAGAGCCATCTGTGCGCCAATGGCGGCACCGTAGCCAAAGCCCATGGTGCCCAGACCGCCGCTGGTGATAAAGCCGCGGCTCTTAGCGTGGCGCAGGTACTGTGCCGCCCACATCTGGTGCTGGCCCACATCGGTCACATACACGGCCTCCGGGCCGCACTGGTTGCACACCTCGCCGATCACCTGATGGGGCATCAGGCGGGTGGGGTCGGACACCGGGTGGTAATCCTGTGCCTGCCACTCACGGATCATCTTCATCCAGTCGGGATGCTTCTTTTCCTCGATCTGCGGCAGCATGGCGTTCAGCACGTAAGCGGCATCGCCCACGATGGAAAGATCGACCTCCACATTCTTGCCCAGCTCACTGGGGTCGATGTCGATCTGGATGATGGTGGCGTTCTTTGCAAAGGTCTTGGGGTTCAGGGCCACACGGTCCGAGAAGCGGGTGCCCACTGCAATCAGCACGTCGCAGTCGGCCACGGCACGATTGGAGGTGTAACAGCCGTGCATACCCACCATGCCAATGTTCATCGGGTCGCCGTAGGGCACAACGCCTGCGGCCATCAGGGTGTAGGTGGCCGGGATCTCTGCCTTGTGCAGCAGATCACGCAGCGGCTGGCAGGAGCTGCGCTGCGCACGCCGCCGCCAAAGTAGACCAGCGGTCGCTGGGCCGCATTGATAAGATCCGCTGCCCACTTGACCTGCTCCGCGTTGAAGGTGGTAACGGTGCGGATCGGCTCCGGCTTTTTGGGGGTGAACTCGCATACCGCCGCTGTCACGTCCTTGGGGATATCCACCAGCACCGGGCCTTTGCGCCCGCTCTGTGCAATACGGAAGGCAGAGCGCATGGTATCGGCCAGCTCTTCCACCCGGCGCACCGTGAAATTGTGCTTGGTGATGGGCATTGTGATGCCCTCAATGTAGGCTTCCTGAAAGCTGTCCCTCCCGATCCCGTCCGTGGTCACGTTGCCGGTAAAGGCTACCATGGGCACCGAGTCCATATAGGCCGTGGCAATGCCGGTGACCAGATTGGTGGCACCCGGGCCGCTGGTGGCCAGCACCACACCGGTGCGGCCGGTGGCACGGGCATAACCGTCTGCCGCGTGGGCCGCGCCCTGTTCATGTGCCGTCAGCACATGGGTGATGCGGTCCGAATTTTTGTACAGCTCATCGTAAAGGTTCAGCACTGCGCCGCCGGGATAACCAAAAAGGGTGTCCACGCCCTGCTCGCAGAGGACCTCCACAAAAATCTGAGAACCATTCAACTGCATGGTGAGTTTCTCCTGTTTTCCTAACCTTTTTCCACTTTTTACACGTTCCCGGGGAGCTTCTTTTTTAAAAGAAAAAGCCTTTGTCCCCTGTTAAACCAAGAGACAAAGACCTTGTGATCATCAAGCTCTCTGCGGTACCACTCTCGTTGGCGTGCTGTGCACACCCTCTCACGGGCTTCCAACAAAGCCCTGCACGGTAACGGCTGCAACCGGCGCTGCTTACAAGGGTTTTGCACCCGTTGGGCAGGCTGCTCCGGATGATTTTCCGCACGAAGCACTGACTGCCTTGCACCAGACGGCAGCTCTCTGAACAGTGGGGATCGTGTGGTACTTTTTCCCATCTGCGCATTTGTTGATGTAAATTATACTATAAATCGGCCTTTTGTCAATCGACAATTTGTAACCTGAATCACCCCAAACATGAAGTTAATTGAACACCTCTTGCGCCATAGCACAATGCGCTGTATACTTCTGATATGCGCGCCTGCGCGTTTAATTTAAGACCAACTAGAGGACAGGAATATGAAATTGAGAGAATGGAATGCCCGGCTGCACGGGCTTGTTGTTTTCCGCAGCCTGCTGGACGACCCCGTTGTGGCAAAGCTTTTGGACCTGACCGACCGCATGGAAGCCGGTGCGCCCGGCTATGGCCCAGTGTGCGACGCTGTGGCCCAATTTGAAGCCGCACTGTTCGAGCACACCACCAACTGGGGCAGCTACCTCAGCGCCGCTGTGCTGGAAGCCGAGACCGTCTGCGTGCGTCAGGCTGCATCGGGCACCCTTGCCCCTGCACTGCAGACCGCGCTGGACAGTGAACTGGCTTTTCTGCAGGCTCTGTGCGGCCTGACGCTGGACGAGCTGCTGGCCGCTGCCGGTTCTGCCACAGGGCAGGCGCAGGAGCTGGCCTTCCTGCCCCGGTGGGAGACCTCCAGCATCGACCTGCCTGCCGCCTACGCCCAGCGCATGAGCGAGGTGGGAAAAAAGGGCTATGGCATGTTTGCCAAGCACCATGTGTTCACGGTGGAGAACGGCCAACTGGTGCCGGTGAAATACCCGGACCCCCAGCGCCTTTCCGAGCTGCCCGGCTACGAGAAGGAGCGCGAAAAGGTCATTGCCAACACAAAGGCCCTGCTGGCCGGGATGCCCGCCAACAATGTGCTGCTGTACGGCGATGCAGGCACCGGCAAGTCCAGTGCGGTGAAAGCCATTGCCAATGAGTTTGCTCCTGAAGGCCTGCGGCTGGTGGAAGTGAAGAAGAACCAGCTCTACCAGATCCCGGATCTGATGGACAAGCTGGCCGCGAACCCGCTCAAATTCATCCTGTTCATCGACGACCTGAGCTTTACCGCCAACGACGACAACTTTGCCGCGCTCAAGGCCATTCTGGAAGGCAGCGTGGGCGGCAGGGCCAAGAACATTGCGTATACGCCACCTCCAACCGCCGCCACCTTATTAAAGAAACACTGACCGACCGCACCGGCGACGACATCCACGAAGCCGATACCCGGCAGGAGCTGATGAGCCTTTCGGCCCGATTCGGCCTGACCGTCACTTTCCAGCGGCCGGAGAAGGCCCGGTTTGAGACCATTCTGGCCGAACTGGCAAAGCAGCACGGCATCGACATGCCGATGGATCAGCTGCTGGTCAAAGCCGAAGCCTTTGCCATCCGCGCCGGCGGCCGCAGTCCCCGCGTGGCAAAGCAGTTTATTGAGCAGTGCGAGGCGGGCGTGCAGAAGTAATTAGTTTGTCTTTATTTTAACATCAAAGTTTCTGATAAATCTTTCACAAAATGCCGAGAAGTCGTGAATTTTTTCACCTTCTCGGCATTCTTTGTCTATTTTTTATTTATCGGTAAAAAGCCTTGCATTCTATGGAAATTCAGGCTATAATATGGCCAACATCAGCCAATTGATATATCAACTGAGCACTTCTGGAGGGCAACTATGGGCTTTTTAACGGGTAAGACCGCTATCATCACCGGCGCAGGCCGCGCCGTACTTTCCGATGGCAGCTGCGGCTCCATCGGCTATGGCATTGCCACCGCCTTTGCAAAAGAGGGCGCAAATCTGGTCATCACTGGCCGTAATGTGAAAAAACTGGAAGAGGCAAAAAACGAGCTGGAAGCCAAGTATGGCATCCGTGTTCTGCCGGTGCAGGCAGATGTGTGTGCAGGTACCGACAACGAAGCCACCGTGCAAAATGTCGTCAATCAGGCTGTGGATACCTTTGGCGGCATTCAAGTGCTGGTGAACAACGCACAGGCATCCGCTTCCGGCGTGCCGCTGGCAGAGCACACCACCGAGCAGTTTGATCTGGCCCTTTATTCCGGCCTGTACGCTGCATTTTACTATATGAAGGCCTGCTATCCCTATCTGGCCAAGTCCAAGGGCAGCGTGATCAACTTTGCATCCGGTGCAGGCTTGTTTGGCAACTTTGGCCAGTGCTCCTACGCTGCCGCCAAGGAGGGCATCCGCGGCCTGTCCCGCGTGGCCGCTACTGAGTGGGGCAAGGATGGCATCAATGTCAACGTGATCTGTCCGCTGGCCTGGACCGCCAAGCTGGAGCAGTTCCAGCAGGCATACCCGGATGCGTTCAAAGCCAACGTCAAGATGCCGCCCATGGGCCACTACGCCAACCCCGAGACCGAGATCGGCCGGGTATGCGTGCAGCTGGCCATGCCGGACTTCAAGTATCTGTCCGGCGAGACCCTCACGCTGGAGGGCGGCATGGGTCTGCGCCCGTAATTGCTATTCTCATTCTTCCTCATACATACAAAAGGGGCTGTGCCAGCGGCACAGCCCCTTTTGTGTTTAGGCCTGATCATTCGCGCACGGCGATGCACTCGATCTCCAGCTTTGCGCCCTTGGGGATGGCGGCCACCTGCACGCAGCTGCGGGCAGGGAACGGCTCCGCAAAGGCCTTGGCATACACGGCATTCACAGCGGCAAAATCGTTGATATCGGCCAGAAAAATGACAGTCTTGACCACATTTGCCATGGAAAGGCCAGCCTCGGCCAGAATGGCCTTGAGGTTTGCAAGGCTCTGTGCAGCCTGCTCTTCCACCGTATCGGCCATCTTGCCGGTAGCAGGGTCTACCGGGATCTGGCCGGAAACAAACACCATATTGCCCAGATCGATCGCCTGGCTGTAAGGGCCGATGGCTGCGGGTGCGTTGGAAGTGGAAACGACTTTCATGATAAAACGTTCCTTTCTTTTTTCTTCTATTATACTCTTTCGCTCACAAGCTGGAAACCCTCTTTTGCAAGCTCTGCGCGGATCTGCTCGATCTGCTCGGCATCGCGGGTCTCAAGAGTGAGCTTGAGGAAGCAGCTGGAAATGGGCATATTGGGATCGGAGCCATCGTGCTGCACCGACACCACATTGCTGCCGCAGCGGGACACGATCTCGGCCACCTTCTTGAGCTGGCCGGGCTTGTCCTCCAGCGCAATGGTCATGTTCGCCTTGCGGCCGCTCATGACCAGACCACGGGTGATCACGCGGTTGAGGATGTTCACATCGATGTTGCCGCCGGAGACGACGCAGGCCACCTTTTTGCCCTCGACCGGCAGCTTGTGGAACAGCACTGCAGCCACCGGCACGGCTCCGGCCCCCTCGGCAACCAGCTTCTGGTTCTCCATCAGCGAGAGGATGGCGGCAGCGGTCTCATCCTCACTCACGGTCACGATGTCGTCCACATACTGCTCACAGATCTGGTAGGTCAGCTCACCGGGAGTCTTGACCTGAATGCCGTCCGCAAAGGTAGAAACGGCTTTCAGGGTCTGGTACTTATGCTCGTGCAGGCTGCGGTACATGCTGGGTGCACCCTCGGCCTGTACGCCGTACACCTTTACCTCCGGGCGCAGGCTCTTGATGGCAAAGGCCACGCCGGAGATCAGGCCGCCGCCGCCCACCGGCACAACGACCGCATCCACATCCGGCAGCTGATCCAGAATTTCCAGACCAATGGTTCCCTGCCCCGCGATGACCTGCTCATCGTCATAGGGGTGGATAAAGGTCATGCCGGTCTCTTCCTGCAGCTCCACAGCCTTGTCGTGGGCATCATCATAGGTGCCGGGCACCAGACACACCTCTGCGCCAGATTCTTGGTATTCTCCACCTTCATGATGGGGGCACCATCCGGCATACAGACGATGCTCTTGATGCCGCGGCGGGTAGCAGCCAGCGCCACGCCCTGTGCGTGGTTGCCGGCAGAGCAGGCGATCACGCCCTTGGCGCTCTCCTCCTCGGAAAGCTGGCTGATCTTATAGTAAGCACCGCGCACCTTAAAGCTGCCGGTGGCCTGCAGGTTTTCGGTTTTCAGGTACAGCTGGCAGTCCTTGGAGAGCTTGGGTGCCTCGATGAGGTCGGTCTTGCGGGCAACATCCTTGAGCACAAAGGCTGCATGGTAGATCTTATCCAGAGTCAGCATGGTTTTCTCCCTCTATTTTTATCGTTCCCTGCTCTGCGGCTTTTCCGCTCTCAGAGCCTTTATTTCTGGCTTATTATGCATGTTTCTCAGTATAGGTTAACAGAGTTGATTTGTCAAATGAATTTCCTTCACGCCTGAAACCTAAAAAGAGAACTGCCGCAGGCATACCGCCCACAGCAGTTCTCCGTGTTTTTGTGTTTTTAACGGCGGCGGCGGTGGCCGCGGCCG
>ENA-OUNI01000764-OUNI01000764.1-human-gut-metagenome-genome-assembly--contig:-NODE-764-length-14288-cov-8.512393_pt1 | contig 14288 bp, 17 predicted proteins | sample MGYA00242499_ERZ504580 | MGnify/ENA primary metagenome ERZ504580 (study PRJEB26092, sample SAMD00036315) | human gut metagenome | host: Homo sapiens | study: EMG produced TPA metagenomics assembly of... | reverse complement strand
CTGTATAATAAGGCCAATCCGTTGAAACCGTGGAAATGATGGTAGAATGCATGATAAATATTTGATTGCAGATGGAAAGAGATATATTCTTGGGGGAAGAAATACATACAATTATTTCCTGGGTGATTTTCCGGGACATAAGAACTATGACAGAGACGTGTTAGTGGTTTGCGATGAACCTGAGAAAGAAAATTCAGTTAACCAGTTGTTAGAGTATTTTGAAACGATATGGGAACAAGAAGACAGTGGTTATTTTCATGACAATAAAAAACTGGCAAATAGAAAATCTGTAAAGAACGCAGTTTTAGAGCTGCAGAACGGCTATCAGAAATATTTTGAAGAGAATAAGGAAAGAATCTGCGATACCGATTACACGGACGAAACTTTTGAGACAGAAAAGATTGCATTAGTGTCAAATCCTATCCACACAGGTCCCAAGGAACCAGTAGTCTGGTATCAACTGGGAGAACTAATGAAAAATGCAAAAGAGCGCGTGAAAATTCATACACCATATATTATCTGCAATGATATGATGTCTAATACATGGAAAGAGATTGCGGAGAGAGTTCCGGATTTTTCTATCATGACCAATTCGGTTGCCAACAATGGAAATCCATTTGGAGCTGCCGATTATGCGAAAAACAGAAATAGAATCTTAAGTACAGGAATTAATATCTGGGAATATGAAGGCGGTTATTCATACCACGGAAAAGTATTCTGATTGACGATGATCTGTCTGTAATCGGTTCCTTTAATATGGACATGAGAAGTGCATATCTGGATACGGAACTGATGCTTGTAATTCGCAGTAAAGATATTAATAAACAGTTGGAAGAGGGCATGATGGAATATGAAAGAGTGTCCCGACAGGTATTGGAAGATGGAACCTATCGTGATCCGTATCATGTAGAGCCAATTGAATTGACAAAGAAGCGTCAGAGAAAAATATTTTTGGTACAGCATCTGCTTGGATGGGCAAGGTATCTGTTTTAATAAGGAGGAAGGAAAACGTGTTTCAAATATTGATTGTAGAAGATGATAAAGAATTAAGCCAGCTATTCCAAAAAGTGCTTGAGAAGAATGGATATCAAGTCAAAAGTGCATCGGATGGAGCACAGGCATTAGACGTATTGGTTAAGGAATATATTGATCTGATCATTTCTGATATTATGATGCCGGTTATGGATGGTTATGAACTGGTGTCGGAACTCCGTTCAGCAGGATATCAGATACCTGTACTTATGATCACTGCGAAAGGTTCCTTTGATGATATGCGCCAGGGATTTCTTTCGGGAAGTGACGATTATATGGTAAAACCGGTAAATGTGAATGAAATGGTTTTAAGAGTCGGAGCACTGCTTCGCCGTGCACAGATACTGAATGAACACAAAATTGTGATCGGTTCAACAGAGTTTGATTATGATGCAATGACGGTTACAACTGATAAGGAAAGTCTTGTTTTGCCTAAAAAAGAATTCCTGCTTTTATATAAGCTTGCAGCTTCGCCAGGCAGAACATTTACAAAACAACAGTTGATGGATGAAGTATGGGGATACGAGACGGAGGCAGACCCACATACGATAGAGGTACATATAGGAAGAATCAGAGAGCGTTTTAAAGATAACCCTGATTTTGAAATCGTAACAATGCGTGGAATTGGATACAAGGTGGTGAAAAAATAATGGAACAAAAGAAAGAAAAAGGATTGCGGATCCGATCCTGTCTGACTGGTGCAATCTGGCTGGCACTTGTATTTTCAACAGTCATATCTGCGTTATTATTTGCTTTTTTGAATCATTTTTTTAATCTGCCGGGCAGCATACCTGTGCTTGGCTGGCTTTTGATTTTCAATACATTGATTGCAGGGCTGATCACTTCCTTTATTAATGCAAAGTTACTGGAACCAATTACCAGACTTAGTAAAGCAATGAAGGAAGTTTCTCGGGGAGATTTTGAACAGCATTTGGAAACGAACAGCCGTATAGCAGAAGTTGGAGAATCTTATCAAAGTTTTAACGTTATGACAAAAGAACTTCGTGCAACAGAGGTGCTGCAGATGGATTTTGTATCTAATGTTTCTCATGAGTTTAAGACCCCGATTAATGCCATTGAAGGATATACAATGCTGCTTCAGGGAGAAGAACTGTCTCCGGATCAAGAGGAATATGTAGAAAAAATCTTATTTAACACCCAAAGACTTTCCGGATTGGTTGGTAATATTTTGCTGTTATCCAAGTTAGAGAATCAGAATATACCAATGAAAAAAACAGAATATCGTCTGGATGAACAGATCCGCCAGGCATTTCTTTCATTGGAAACAAAATGGACAGAAAAAGAAATTGGTTTTCAGGTAGAATTGGAGGAAGTTAAATATACTGGGAATGAAGGACTTTTTATGCATATCTGGATAAATCTTTTAGATAATGCGATTAAGTTCAGCCCTTCAAAGGGGACAATTACGATGTTTCTGAAACAAGAACAGGATTCTGTTAAGTTCATTCTGGAAGATGAAGGACCAGGAATAGAGGATGATGTAAAATCCAGAATATTTGACAAGTTCTATCAGGTAGATGGATCTCATAAAGCAGAAGGAAATGGCCTAGGTCTTGCACTTGTAAAACGGATTGTAGATAGTGCCGGAGGAACAATCAAAGCAGAAAACCGTGAATATGGTGGATGCAGATTTGTTGTAGAGCTTCCAATACAGAAAGATGAGGCCATATAAGTTTAAGAAAAACAGATAGAGGAGGAATTACATGACATTTTATCAGGAGTTGCAGTTAAATCAGGCAGGTTCTAAAAACCTGTTGAAAAAGAGTGAAACACTAAAAGAAAAATTATATCATATGTGGGTATATCTGGTGAAGATAGCTGCTACAATGGCATTTTGTTTTTTCTTTGTTAGTATTTTCAGCATCCTATTTGGAAATGAGAACAGCATTGTAGGTGTAGTAGTCTTATTATGTCTCATGGTGTTTAGGAATGCGGATCTGGGGATCCACACCGGACAATCTACGATGCTTTTGGCTTTGTTCTTTGTAATTATGACTGTATGTCCGCATTTAGCAAATCAGTTTTCACCGGTATTGGGAATGCTGTTAAATATTGCGGCACTGGCTGTGTTGATTCTGTTCGGATGCCATAATCCATTCATGTTTAATCAATCTACATTGGTTCTTGGGTATCTGCTGCTATATGGTTATGATGTTACGGGAAAAAGCTATCAGATGCGATTAGTCGGAATGGCTTTAGGTGCAGCACTTACCTGCTTCGTATTTTATCGAAATCATAAAAACAGAACTTATAAAAGAAATCTGAAAGATCTGATACAAGAATTTGATATCACTTCTTCCAGAACAAAATGGCAGATATGTCAGATTTTATGCGTACCGATTGTCCTTTGCATTGCAGAACTTTGTAATATGCCACGTGCAATGTGGGCTGGTATTGCGGCCATGTCCGTGATTTTGCCGTCTATGGAAGATATGCACTACAGAGTCCGTAAAAGGATTGTCGGAAATATTGCAGGTGTTATATGTTTTACAGTATTATATTTTCTGCTTCCTTCGTCAATCTATGCATATATAGGAATTCTTGGTGGAATCGGTGTAGGATTTTCAGCACAATATGGCTGGCAGGCAGTATTTAACACATTTGGTGCTTTAGCCATTGCTGCAGAGACATATGGACTACAAGGAGCGGTTAGTCTTAGAGTGAGTCAAAATGTTTTTGGTGTTGTGTTTGCTTTAGCATTTTGTGTTATATTTTATTGGTTTATGCCTAAAAAAAGGAAAGTGAGGTGACCGTACATGCAGAGTGAAGTGAATCAGGAAGAAAATTTGAATAGAATTATTACGGTTCCTAATCTTCTTTCTTTTTTCGGCTTTGTCTGATTCCGGTAATTATATGGAGTTATTGTGTAAAGAAAAATCCTCGAATGAATGCAGGGAAGTGACCGAAAAGTACCGCACAGGACGGAGTGCATATTTATGGCTCGGACAGTTGTTTATGAGATTGTTTGCAGGACTATTATAGCAGAAAGAAGAGGTGTTCGATATGTGTACAGCAGCAACTTACAAAACAAAAGATTTTTATATGGGCAGAACGCTTGATTATGAATTTTCCTATGGGGAACAGATCACGATAACGCCAAGAAATTACGAATTTGATTTCCGGTTTGCCGGGAAGATAAAAAGCCATTATGCTTTGATCGGAATGGCATTTGTTGCAGGAGGTTATCCGCTTTATTATGATGCTGTTAATGAAAAAGGCCTTGGAATGGCAGGTCTTAATTTTGTCGGCAATGCGGCATATGAAGAAGCTTTGCCGGAAGATGAAACAGAAGTCAGCCAGGTGGCACAGTTCGAGTTCATCCCATGGATCCTTACACAGTGTGCTACTGTAGCAGAGGCGAGAGAGAAGCTGGCAGCAATGAGACTGACAGGCACAGCATTCAGTGAACAGCTGCCGACAGCACAGCTTCACTGGATCATTGCAGACAAAGACTCCTGTATCGTTGTTGAGTCTATGAAAGATGGGCTGCATGTATATGATAATCCGGTAGGAGTGCTTACCAATAATCCACCATTCCCGAGTCAGATGTTTGCACTGAATAATTATGCCGGAGTATCCAGAAAACAGCCGGAGAGTACTTTTGCAGGAGTATTACAGCTTGATGCATATAGCAGAGGAATGGGTGGAATGGGAATACCTGGAGATCTTTCCAGCCAGTCAAGATTTGTGAAAGTTGCCTTTACAAAATTAAATTCGATCTCCGGTGAAGAAGAGGATGAGAGTGTAAGCCAGTTCTTCCATATCTTAGGATCCGTAGATCAGCAGCGTGGATGCTGTGAGGTGACAGAAGGCAAATATGAGATCACGATATACACGTCCTGTTGTAATACAGCAAAAGGTATTTATTATTATACGACTTATGATAATCATCAGATCACAGCGGTTGACATGCATGCGGAAAATCTGGATTCAGATCAGCTGATCTGTTATCCGCTTCTGTCCAAGGGCGAAGTCAGATGGCAGAATAAATAATACGAAAATGCACGGAGAAAGCATAACGCAGAACAACAGGAGGACAATATCGAGATTGTATGGAATGCAGATGTTAGGTTGATAATTGTGCAAGCACCGCCTGCACAATTTGTGCAACAAAAAAGAGGAGCCAGTCCAGACTCCTCAAAGGTACGTTATTTCAAAAAGTTGCTCTTGTGTTCCAGCGCGTGCAGATTATAGCCAAGTGTAGCCAGGTGCGCTACCTTCAGCGCAACCAGATTGATGTCGGTGGACATCGCACTGGCGATCTGCTCGGCTGTGTATCCATACTCATAGATGTAACGAAGGACTTCATCGCTGTCCATCAGAATCTCTGCTGCTACGATGTTCGCTTCATATTCCGGTTTGGATTTCATATCGTAGAGCATGAACTCATGAATCGGGGTGGTTTTCGCCATATTCCGGTGAAGCTGATCATGCCCTAATTCATGTGCGCACACGATGCGCAGCATATTTTCATCCAGACTGTTATTCAGGAAAATAAAGCGATTTCGCTTAATCACCCGGTACATTCCCTTCAGGGAACCGAAATTTTCGCAAAGCATGACATTGATACCAAGCTGCCTTGCAATTTCAAAAGGGTCTCTGGAACCGCAGCGTTTTACCAGTTTCTCACCGACCCGTGAAAGCTGTTCCGCATTCATCATACCACCTCCAGTTTACAGTATAGCGAAAAGTGTGTACGATAAATATCACTGATCGGTTTTTTTACGCCTCGTTTTCGGGGCGTATTTTTTATTGTTCTCTTTGGCAATCCAGTAGGCATCGGTCAGAGCTTTATATGCTCCTTCGATGGCATCCTCGCTTAATTCGCCGCCAGCGAACATACCGGTCACTTCGCTGACCAGTTCTTCAATATCTTTCGCTGCTTTTGCGCCGCCTTTTTCATGGGCTTCTACAACATAGGTGCCGCTGCTTCCCAGCAGATACTCAGTAGTAGTATTCAGCGCATCCGCGATCTTCTGGATCGTAACCATATTGGATGGTTTACGGCTGCCAAGCTCATAATTCTGAATTGTGCGGGCGGTTACACCGGCCTTCTCTGCAAGTTCTACCTGAGTTAAATTGGCTTCTGTTCTTTTTTCTTTCAACCTTTCTTTGAAGACCATAGGAATACCTCTTTCTTTTTTGATTACGAACACGAACACTTTTTCATAAAAATCTATTGACACGAAAAACTGTGCTTGCTATAATGACGATGGAAACACGAAATATAATTCGTGTAATTATAGTATCACAAGAAATGCTGTGTGTCAATGCGTTCGTGAAAAGTTGTTCGTGCTTTCACGAACGGAGAGGAGGAATACGGGATGCAAAGGGTGATTCTTCATTGTGATATGAATAACTTCTATGCCTCTGTCGAGTGTATGCTGAACCCGGAACTGAAGAACAAGCCGGTGGCAGTGTGCGGTTCTGTGGAGGAACGGCATGGCATCGTACTTGCGAAGAACTATGCAGCAAAGGCGTTTGGCGTTTCCACGGGAGAGGCAATCTGGCAAGCAAAGCAGAAGTGCCAGGATCTTGTGATCGTGGAGCCGCACTATGAGCAATATATGAAGTTTTCAAAGCTGGCTCGTGGGATATACGGTCGCTATACCGATCAGATCGAGCCGTATGGGATGGACGAATGCTGGCTGGATGTGACCGGAAGCGGCTGCATGGGAACCGGATTTGAAATCGCAGATGAGATTCGCAGAACGGTTAAGTTTGAATTGGGACTTACGATTTCCGCAGGAGTGAGCTTCAATAAGATTTTTGCCAAGCTTGGGTCGGATATGAAAAAGCCGGATGCGATTACCTGCATCGAAGCAGATTCGTTCCAGGAGAAGATTTGGTGTCTTCCCGCCTCTGACTTGCTTGGAGTCGGCAGAGCGACCGAGAAGGTTCTGTCCGGTTATGGGATTCATACCATTGGAGAGCTTGCTGCAACATCGGATGATTTCTTGAAGTGCCGCCTTGGAAAGAATGGACTGGCGATTAAGAAATATGCCAATGGACTGGATGATTCGCCGGTTATGCGTTCCGATTATGTCTCCCCAGTAAAGAGCATTGGGCACGGAATAACGACCATGCAGGATTTGGAGAATAACGCCGAAGTCTGGTGTGTCATGCTGGAACTGGTGCAGGAGATCGGAACCAAGCTGCGAGCACATAAAAAGAAAGCTGGCGGAATAGCGATTTCCATCCGCAACAACGAGCTTTACACGAAAGAGTGGCAGTGCCGGATTGGTATTCCGACACAAAGCCCTACCTATCTGGCGAAAACCGCATTTGCACTGTTTGCAAAGAACTATCAGTGGGAGCATCCGATTCGTTCAGTGACGGTTCGGGCAATCAACCTGTTTGAAGAGGATTGTCCGATACAATACGACCTATTCACCGACGTGAAATCACTGGATCGCCAGGAACGGCTGGACGCAGCGATTGAGCAGATTCGATTCCGATTCGGGAAAGATGCGATTAAAAATGGGGTACTTTTTCAGAAAAGCAAGATGCCGACAGAGCGAAAAGTGGATTTGGTTATGCCGACAGGAATGATTGGTTAATACAGCACCGGTAGAATCTGGTGAGTTCTTTGCTAAAAGAAGTCAACACATTCGCCGGTTTACAGAGGAGGAGCGTAGAATATGTCGGAACAGAAATGTAGAAAAGTATATGTACCTGTGAACTTAGATGTGGATGCAGAGGGAAATATTCGCCCGCGCCTAATTCGATGGATTGACGGACGGGTGTATGAGATCGACCGATTGAAGCATAAGTGCCGAGCTTCTTCCACGAAAGTGGGCGGCTGCGGAATTCGTTATACGGTCATGATCGGTGGGCATGAGAGTTTTCTGTTCAACGAAGATGAAAAATGGTTCGTTGAGGCAAAGGAGCAGTGCCTATGATCCTTTCACAGAAAAAATAGAAGAAATCGCTGTTGCAGTGATAAGAGATTTTCAAAAGTCCTTTTTCGGCAGCGAAGCAGATGATCCGGCAAGATTTGCGCTTCCGACACCCATTGACCAGTTTGCATCCGATTATCTGAACCTGAAGGTGTCATTTCAAAAGTTGTCCTCGGACGGAAGCATCTATGGTCTGACCGCGTATGTGGATACAGAATATCAGATAGAGGTTGATGGAAGTCAGAGGAGCATCTTCCTGAAAACTAATGATGTGGTTCTGGACAAGAGTTTCATTGAACCAGAGAATATTCGGAAACTCTGCGGAAAACGCAGATTTACGCTGGCACATGAGTGCGCTCACCAGATATTGTTTCAGCTGGATGCCGATGACCGAAAGATAGCCTGCCATAAGAGACCGGAAGTGAGGAAAAAAGGTTCCCGCGTTCTGAGAACGCAGGAAGATTGGAACGAGTGGCAGGCCAATTCGCTGGGAGCTGCCATCCTGATGCCCCAGTTAGAAGTGGATCGGGCGATGTGGTTCATCAACAGCAGAAAGCCTCTGACATGTTATGGATGGCGTTTTTATAACAAAGACCAGGTGAAGATAGATACTTTCTGTGGTGTCTTTGGCGTTTCGAGATCGGCAGCTGCTATCCGCTTGGAACAACTGGGCTATCTGAACCGGAAAAAGGATTATGAATATCGTGATCCATTGGAGGTGTGGCCATGAGCAGGAATATCAGAGTATCGGAACCATCTGCGGAAATGCAGATTAAAATCATCCGGGCAAAGGATGCGATTGCTTCGCAAAAGCCCAGGATTGTCAGGTGCCCTTATTGCCGACACAATTCAATCATCGTCTTTGAGGATACCAGAGGACATGTGCAGACCAAATGTAAGGCCTGCGGACGCGAGACCGTCTTCAATGTTTTGGAGATGAGAAGATTACGGAGATTGCAGCTCTACTATTCGTCTTTGAATGGTTGAGATGACAATAAATAACCCTATTAACACAATTTTATAAGTCATAGCTGTGCTGTGGAGCCGCTGATAGGCGAAGTCTTCCGAATGCCGCATGAGACAGAATTATGGGATACCCATGTTCTGTTTTATCGGCACAGGATTTTTTCTTCACCGTCATGCGGCTCTTTTTTTTGACCTTCCGTCGATCCGGTTCTGTACCGGCTGTGCGGAAGGAGAAACGTATGTATTACGATCAGCATGTATGTGGAGCAAGAATTCAGGAATTACGCAAATCAAAAGGGTATACGCAGGAGGCCCTGGCTGAGGCGATTGATATTGATGCAAAACGCATTTCCAAAATTGAGCGCGGAGTAATATCGGCATCTTATAATGACATGATTTTGTTTTCGGAATTCTTTGGAGTAACGCTGGATTATCTGATCATTGGCAAGAGACAGGATGTGGATGCGTTGAAAAAGAAAGTGCAGGATGCCATTACGCAGCTTCAGGAAGCACTGATGTGAACTCGCAAAATTAGGTGGGCAAAGTCGCAGTTTCCGGCGTGTTATGTAAAACCGCATTCTTTTATACTTACTTTACAGCTAAGGCAACAAGGCTGATGAACTATGAAAATTGAATACTCATTCTCCAAGTACATTACTGACAGAACGAGCCTTCGACTGCACGCCATGATGCCCAACAGGGGCGAAGCGGAATCGCAGCAGCAAATGTCGGATTGCAACCGACGGTGGTGTAAAAGCCTGTCAGGGACAATGATACTTCCGTAATTCGCGGTCCGGCCATAAAGAAGGCGGGATGGTTAAATTCCAATGGAGCAGTGAAGCACACTGCCGCTTGTGAGAAATCCCCGATCTCTGGGGTGCCAAGAAAAAGTACAGAGAAACCATATTTTAAGAAAGGCTGTCAGAATAAAGCATTTGTATTATTTTCTGTCAGCTTTTATCCATAGATGATTATGGGATTGGAGGCAACCAGATGAAAGAAAACTGGGTTTACCGGCGAGGAGATATTTACCTTGCCAATCTTGGTGTTCCGATAGGATCAAAGCAGGGCGGTGTTCGTCCGGTAGTGGTTCTTCAGAACGATGTCGGCAACTTTTATTCGCCGACGATTACGGTTGCTCCTCTGACAACGAAGATACAAAAGAAAAGAAACCAGCCGACACATTATTTTCTTCGGAAGGCAAAAGGGCTGGCAAGATCTTCGATGGTATTGGCGGAGCAGCTTGATACATGTGATAAGACCTGTGTGATTCGGTATCTCGGCAAGGTAAGCAAGGGACAGATGCGCGGAATCGATGAAGCTGTGAAAGTGCAGCTTGGATATTATATTCCGGAACAGGCAGAGAAAAAAAGGCAAGGCAAATGCCGAAAGGAAGTGAATTTTGATGGTGGATAAATTGATTAAGCGTAAAGAAGCCGCTGAGATGTTGGGGATTAGCCTGGACACCTTGGATCATGCAAGAATGGAAGGTTGATCACTTACGTTCAGTATGTTGAGAATGGCTGTGTTTATTTTACTGAAGTTGGACTTCAGGAGTATATTGCAAGGTCTACACACCGTGCAAGGCCGAAGGATAACAATCCGACTTTCCGAAAGAAGAGAACAGTCAGGAGCGAAATTCGACATCGTTGAGCATTGGCAGGTTATTCGCAATAATGAATATATCAGCTAAAAGTTTGGAGGTGTCGAAGATGGCAAGAAAAAGATATGCGATTCCTCAGTACGGAACCGTCATCATGGCGGGTAAGGAATATTACCGAACTCGAATTGAGGATGCTGATGGAAAGCGGGTGGCGTTGTATGGCAGAACCCGTGAAGAACTATATGATAAGGTGCTCGAAGCGAGAGAGCAGATTGAGGATAATACATTTCGCAGATCATCCCCCACAGTAAAGGAGTATTGCGAAAAGTGGCTGTTGTTACAATCCGCACAGGTAAGAGCCACTACTTTGACGGATTACACATCGAAAGTAAACCGGCATATTATAAAGCCTCTGGGTCATATGAATATAGCAGATGTTACAGCAGATGATATTCGTCTGGCACTGGTTCCGGTATCCAAAAAATCAGCGTCTGTGTACAAATCGGTTAATATACTTTATAAGAGCATTTTTGCGGCGGCAAAAGAAAGCAAAGTGATTCAGGACAATCCTACAATTTATTTGTCTGGAAAGAACGGGGGCGTTCCTCAAAAAGAGAAAAACCCTTTGACTGATGATCAGGTGGAGAGATTGCTGGATGCGATAAGAGGATTACCACCGTATGTATTTGTGATGCTTGGTTTGTATGCGGGGCTTCGGCGAGAAGAAATTCTTGCATTGCAGTGGGATTCAGTTTTTCTGGATGAAGCAGCACCGTATTTGACAGTGTGCAGAGCTTGGCATACAGAGCACAATCGACCGGTAATAATGTCTGAACTGAAAACAAGGGCTGCTCATCGAGATGTACCGCTTCCTGATTGCCTGGCGAAATGCCTGAGAGAAGCAAAGGAGAATTCCACATCAGACTATGTTGTTGCGAACAGCGAGGGCGAACCGCTTTCATATACGCAGTTTAAGAGGCTCTGGCAGTATATTGTGACCAGAACTGTAAAGGAACGGAGCTACTACCGTTATGAGAATGGAAAACGAGTGAAGCATACGGTGAAACCGGTGCTGGGCGAAAGAGCTGCGCATAATGGAAAGGTGGTTTATAGCTTAGACTTTGAAGTGATACCACATTTGCTGCGGCATACTTATATTACAAATCTTATTCACGCATCGGTTGATCCTAAAACAGTTCAATATCTTGCCGGTCATGAGAACAGCAAGATAACGATGGACATTTATGCAAAGGCAAAGTATAACCGGCCTGATGAACTGGCGGGCATATTAGAGGATACCTTTACACTGTGGGATGCAGAATAGGCCAGACAGTTTCATGAATGAGATCAAAAAGAGTAGGGATAATCCCTGCTCTTTTTACATATAGCCGACATCCTTGAGAACCGGAGCAGCATTCTGGATAATTAAAGAGCAAAGATCAATTTGAATATATCAAGAAAATGGAGGAAGCAATAATGGCAAGAAAAAAAGTAGTGCCGGAATATGGAACAATTATGAAGAGGGGCGTTCAATATTACAGAACACGAATGCAGGATGCGGATGGAAAATGGATTTCGCTATATGCACAGACTCCTGAAGAGCTGTATGATAAATCCATTGAGATGAAGCGCAGTATTGAGGATGAAATATTCCGAAAGAATAATCCGACAGTAGCTGAGTATTGTGAAAAATGGTTGAAGATGCGCTCGGCGAGTGTGCGAGAAAACACATTGAGTGGATATGAGCGCACGATAAGAAAATACATTATTGGAGCTATTGGAGATATGTATATGGACGAAGTGACGACCGATGACCTTCGCTTGCTGCTGGTGCCAATCTCCAAGCAATCAGCTTCCCTGTACAGCAAAATGAATATGCTGATCAAATGTGTTTTCTATTCAGCAGAAGAAAGCAAAATCATCAGTTATAATCCGGCTGCGTCGCTTTCTGCAAAAGGCGGAACACCAAAGCAGGAAAAGAAGGCATTGACGGATGAGCAGGTGAAAATTCTTCTGGATACAATCAGGGGATTACCACCGTATGTTTTCGTAATGATTGGGTTGTACGCAGGGTTGAGGCGGGAAGAAATTCTTGCACTGCGATGGGATTGTGTTTTCCTGGATGGTGCCACCCCATATATATCGGTAAGGCGAGCATGGCGTTCTGTAAATAATCGTCCGGTAATTTCAACAGAGTTAAAAACGCCAGCAGCCAAAAGGGACATTCCCATTCCGGGCAAGTTGGTGGAATGTTTGAAAGAGGCAAAAGAAAAGTCAAAATCGGAATATGTGATCTCGGACAGGAATGGTAACGCTCTGGCTGAATCCCAGTTCGTGAGGGTGTGGAAGTACATAGCAGTTCGTTCTACGGAAGAACGCTGCTATTACACCTATGTGAATGGGCAGAAGATTAAGCATGTGGTACAGCCGAAGCTTGGTGAGCATCAGCCGAACAATCCGAAGTTGGTATATACGATGGATTTCCAAGTGACACCGCATCAATTACGTCACACTTATATCACGAACCTGATTTATGCTTCGGTTGATCCTAAAACCGTACAGTATCTTGCCGGACACGAAAACAGCAAGGTGACTATGGACATTTACGCCAAAGTCAAGTATAATAAACCTGCCCAATTGCATGGGGTGATTAACAGAGCAATCGACACATCAAAAAAAGATTAGGGTTAAAATCCGACAAAAGCCTACAAAATCGTGGGTTTAAGAACTGGTGGACGAAGAGCAAAATGCTTGAAAAACCGCGTAAAATCAAGCAAAATTGAGCTTCGGTTTCGTGAAGTACGGTCTGAAGGCTGCCCGTCGTGCACCTCAGTTCTCTAAGCGCTGATTTTACCCATATTGCAAACTTTGCAGCTCTGCCTTGGCAGAGCTGCTTTTTTATTGCAAGTTTTCTGCGACTGCACTGACAGGCTGCTGGCCAGCGGCATCAGCAGTTCAGAGCAGACAAAAAATGCAGTAAAGACTGCACTGAAAGCGGCAGTTGAGCAAAGCGAGGATTCTTATAATCTGGTCGAAAACAAAGCACTGAGTGTAAATGCACGGGCCATTCTGGAGGCATATCTTGAGGAAGTTGAGGCTGGATACACGGATGTCTTTGAGCCTCAGAATGTAACCAATTTTTGCCCGACAGATGTAACTGTCGGTGACGACGGATTCGGAACGGCTGTCTTTTTCCATGCCGGAGAATGCTGTTGATCCGCAGGCGTGGAAAAGAGCTGCGAATGCATTGGTGGCAAATTTTCTGTGTTATTATCAATACAATGGCAACAATGTTGAGTTCTGCGTTGAAATTGTGAAGCAGGAGGCCGCAGATGGACAAGGTGAAGCGGCAGACTATATGGTGATTTTTGCCAAAAAACATGATGGGGAGGAAGGCGGAGAAATCTGGACGCCGCCGGCACTCTGATATTTTTTGATACCAGCATCCCTGTATAAACCCGGAGAAAAAGATTTGACAAAGCTTTCCGGCAAAAGAAAAACGCCTCAGAATTTCTTCTGAAGCGTTTTTGTTCAAGTCGGCGACTACCTATTTCACGCGCCGTTTCCAGCGAACTATCTTCGGCACAAGTGAGCTTAACTTCTGTGTTCGGAATGGGAACAGGTGGAACCTCACCGTCATCGACACCGACCAATTGACTGAACCAGTATAACATGTTTGTCGTACTTTGTCCAGTATTTCTTAGAAGGACGTGCCTTCAAAACTGAATAATCACTGCTTACATTTTTTCGTTGACTCTCAGAGTCCT
>ENA-OUNI01000763-OUNI01000763.1-human-gut-metagenome-genome-assembly--contig:-NODE-763-length-14305-cov-2.178093_pt1 | contig 14305 bp, 20 predicted proteins | sample MGYA00242499_ERZ504580 | MGnify/ENA primary metagenome ERZ504580 (study PRJEB26092, sample SAMD00036315) | human gut metagenome | host: Homo sapiens | study: EMG produced TPA metagenomics assembly of... | reverse complement strand
TCTGATGACCGAAGTATCTTCAACTACCTCACATGCGGAGGCGGTCCGCCGGGGCCGGGCATACCGCCCGGACGCTGCACGCCGACACTGCCCGAACCGCCTGTATCGAAATTGTCGTACTGGCTGGCAGCACGCGTCGCTTTCTTGCCGAAATTGCGCAGGTTATAGACGAACTGCAGGGATATGTACCTGCCAATCGCGAGGTTGGTACTGTTCTGGATGTACGAGCTCTGCACCGTACGGCGGAAACTCGTATTCTGGTTGAACAGGTCGTTCACCCCGATGCTTATCTCGCCAAGCTGACTGCGGAAAACTTTCTTGCCTATATAAAGGTTGCAAAGCACATACTGTTCGTCGTACTTGTTGGTAATTCCCTTGTACTGCGTATAGGAGGCATTTCCCGTGAAGGTAATCCCTTTCCATATCACCCACTTGATGCTTGCCGAAGCATATTGGTTGACGAACCTGTCGTCGGTCCTGACGCCATTGGAGATACCGCTGGCGATATTGTAGCTGCCGTTGTACAGGATGGTAAAGTCGATGTTCTCGCTGATGTTGCTGCTGAGCTGCACCCCACCGTCGAAATAGTTCTCGCTGCGCATGAACCGGGCCCCGTCGACGATATTCGGAGTCTGCGCGAAAGTAGCCCCTACATTAAAATTGAGGTTGCTGCCGAGGAACTTCACGGGCAGGCCATAACTCAGCCCCGCACGTACCGACCAGCTGTTCCCTATATTCGCATAGCGTGCATACCGCTGTCCCTGTTGCAACACATTGGTCGAGTTGGGTATCACGAACGGCCTCGAAGCGTCATAGGTCACTATCGAATCGCCTATGTAATCGGATGTGTACTCCGCCCCGAGCATCACCGTGAAGGTCTGTCCCTTCGCCACGTTGGAATTGATGTAAAAGGCGTGCAGACGGTTGGTATAGGCGGGCCTCAGCGCCGCATTGCCGCCCCTGACATAGGTGCTGTTGGAGAAATCGGGCACGTCCTGCAGTTGGGAGACCGAAGGGTTGTTCGTCCGCGAACGGGCATGTATCCGCAACGTATTCTGGGCATCGAAATTGACGTTGGCCATGGCGGAATAGACCAGGTTGTTGAACGAATAGTTCACATAGGGTGCAACCGTGGCAGGATACTCGGTAGCATTATCGAGCGTGGAGTATTGATACATCAGCGATGCCGAGACGTTGGTCTTGCCGTCGGAATACCGGTAACCGGGCCCCGCGCGGTGAGTAAGGTACCCGCTGTTGTTCATGGTCGAAAGTTCCTCGCTCAATTCGGGCGAAATGAGTTCCAGCACCGGGTCCCAGAGGTAAGTAAGTTTCTCCGCATCCGAATAGTCGTAGTTGATGCGGTATTCCAGATTGAGCTGCGACCTCTTGCCGAGGGGTTCGGTATAGGTCAGACCGCCGCCGAGACTGTAACTGTACGAATCGCCGGCAATGCGCTGGTTGGCCACCGAGTCGGCGACCATCCCCTCCGCATACCGCGGCAGGTAGTAATACTCTTCGACGAGCTGCAGCTCCCTGTTCTTGCTGTAACTCCCGTCGAGATTGAAGGTCAGGGTACGCCCTTGCTTCCCGAGCTTCATACGGTACAGCGCACTGAGCCCCGCATTGTATCCGGACCGGTCGCTGCCGTCGCTGCCGAGAATGCTCTGTATCGCCTCCTCCACATCGTCCTCCAGTTCGGACATGTCGGTTTGCGACGACTCCGTACCGGTATATTTCTGGTAGCGGAAATAGGGGCGGAGCATCAGGTTCTGATTGTCGTTTATCTTATAGTCTATGCGGGCATTGAAACGGTGGTTGTAATTCTCCGCACCGGAAGCGCCCGTCTCGTAGTCGTACTGGCTGCCCGGGTTCTGCCACGTCTCGTTCACGAATTCGTTCCGGTTCTTGCTGTGGTTGAAGAAATAGCTTGCCGTCACCTCCATGTTGTCACGCCTGCCCCACGTATCGCTGTAATTGACGCCTACGGCCTGAACGGTCGATATACCGTCCATCGGACGGACAAGGAAACTGCCCATGCCTCCTCTCCGGCCGCCCATTCTGCCGCCGCTGGACGAACTGCCGCCCGTATTGACCACGCCGAGAATATCCTCGAAAGAGAAATTCTGCTGATTCAGGTTGTTGGCAAGACCGATGATGGAGATACGGCTGTCACCCTCGAAAATGTTCACGTTGCCGCCCGCAGTATAATACTTCGGATAACCGTATGCGGCATAGAGTTTACCGAACTGCCCGCGGCGCTTGCTCTCCGAAGTGACGATATTCAGCGCTTGTAGCCCTCACCGTCGTCGAGTCCGGTGAACTCCGCCTGGTCGCTCAGTTTGTTGAATACCTCGACGTTCTCCACTACTTCGGCAGGAAGATTCTTTATCGCCGTACTCACGTCATCACCGAAAAACTCCTTGCCGTCCACGAACACCTTCTGAATCTCTTCGCCCTGTGCCTCCACCGTACCGTCCGCGGAAATCATGATACCCGGCATCTTTGCCAGCAGGCTCTCCGTATCGGCATCCGCAGCCACCTTGAACGCCGACGCGTTGTACACCACCGTATCGCCTTTCTGCGACGTACGCATAGCGGGCACTTCCAGCACGACAGCCTCTATCTCATTGTCGTCGAGCCGCATCTCTATCCTGCCCAGGTCGAGTACCGGGGCCTCTACCGTTACCTCCTTTTCGAAATCGGCATACCCGAGGAACGATACCCGAACGGTATAATCGCCGTAAGGCACGGACGCGACGGTGAAACGTCCGTTCACCTCGCTCATCGCACTCTTCGACGAACCGTCTCCTCCGACCGGCACCACCTCCACCACCGCGCCGGGCAGTGATTCGCCGTCAGCCGCATCCACGACCGTTCCCGTAATACGTCCCGGCGCAGCCGCATACGCCTGTGCCGCCGTCAGCAACAAAACCAACAAACCTGCAAACCTTCTCATCTCTTTCTATTTTCCTAACTGTTTCCTCTCCGTCCTTCATGCCGCGCCTCCCCGGCGGCAGCAAAAAACATTCCGTACCGCAACGGCCTCCCGGCGGTACCTCAGCGGATACCGGATATCCACCGTTTGAACTCCGGCACCCTCGCCTTGCTGATGACCACCTTCTCGGGAACCTCCACCGAAAGGTTCACCGAAAGCCGGTTGCCGAACCACACCGAAATATCCGCTATCGCCTCGCGCGAAATGACGAACTGCCGGTTGGCCCGGAAAAAACCCTCCTCGGGCAACTGCGCCATGACCGCGTCCAACGTCCGGTCGAAAGGGAAATGTTCGCCTTTCAGCGTACACACCGCGACCTTTTCGTTGCTGGAATAGAGGTAGGCGATATCCTCCGTCTTGAGCGGTATGATGCGGTCCTTCACATACACGAGGAAAGCCTGCGCCCCGCGCTGGGAACGTACCAGCTCCCTATCCGCCGCGAATACTCTCCCATGCCGGCCCGCGTCAGATGTTCCAGTTTCTCCACTGCCCGGCGCAGGTCGCTCTCCTTGATGGGTTTGAGCAGGTAGTCGATGCTGTTCACCCTGAACGCGTCGAGCGCATACTGGTCGTAAGCCTCGTAAAGACGACCGGACACGTTATCTCCGCCTTCTCGAAGACCGAAAACGCCGAGCCGTCGGCCAAATGAATATCCATGAAGACAAGTTCCGGCGCCTCGTTCTCCGAAAACCACTCCACCGTATCGGTGACGCTTTCGAGCTGTGCGACCACCTCCATCCGGGGAAAGGTCTGCCGCAGCAGCGACACGAGGTTTACGGCGGCAGCGTCTCGTCTTCCACTATAACCACTCTCATAACGTATCTCTCCTTTCGGCGGCGGGACCGAGGGGCAAACGCACCGTAAAGGTCTTTCCGTCGTCTATTATGTTCACATCCCGGTCGGTCAGCAGCCGATACCGGCTGGCTATGTTCTTGAGCCTATTCCGGTTCCCTTCTCCGAATCGTCTATCTTGGGCTGCAGGGGATTGCTGACAAGCAGCCAGTCGCCCCGCACGGAGATGGTGACCGTCAGCGGTTTCGTTCTCGTGATGGTATTGTGTTTCACCGCATTTTCCACGAGCGGCTGAAGCGTCAGCGACGGCAGTGTCCGGCCGAGGTACCCTTCCGGTATCTCCGCCTCGATAAACAGCTTGCCCTCGTAACGCAGTTCAAGCAGATATTTGTACGCCTCCAGAAAAGCCATCTCGTCGCGCAGCGTGGTCATGCTGCTCTTGCCCGACTGGATGATGTAACGGAAGGTGTCCGACAGCCGGTCGATATATACGAGCGCATCGTCGTTCTTGTTCTCCCGCACGAGCATGGCGAGCGAATTGAGCGAATTGAAAAAGAAATGGGGATTCATCTGGTTGATGAGTACGTCGTACCGCGACCGCAGGTTCTCGGTCTTCAGACGTTCGTTCTCGACCGTCATCCGCTGCTGCAGGACTATCAGTTCGTATATCTTGCCGTAGAGCGTCACCACCGCAAGCATGAACGAACACTTGAGCAGCACCATCGGATTGAACAGGCGCCGGGCGGCCAATATGATTTTCACGTCACCCGCACGGTTCATATAGGGAGCCAGAAAATAGACGACGACCGAGATGACGAGAGCGGCCAGCAGCCGCTTGGGAAAACTGCGCGAGCGTATCTTGCTTTCGCTCAGATTGTGGGTGAATACAGTAAGCAGGATGAACGACACTGCCATATAAAACAGCACTTCGAGCACCATGAACAGCGTACTGTTCTCCGACACCGGATGTTCGGACGGCATCCGCGCCGTCCGGTGCAGAATCATGAAGACGAAGTATGAAAAATTGACAATGAGGCTTACGGCAACGGCTATCAGCACGTTGATTAACACGCCCCCCTGTCCTGAGCCTGCTCTTGAACATACGCATGAATTATCGTGGGAGGAATCCGTTGCAAATATACAGTAACCCGACCGGACGGCCTACCCTCAGGGAGCCGAAACGGAAAAACCGGCGGTTGAACCGAAGCCCCCGCCGCTGCCCGGCAAACAGACCGTATCGCAGAAAACGGCTGTACGGCAGGGCAATAACTCCATCCCCTGCATTCACTCTTCCGCCTCTCGTACCACGACGCGTACAGCATATATCGCGGGCCGTACGTTCGATAATCTCCTGCCGCTGCTGCGGCGTCACCTCCTTCACCCGCCGTGCCGGTACCCCGGCATATACCCCGCCGGGCTCCAGCCGGCTCCCGGCCAGCACCAGCGCGTTGGCGGCCACGATACAGCCGTCCCGACCACGGCGTTGTCGAGCACCGTGGCCCCCATGCTATCAGGCACCCGTCTTCGATGACGGCACCGTGGATGATGGCGTTGTGCCGATGGAGACATCGCTGCCTATATGCGCCTGCGACGGATGCGGCGCACCGTCGTAAAGCGTATGCACCACCGCACCGTCCTGAATATTCGTCCGGTCACCGATACGGATGCTGTTCACATCGCCGCGCAGCACCGCACCGTACCAGATGCTGCAATCGCGCCCGACGGTCACATCGCCTATCAGTACCGCCGTTTCGGCCAGAAACGTCCCTTCTCCCACTACGGGCACATGCCCGCGCACTTCCTTGATAATCGCCATATTTCCGTTGCGTTATAAAATCTCTTTCGTATGGGCCGTACAGACCGACGACACCCCGCCGCGGACAATACCGAGTTCATGGCGGCCGGGAGCTTTCCAAAGCGTATCCGCAGCAGCGCTATCCACCATCCGTACTCCGTCGCATGACACGATGATATCGCCCGGCTGCATTCCCTGCGGCGCATGCCCGTCGAAAAGTCCCGTCACCAGCCAACCGTCCATAATATCCGTCCGGTCGATGGCAGAGAAACCGGGAGTTACGAAATCGAACGGTTCTCCCGCCTCCGCCCTCGGACGCACCCATAGGGCCGGAGCACCGAAATCAATTGCAAACGAGAAGCGCTCCAACAGTCCGTTCCCAACGATTCCCACCATGTCGGTACGCGACAGTGCCCCCGTCCGGTTCAGCGACACATCCACCGGGACACCCGCAAATTCACTGCCGCAAACCAAACCGAATCCGCCCGCAAGCACAGCGATGCGGCACTTCCCCCGACACCTCCCGATATCGTCCGATACAAAACCGCATCCGGCCGGCACGATACGGCCCCCCAGCCCGCTCCGGTCATCGACAGCGTTCCAGGCTCCCGGTATCCAACAGGAAACGGCCCTCTACCTCCCTGCCTGCCGCCCGAACACGGACGGGAAGATACAGTCTGCCGTTCTCCTCCTCCAGCGGGTAGCGGACAAACCCTGCCTGTCGCAGCGTATCGGGCGACACGGCCCGCATCCATCCTTCCTTCAAATCGAATTCCACACAGTACCCGGCCATGTATTGCAGGCCGAAAATACCGTCGCTCCCCCGTCCGAGCATTCCCCTGAAGTCCAGCAGCGGGGTCATCCGGCTCGTATGGACGATTGTATCCATCCTGAAGGTTATTTCGTCGAACAGCACGCCGCACCGCACCGGCTGCGTACCGGCGCCCGCCGCCATCCATGTCTCCGGTACGTGTTTCCGCCCCGATGCCGGACCGTTCCTGCCAAAGCGAATCGAGATAAAGCCCCGCCGCCCCCGTATCGAATAGGAGACGTGCAGGCACCGAATCGCCTACCGTCGCCTCAAACCGGATATGGCCGTCGTACTCCAACGGTACGGCCCCTTCAGGCAACACGACGGCAGCAACCTCCGCAGATGGTTGGTCGGCCGGTCCGCCGCATGCGGCAAGGAGTACGGCAACCCACAGGAACGACGCCCGCCGCGTCGTCCGACCGTATCGCTCAGCGTTCTTCATATTCAGCGTTCTTCACGTTTGGCTTCCTGCCAGTACGCCTCCATCTCTTCGAGCGGCATCTTCGTCAGTTCCACGACCTGCTCGTCGGCCCTTTTCTCGATATGTTCGAAACGGCGGATAAACTTCTTGTTGCTCCGTTCAAGCGCATTCTCGGGGTCGATACCGTACAGACGCGCCATATTGACCAGAGCGAACAACAGGTCGCCCAGCTCCTCTTCCATCCGGTCGCGGTCCATCCGTCCGATTTCCTGTCGGAGTTCGTCCGTCTCCTCCTGCACCTTTTCCCACACATCCTCGCGCCTGCCCCAGTCGAAACCGGCAGCGGCAGCCTTCTGCCCGATACGGAACGCCTTCACCATGGCCGGTAGGCTGCGCGGTACCCCCGACAGCACCCCCTTGCGTGCCTTGCGGTCTTTCTTGCGCTTCTCGGCGAGTTTCAGCTCCTCCCAATTGTGTATCACCTGTCCGGCAGTGTCGGCCTCTACATTGCCGTAGACATGCGGATGTCTGTATATCAACTTATCGCACAATGCATTGGCCACATCGCCTATATCGAAACGCCCCTGTTCCGCCCCCATGCGCGAATAGAAGACGATGTGGAGCAGCAGGTCGCCCAGCTCCTCGCGGATGCCGTCCATGTCGCCGTCCGTTATCGCATCGGTCAATTCGAACGTCTCCTCTATGGTGTTGTTGCGCAGCGACTCGAAAGTCTGCTCCCTGTCCCACGGACACTCTACCCGGAGCCTGTCCATCACCCCGAACAGGCGCTCCATGGCCTCAAGCTGTTTCTCGTACATGCCGTATCTTTATTTGTATGATTTTCCGTTCCGGACGGCAAACCACAGCTTCCGTCCGGAGCGTAAAATTACACAAAAAAGGGGTGTATGCGGAAAAACCACCGCAATTTCCGTGCATTTCCCGCACCGGACACAAATACCGATACCGGCCGTCTCTACGGGGCAACCTCCCTGGACAGGCCGGAAAGAGAAGCGGCAGCCGCAGGAGTCCGAAGTGCTCCTGCGGCTGCCGCTTTCTCCGACCCCGCAAAGGGTTAGGCCCCTTTGGAGGTCATGATATCGAGAATGAGCCGGTCGGTCTGCGTCATTCCCTCGCGGCCTATCTTCGTCAGATTCAGAATGGACTTGTCCACATCCTCGTCGATAATTCCCTCGGCGGCGGTCACGCACCGGTGCTCCATGGCGAGCATGGCAGAAAGAACCGACGTAGAGATGCCGCTGGCCACCTTGAGCGCACAGCTCGGTTTGGCTCCGTCGCATATCATCCGGCAAGATTGGCTATCATGTTCTTCACGGCGTACGACACCTCTTCGTACCCGCCCCCCATCAGGTAGGTAATGCCACAGCTCGACCCCGTGGCGGCCACCACGCACCCGCAAAGGGCCGAAAGCCGGCCGAGGCTCTGTTTGATATAGATGACCGTCAGGTTGCTGAGGATGAGCGCCGTATCTTCTTCTCCTCCGCGCCCCCGACTTCTCGGCATACACCACCACCGGAAGCGTCGCAGAGATTCCCTGATTGCCGCTTCCCGAATTGCTCATGACGGTATCATCGCCCCGCTCATGCGGCGTCGCACGCCCCGGAGGTATAGGAAAGGATACTCGACAGGATGCCGTCTCCCATAATATGCCGCTCCATGTCGCCCCGCAGCAGGCGTCCGAGCGAATGGCCGTACTCTCCCGTAAAGGAGACCTCGGCGGCATGTTTGTTCATGTCTGCCGCCTTCAGTATGAACCGCAACTCGTCCAGCGGAGCGGTATCGGCAAACTCGAACACCTTCTTCAAGTTCAGAGCACAACCCTCCCCGGCACACGATGCACCGGCTCCGGCACACTTCTCCAGCAACACCTCTCCGTTGCGTTCAATCCGTGTAAATCCCGTATGACTTTTCTCGATAACGGCCAGCGCCCTGTCGCTCCCAGCAGCCACCTCCACCTCGATGTAGAGGATATCGCAGCCACCCTGTTTCAGCCCTATTTCGATGGGCGTCTCCTCCATATAGCGGCGCCCCTGCTGCACATCCGCAGGAGTCACGTCGCGCAGCACCTCGAGGCCGTACTCCGACTTCCGAACAGCGCTCCCAGTGCCACGGCAATGGGAAGCCCTATCATGCCGTCCGTACCGGGAATGCCCACGCCCATCGCATTCTTGAGCATGTTGGCGCTCAGCAATACGGAGATACGTTCGGGCCGGCGGCCGAGCACTTCCGCCGCACGCGCCGTACAAAGCGATACGGCAATCGGTTCCGTACACCCTATCGCCGGCACTATCTCCCTGTTCATCAGGGCTATTATCGAACTGCGTTCCGCAGGTGAAATCTTGCAAGCCATATATTCCATCTTTATCGGACGCAAATATAAACTTTTTTGACAGAAAATAAAGGCCGTCCCCGCCTATTTCGGACGCATCCCCGCCGCCATCCGCCGCCTTTTTCTTGCCGGGCCCGCTCTTCCGCACGGACAGCCGGCTCCGGAAAGGTAAAACGCAGGGCGTCTGCACACCCCGCGTCCATACACCTTTGCAGCAAAGGGAATCAGAAACGCGCCCTGACTCCCAGTGTAAGCACACCTGTCGCACCGAAACCCGCTTCGGCGAAACCGGCTATCGTCCGGCCGAGCTCCACTCCGATGGGAGAGACCTGGAAAGTGAATGTCGCTGCCGTATCGCCGTCATCTACCGCCGGCCCGACCTGATACTGCCGATCGGCAATCAGCACGCCGGCCGCCAGACGGGAATAGAGGCCCACGATACCGCTCCGGTACCACACGAACTTCACCTGCGGCAGGATGCTGTAAAAGTTATCGTATATGTAGCCTCCCCCCACCGTACTGCTCATGTTTCCCGAATAGACGAACATGCCGCCGACCGTCAGCGAAGGGGTGAGACGGTACATGTATCCCATGTTCACCGACCCCGTCTTCCGCTTCGCTATCTCACCTGTCCCAACGAGCGACGGCAGCAAATCGTCCATGATGCCCGTCACGTCGTTGATGGGCATCACGCCGTATCCCAGCGATACGTCATGAAAAGAGAGCCTCGGATAGGTGTCGTAAGCCGCCGGCAGGTCACGGGCGGGAAACGACGGGGTCTCCTGCGCCGCAGCCGCTCCCGCAACCAATACGGCCGCACAAACCGTCATCAATATTCTCCTCATAGTGTCTGTGTTTTATTACAGTAAACGCGGCATCCGCCGACTATACCCTGACCACGGCCCCGGCCTGTTTCTCGAACTGGACGAGGAGGTTGTTCATCACCCGGTCGATTATCTGGTCGGTGAGAGTACGCTCCCTGTCCTGCAAAACGAAGCCGAGCGCATACGACTTCTTTCCGGCAGGCAGTTTGTCGCCCTCGTACACGTCGAACAGCGTCACGCTGCGGAGCAGCTTCCGTTCGGTCGAGAAAGCGATGGCCCGAAGCCGGGCAAAGGTAACCTCCCTGTCCAGCAGCAGGGCGAGGTCGCGCCTGACCTCCGGGAATCGGGGAAGCTCCGACACGGCGACCGTATGTTTGCGGACGCTGCGGACGAAGAGGTCGAAATCCATTTCGAGGAAATAGACCTCCGCCCGCAGGTCGAACATCTTCCGTATGCTGCCCGCAACGATTCCGAGCGAAAAGAGCTCTTTCCCGTTGAGACGGAAGGAGAGCCCCTCCGAATAGAGTTCGCCTCCGAGCGGCAGCGTCTCCAGCCGGTAGATATCCATTCCGAAACGACCGAGCAGATTCTCCGCCACGGCACGCAGGCTGAAGAAGGTCGCCGGTGCAGCCTTCTCGTTCCAGGAGACGGTCTCCGTAAGTCCCGTCATGACCACGCCGAGACGATAATTCTCCGAATAGGGTGCCAGGCCGCTTTCCGCAGCACGCGAGGCATCGTAGCGATAGACATTCCCGAACTCGTAAAGTTTCAGATTCGGGTTGCGGTGGTTCGTATTCAGCGCAACCGCCTCCATGGCATTGAACAGCAGCGTCTGCCGCATGGCATTGAGGTCGGCGCTCAACGGATTGAGGATTTTCACGCAGCCATCGGCCGGATACTCCGTCAGCCCCTCGTAATAGGCCAGCTTCGTGAGCGAATTGCTCATTATCTCCGAAAAACCGTTCGCCGTGAGATACTCCGCCGTTCTGTTCGCTATCTGCTCCCGACCGGGGCGCTTCTCCAGCGCAATGGCCGAACGAACCCTCGCAGGAACCTCTATGTTATTGTAACCGTATATCCGGAGAATCTCCTCCGTCAGGTCGGCCGGCCGGCGCACATCCACCCGGTAGGGCGGTACGGCCACGGAGAGCACTCCGTCCCGCTCGGCCTCGATGCGCACCTCCAGCGCACCGAGTATCTCTTTCACGGTCGCCTGCGGTATCTCCTTCCCCGTAAGGGCATTTATCCGGTCATACCCGACATCGAAACGGAACGGTTCGGTAATATCGGGTACGGAAACCGTATCGGCAATACCGGAAGTTATCCGCCCCCCGGCCAGCTCCTGAATCAGAAGCGCGGCACGTTTCAGGGCATAAATCGTGATATTGGGGTCGATACCGCGCTCGAAGCGGAACGACGCATCCGAATTGATTCCGTGGCGGCGTGCGCTCTTGCGTATCCAGACCGGATTGAAATAGGCGCTTTCGAGGAAGACGTTCACCGTAGCGTCGGAAACGCCGGAATCCCGTCCGCCCATGACACCCGCGATACACATCGGTTTCTCCGCATCGCATATCATCAGGTCTCTCTCCGAAAGCGTCCGTTCCACCCCGTCGAGCGTCACGAATTTCGTCCCCTCCGCGCAGGTCTTCACTACCACCCGGCCCCCGGCAATCCGGTCGGCATCGAAAGAGTGGAGCGGCTGTCCCAGCTCGTGCAGGACGAAGTTGGTAATGTCCACCACATTATTCTTGGGATTGAGCCTATGGCACGCAGACAGTTCTGCATCCAGTCGGGCGAAGGCCCTATTCGGACGCCGCTTATCACCACGCCGGCATAGCGCGGGGCCCCTCCGGACACTCCACGGCAATCTGCGCCGCAGGCAATCCCCCGTCGTCGAAACCCTCCGTACCGGGCAGGGTGAGCTCCGCCCGCCTGCCGTGCGCTTTCAGGAAAGCCGCCAGGTCGCGGGCCACGCCGTAGTGCGACATGGCATCGGCCCGGTTGGGCGTCAGTCCTATTTCGATAACGGTATCCGACTCCAGTCCGAGAAAAGCGGCCGCCGGTGTCCCCGGCACAGCTCCTGCGGGAGGACCATGATGCCTTCGTGTCCCGTGCCGATACCGAGTTCGTCTTCGGCGCATATCATGCCGAAAGAGTCGGCACCGCGGATGCGGCTCTTTTTTATCTTGAAACCTTCCTGGGCATCCGTCGGATAGAGAACAGCCCCGACGGTGGCGACGAGCACCTTCTGCCCGGCGGCAACGTTCGGAGCTCCGCATACGATTTCAGCGGTTCCTCACGGCCCACCGCCACCTCCGTCAGGTGCAGATGGTCGGAATCGGGATGGTCGGTACAGGTAAGCACCTCGCCCACGACCACCCCTTCGAGTCCGCCGCGGACACTCTCGAACCGCTCCACTCCATCCACTTCAAGTCCGATATCGGTCAGGACGGTCAGTATTTCGTCCAGCTCCAGGTCGGTATCGATATAGCGTTTCAGCCACTGGTAAGATATTTTCATAGCATCCTGTTATTTTCATGGAAAAACAGGCTAAAGATACTAAGAATATCGAAAACTATCATCCCGCAGACGAACCGACCGTTTTTTTCGTTTCTTTGAAAGGCGAGGGAAAACTCCTGGCGATAAACGACATACGGCAATTTTAATTTTACATGTAAATTTACAACCACATCATTCCACAAAAAAACATTCCACCAGACAGCGATACGGAACAGAACACCTCTTTTATAACAGGTGCGAACCGAATTCCATTTTTAAATGGAGAAAAACATGCAAATATTTTGATTTGTTAGTGAAATTTATTTTTTTGCATCCAGATAATAGGCGGGTGTAATTTTCCACAATAGCTTTTTAAACGAACACATGGCATTCTGTCTGTACCACAAAACACAATATTAAATTAATATGATATCGATACCTGTAGCAGTAGAAGAAGTAGTCAAAAAGAAACCTTTCCTCGAAGGGGCATTGGTTGACGGACTCATCAACCTTTCGGCACTGGCCCGCCAGATAAAGCCGGAAGTGGAAGAAAGAATAGGCAAGACGGTGAACGACAGTGCCGTAATCATGGCGCTCAACAGGCTCGTTCCGCGGCTGGAACTTATGTCGGCCATGAAGATAAAGAACGTGGTGGAGAACATGGGCGACATCGTGGTACGTTCCAACCTCTCCGATTTCACGTTCCTCAACACTTCGACGCTTTACGGCCTGCAGGCACGCCTGCTGAACGAAGTGCATTCGCTGAAGAACGTATTCTGCACCTTCTCGCAGGGCATCTACGAGACGACGCTCGTGGTGAGCGACTCCATCGTACCCCTCGTGAAGGAGCTCTTCGCCAACGAACGCATCATCAGTTCGAACACCAACCTGTCGCTCATCACCGTCCGGCTTCCCTCGGAGAATACGGCATGTCCCGGTGTCTATTACTACCTGTTCAAGGAGCTCGCCTGGGACAACATCAACATCGTGGAGGTCATCAGCACCGCCAACGAATTCACGATAGTCGTCGGCGACCACGACATCCACCGCGCATTCACCATCCTGATGGAGGCTAAGCGCAATGTCCAGAACTGACGCGCCGACAGGCAAACGGCCCGAAAGGAAAGGGCGGCAGTAAGATTACCGCCGCCCTTTCCTTTCGGGCGTTCCGCAGCCTATGCGGTCAGCAGGGCGACAATCGACATGGCCGCATAACTGACGCTCGCCAGACCGTTCACGAGTCCGAACGACGCTCCTATCCGGTCGATGCGCGAGGGACGGTAAAGCACATGCTGCACGACGAGTACCGCCGTAAAGAGCCCGAATCCCACCCAATACCAGACGCCGAGGCGGTAAAGTGCACCGAGCACCGCGACGGCTGCCACGGCAAGCACATGCAGCAGGATACTGATGAGCGTGGAGTGCACGGCGGAGAAGCGTGCAGGGACGGAATGCAGTCCGTTGCTGCGGTCGAAAGAGGCGTCCTGCAGCGAATAGAGGATATCGAAACCCGCCGTCCAGGTCAATACAGCTACGGCAAGCAACATGGGGAAGAGCGCGATGCTGCCCGTCACGGCAATATAGGCCCCCACGGGTGCGATGGCGAGCGCCAGGCCCAGCACCACATGCGACCACGCGGTGAAGCGCTTGGTCAGACTGTAGCCCAGCAGCACGGCGAGCGCCACGGGCGACAGCCAGAGGGCGAGGCAGTTTATCCAAGCCGCCGCGGCGACGAACGCCACACAGTTCCCGATGACGAACGCCAGCGCCGCACGCGGGGTAATCTTCCCGGCGGGTATCTCCCGGCCTACCGTACGG
>ENA-OUNI01000761-OUNI01000761.1-human-gut-metagenome-genome-assembly--contig:-NODE-761-length-14341-cov-2.249965_pt1 | contig 14341 bp, 20 predicted proteins | sample MGYA00242499_ERZ504580 | MGnify/ENA primary metagenome ERZ504580 (study PRJEB26092, sample SAMD00036315) | human gut metagenome | host: Homo sapiens | study: EMG produced TPA metagenomics assembly of... | reverse complement strand
TGACGTTAATGAATTTCTTGAGAAATAAGTAGAAAAAATTGTTACTGTTCACTCTGTTCACAGCAACATGCTTGCGATGCACAGACTTTATGCTAATCGCATAAAGTCGCGCGGTATGTCTCGGGTTTTCTGTGACCTTCGTTCACAAAAAACACCTCGCGGGATATTACCAGTGAACAGTAACGAAAAATTTACAGTTATTCGGTGTAGAACTGCGTAGCGAGGCGGATGATTTTATCCGCCTGACTTTGTGAAATTTGCAAAATAAAATACAGAGGAAATCAGATATCATCATTAAGAGATACCTGATTTCCTCTGTTGTTTTTTTGAATTGATATAGTATAATTTGCAGTGTATGGGGACTTGCTTGATCCGATTATGAGCAAGTTGCGAAGCGGATTGCGAATATCTGCCTGACTATTCACGTATCAGTATATTACTCATACAAACGGAACACACCAAATACTTTGCCAAGAATCTGAAGACCTTCATGTACAAGGATTGGCTCCATAGTATCATTTTCCGGCTGGAGACGATAGTATCCTTTTTCTTTATGGAAAGTCTTAACTGTAGCACCGTCATCGATCAGCGCAACAACAATATCTCCATCCTCTGCTGTGGACTGCTGTTTTACCAGAACCTGATCTCCGTCAAAAATTCCGGCGTTTATCATACTTTCCCCTTTTACTTTCAACAGAAAGCTTTGTGAATTAGGCATAAACTCTGCAGGGATAGGGAAATAGCCTTCAATATTCTCAACTGCCAGAAGTGGCTGTCCGGCTGCCACAGTTCCTATGATGGGAACATTCACAACCTCTCTGCGGACCAGATTAAAATTGTCATCAATGATCTCAATCGCACGTGGTTTCGTTGCATCTCTGCGGATATATCCATTTTTCTCCAGTGCTTCCAGATGTGAATGAACGGAAGAAGTAGATTTCAGGTTGACTGCCTCGCAGATTTCACGAACTGCCGGCGGAAATCCCCGGTTCAAAATCTCATTCTTTATGTAATCAAGAATCTCCTGCTGCTTTGGCGTGATTCTTCCATATGGCATAATTATACCCTCCTTTTTAAGTTATTTTTTGTTCGTACACTCTTCATAACCATTCAGCAGTCTGCTATTCTATGAGATACTGAACAGTTTCTGATTTTTTATCATATCATAATTCCTGACAAAAAGCAAACTTATATTCTGAAAATGTGTTCTTACTTATGTGCTCCTGTTACTGTTTACTCCATTCTCAGTAACGGGATAGTGGTGTGTGAACAGTAACGATTATTGTGAATTCTTTATGAATAAACTTGTTTTTAAATGTGCAAAGTGTTACAATATTTTGGAAAATGGTGTAACTATTCAGCAGTCACTGTGAAATCGCTGAACAGTTATAGAATGATTATGAACTGCACAAAAAGGAGACATTCCATTGTCTGATAATAAATCAAAAAAAATGCCGGGAATCCTGGCAAGGCTTCGCATGGTCGTGGGGCTGAATATCGGAACGATCATGTTTGGCATCTTATTCATATATATGGCATTCAGTGCCATATTATATTTTACAACTACTCATATTGAGTCCTATCAGGTTACATCAGGACCTTTATCCCGCAACGAAACATATACCGGTCTTGCCATACGTGAAGAAAGTTTATGCAAGGCAGATTCATCAGGTTATATTACTTATTATGCAAGGGAGGGCAGTAAGATCAATGCTTCCGGAGCGGTGTACGGACTTAGTGATACAAAAACAGCTTCTGCTCCGGCATCTCTTGCCCCGGAAGAACTTTCAAAGGTACGGACTGATATGATGAGTTTTTCCAAAGGATTCAGTTCAAGTAAATTTAACAGCACCTACAGCTTTAAATATGAACTGAAGGGAAATATCCTTCAATATGCAGAGTCTGGCAATACCTCATCTGCTCCTCTTACTTCAGATGAGGACGGTGAAGGAAATGACAGTGGTGACAATGACAAAACAGCAGATATTTATCCCGGAAATCAAACTATCTGCCAGTCCCAATCTGATGGTATCGTTTTATATTCCATGGATAATTATGAAGGAAAAACAGTAGATGCTGTAAAGGCAGAAGATTTCGATCAGAATTCTTACCATGAAACAGATTTGAAAACTTCCGACAAGGTAAAAGCAGGAGATGATATTTATACCATTATCACAGATGAACGCTGGAGCCTTCTGATTCCTTTGAGCGACAGACAGGTTGAAAAACTGAAAGACCGTTCTACAATACGTGTCAAATTTTTAAAAGACGATATGACACAAAACGGAGATTTTTCCATTATTACCATAGACGGTGACAAATATGGACAGATTGATTTCAATAAAGTCTGATTCGTTATGCATCTGACCGTTTTTTGGACATTGAACTTGTAACCAACACAGTTGTAGGTCTGAAAATCCCTCTTACCTCTATTGTAACCAAGGATTTTTATGTGATTCCATCCAGAATGGCCACTACACAGGATAATCAGACAGGTTTTACCCTTTATGAGGGGAAAAATAAAACAACATTTAAAAATGTGAGCATTTACGCAAGCATTGATGATTCATCTGTCTCCAAACTGGCAGTGGACGAAGCAGAACAACCTCAGATTTATTATGTTGACAAGAGTTCATTTAAGGAAGGGGATGCCCTGATCAATACGGATACCGGTGAAAAATATGTGATCGGAGAGACAGATACCCTGGAGGGAGTATACTGTATTAATAAAGGCTATGCGGTTTTTCGCCGTATTGAAATACTTGATGAGAACGAAGAATATGCTATTGTATCTAAAAACACCACTTACGGTCTTTCCAGATATGATCACATTGTTCGAAACGCTGATAAAGTAAAGGAAGAAGACATTTTATACTAATTAAGGAGGCTTAATATGTTAGCTGATAAACTAAACCTTGTAAAAAAGAATATTGAAGAGGCCTGCGATACTGCAGGGCGCTCTCCCCAAGAGGTAACTCTTATTGCGTCAGTAAGACCAAACCGGTGGAAATGCTGAAAGAAGCATATGATGCGGGTGCAAGAGTGTTTGGGGAGAATAAGGTTCAGGAGATCGTAGATAAATACGATCAGATGCCATCAGATGTACAGTGGCACATGATCGGACATTTACAGAGAAATAAAGTGAAATATATTATTGATAAAGTATCTATGGTACACTCTGTAGATTCTGTCCGCCTGGCAGAGGCCATCGAAAAAGAGGCAGCAAAAAAAGATATCTGTATGCCGGTTCTGATCGAAGTAAATGTAGCAGGAGAGGAAAGCAAGTTTGGCCTTTCAGTCGAAGAGGTATTACCATTTCTGGAAGAAATTTCTTCTTATGTAGCATCTTCAGGTAAAAGGACTTATGACAATTGCACCATTTGTAGCAAATCCTGAAGAAAACAGAGAAGTTTTTCAAAAATTAAAGAAATTAAGTGTTGACATTGCGGCCAAAAACATTAATAATGTTAATATGAGCGTCCTGAGTATGGGAATGACAAATGATTATCAGGTCGCAGTTGAGGAAGGGGCCACTATGGTGCGCGTGGGAACGGGTATCTTTGGCGAAAGAGATTACTCAATAAAAGAAGATTAAAATAAGATTGGAGATTAAAATGGGCGTTTTAGATAAATTTTTAGATGCCATCAAATTAAACGATGATTACGATGATGATGGATTCTTAGATGATGATCTGTTAGATGAGGAAGAAGATGATGACTTTCTCGATGACGATTTCGATGAGAAACCAAAGAAGAAATTTTTTGATAAATTCTCTAAGAAAAAAGAATCCGACGATAATGATGACTTCGATGATGTAGAAGAGAAAGCAGTAAAGACAGCTCCTAAACAGGCATCTGCTCCAAAACAGACCGCTTCGGCTCCGTCTAAGGTTACGGTTAAACAGGAACGCGCCGAACGCCAGACACGTCCTGCAGCATCTTCCAAGATTACTCCAATGAGAAGCAGCCGCAAATCAAATCAGGGCCCAAATATGGAAGTCTGTGTGATCAAACCTTCTTCTATGGAAGATACGCGTGAGATTGCTGACACTTTAGTAGATAATTCTACTGTTATTTTGAATCTGGAGGGAATTGATGTGGAACTGGCACAGAGGATCATCGATTTCACGTCCGGTGCATGCTATTCTTTAGGCGGCAGCTTCAGAAAGTATCCAGCTATATCTTTGTACTTGGACCGTACAATGTAGATATTACCGGTGACCTTCAGAATATTCTGGGAGGCTCTGCTCCGTCTGTAAGAGCAGGATATTGATCCAGGATGGAAAAAGACGAATTTTTTCTTAAGAGAATCCGGGAATTGGCAAATCTCTCCTGGCAGAGAGATATCGTTACATTTTCGGATTTTCTTAATTTAAATGAACAGAATATAGTCAGTAGCCTGAAACATCAGTTTCCCCAGATTGTTATGGAGACGTCCGGAGGCTATGAGAATGCGGAGCGTCAGATGGTTGCATTTCATCCTGATGCTCTTGCTTTTACATGGGAATATCCCATCGACTGTCTGAGGATTGAACCAAAAGCTCTTAAATTCTCTGAAGAGCTTTCTCATCGTGATTATCTTGGTGCACTTCTCAATCTTGGAGTAGACAGAAGTGTGATCGGTGATATTGTTGTTCAGAAAAAAGCTGCCTGGTTTTTCTGCCAGAACAAAATGACGGAATTCTTTCTTGAAAATCTGTGCCGGGTCCGTCATACCAATATTCTGATCACAAAAGTGGAGGATTCTGATGAATTTCCACGCCCTGCCCTTGAATCTGTCAGCGGTACCTGCGCTTCGGTACGTCTGGATTCATTGATCTCGCTTGCTTTTAAGACATCCAGAAGCAGTATGGTATCTTATATTGAAGGCGGGCAGGTTTTTGTCAACGGAAAACTGATCACCAGCAACGGATATGAGCCGAAAGATGGTGACATTATATCTGTACGTGGGAAAGGACGGTTCATTTTTGACGGTGTTTCTCACCAGACAAAAAAAGGACGCTGCAGTGTGCGTATTATGCGTTATGTATAAATTTTGTAATAAAAGGAGAACAGGAAAATGGCAGAACAGAAATTACTTGTAAAACGGGAAGGAGATTTCCATTATCCTATTTATTTTAAAAATGACTTTCAGGATCTTGCCGGTGCGATCAGAGAAGAAGGACTTGAAAACCGGAAAATCTGTATTGTGACAGACAGTCATGTTGCACCTCTTTATCATGAGGCAGTTAAATCAGCTCTTCAGGAAATTTCCTCTGAAATATTCTCTTTTGTATTTGAAGCTGGTGAAAAGAACAAAAACCTGAATACAGTACAGGAATTATATAAAACTTTGATTGAGAATGAAATGGACAGAAAAGGTCTGCTGGTTGCGCTGGGCGGCGGTGTTGTAGGTGATCTGACAGGTTTCGGAGCTTCCACTTACCTGAGAGGGATTGATTTTATCCAGGTTCCTACTACGCTTCTGGCACAGGTTGACAGCAGCGTAGGAGGTAAAACAGGTGTTGACTTCCTTCAGTACAAAAACATGGTAGGAGCTTTCCATCAGCCCCGCCTTGTATATATGAATATGAGTACCCTGCAGTCTCTTCCGAATTGGGAATTTACCTGTGGAATGGGTGAAATTCTTAAGACAGGACTGATCTGCGATGAAGAGTTCTTCCGTTTTGTATGTAAGAATCAGCCTGAGATCAGTAAATTGGATCTGAGTATGCTTTCCAGAATGATCCGCAGATGCTGCGAGATCAAGGCAGGTGTGGTAGAGCGTGATCCGAAGGAGCAGGGAGAACGTGCACTTTTAAATCTTGGTCACACAGTCGGACATGCAGTCGAAAAAATGAAAAACTTTCAGCTGCTTCATGGACAGTGTGTTGGAGTCGGTCTGATCGCTGCCGCTTATCTTTCCATGCAGAGAGGATTATTAACAGAAGAAGAATACGAAGAGATCAGAAAAGGGTGCCATTCTTATAATCTTCCTCTTTCTGTTGATTCACTGAATGCCGGGGATGTCCTGGCAGCAACAAAAAAAGACAAAAAAATGGAAGCCGGTCATATTAAATTTATCCTTATGGACGGGATTGGTAAAAGTTTTATAGACAAAACTGTCACAGATGAGGAACTGCTCCAGGCAATCCGGGAGATTCTGATATGACAGCTGTTTCCTCCGTATCTTCATGTATGCACTGGATTAGAGGCTGTATTATTATCCTTTTGCTGACAATCCTGGATCAGGGAAGTAAATCTCTTGTTCTGGCACAACTGAAAGATCATCCTGATATCTCTCTCATTCCGGGAGTTCTTCAATTACGGTATCTCGAAAATCGTGGAATGGCCTTTGGATTGTTTGAAGGTAAAATTCCGGTGTTTGTGATTTTGTGCCTTTTGTTTTTGGTGTATTTATCTATGTATATGCCAGAATCCCGAAAAACAGATATTATCTGCCGCTGTCAGTAACTGCACTGGTAATGGTTTCCGGTGCTCTTGGAAATTTTATTGACAGAGTATGCAGAGGCTATGTTGTGGATTTTATCTATTTTTCACTGATTGATTTTCCGGTATTTAATATAGCTGATATGTATGTGGTATGCAGTGGCATATTACTTGTTATGCTGGTGTGTTTCAGATACAAAAATGATGAAGATTATGACTTCTTAAGAATAAAAAAGGATTAGTATTATGGAAATTCTTAATTATCAGGTTTCTGACGGTCAGTCCGGTATCCGGATTGACCGCTATCTTTCTGAAATGAACGAAGAACTGTCACGTTCTTATATTCAAAAGCTGCTTAAAGAGCAGAAAATAACCGTCAATGGTTCTGCTGTAAAAGCCAACTACAAAGTTCAGGAAGGAGATGAAATCTCCGTAGCAGTTCCTGACATAAAAGAGCCGGATATACTTCCGGAAGATATCCCTCTGGATATTCTTTATGAAGATGATGATGTACTTATTGTAAATAAACCAAAGGGGATGGTGGTTCATCCCAGTGCCGGACATACTTCCGGAACATTGGTAAATGCTATTATGTTTCACTGTAAGGACAATCTGTCGGGGATCAATGGTGTTCTGCGTCCTGGTATTGTCCACAGAATCGATAAGGATACCACAGGTGCACTTCTTGTATGCAAGAATGATAATGCACACCGCAACCTGGCAGAACAGTTAAAAGAGCATTCTATCAGGCGCAGATACCGGGCAATCGTAGCAGGAGTACTGAAAGAAGACGAAGGGACGGTCGAAGGTCCCATCGGGCGCCATCCGATTGACCGCAAAAAGATGGCTGTCAACTATAAAAACGGCAAGGATGCTGTCACACATTATAAAGTTTTGGAACGTTTCAAATGCCACTTATGTGGAATGCCGTCTGGAAACAGGCAGAACGCATCAGATTCGTGTGCATATGACAAGTATCGGTCATCCACTTCTGGGTGATGAAGTGTACGGTTCCGGTAAGAATCCTTATCATCTGCAGGGACAGACGCTTCATGCAATGATTCTTGCTTTGTTCATCCATCAACGGGCGAATATATGGAGTTTACAGCTCCTTTACCTGAATATTTCGTTAAATTATTAGAAAAATTACGAAAGTAGTTTGCATTTTTTTGGAAATATTGTATAATATGTCTATCGAATATGTAACAGAAGGGAGTGCAGACTATGAATAGTACGAGTTCAATTATTACAATTGGTCGTGAGTACGGCAGTGGAGGAAGACAGATAGGTCAGGAAGTTGCCAAATATTTTGGTATTAAATGTTATGATAAAGAACTTCTCGAACATGCAGCAAATGAAAGCGGTATCTGCAAAGAACTTTTTGAGAATCATGATGAAAGACCAACTAACAGCTTTTTATATTCTCTGGTTATGGATACCTACTCATTTGGTTATTCTTCTTCAGGATTTACAGATATGCCTATGAACCACAAAGTATTTCTTGCACAGTTTGACGCAATCAAGAAACTGGCCTCCGAAGGTCCATGCGTTATGGTCGGAAGATGTGCAGATTATGCGTTGTCAGAGTATAAAGACTGTTTCAGTGTATTTGTACATGCAGATACAGACTGGAGGATTAACCGTCTTTCACAGAAACATAATAAAACTGCAAAAGAAGCAAAAGACATGATCAATAAGACAGACAAGAGCCGTTCCAGTTACTATAATTACTACACTAATAAGAAATGGGGTGCTGCTTCAAGCTACAATCTCTGCGTAGACAGCAGCAAACTTGGAATTGATGGTGCAGCAAAAGCAATCATTCAGGCAATTGAGATTTTTGATTCCATAAAAAATAAATAGGATTATATTTTACAGATACTTTACCACATCCTTGGTAAAGTATCTGTTTTTTGGATGAATTTATAACAGTCTTTTCAATTCATTCCAGATTGCCTGCGGCAATGGAATTTTGGCTTGTATGCCTCGGGATAGTGGTGTATGAACAGTAACAAGACTGCTATAATTTTTTTAATATATATTAAATTTTTCATGACATTTGTCAAAATATATGCTATAATCATACCATGTTAAAAAGGAGGACATTATGAAATTTCGTTGGGACAACCGATATTTACACTGGGGTGTAACCGCTTTTCTGGTAATTGCCGCCAGTATGCTGTTTTATTATGGCATATTTCACATGAAAACCCTGATCGTGGGAATCAAAACTTTTCTGGGAATTATGGCGCCTATTATCTATGGTGTAATCCTTGCTTATATTCTCAGTCCGCTGATCAATCTCTTTGAGCAGAAGCTGATCTATCCGCAGCTGGAAAAGCATAATATTAAGTTACAGAAAAAAGGAAAACGGGCTATTCGATGGGGATGTGTCCTTTTTTCCATGTTCCTGTTCTGGATTATCATTTACGCATTACTGATGATGGTGCTTCCTCAGTTGATCCGAAGTATCATGAGTATTATTTACAGTTTTCCGTACTATATAAAAGTTATTGAAAAGTGGCTCAATTCATTTGTTGAGCATGGATGGAAACTGAATCCTGAAATGCTCGATATGATCAATCAGTACTCTGTAAAAGCACAGGAATATCTTACTACCGATATTCTTCCGCAGATGCAGGATATGCTCAAAAATGTTTCAGCAGGTATTTTTGATATCCTGATCTTTATGAAGAATTTTCTGATCGGTGCCATTGTAGCTTTGTATGTACTTGCAGACAAAGAGAAATTTGTTGCCAAAAGCAAAATGATGGTATATGCTATATTGCCTCATAAATGGGCAAATATGCTTATACGCGTTATGCGTTTTACAGACAAGACTTTTGGTGGTTTCATATACGGAAAACTTCTGGATTCTGCTATTATTGGAATTTTGTGTTATTTTGGAATGTTGCTTTTGGATTTGCCGTATCCAATTCTTATCAGTGTAATTATCGGTGTGACAAATGTCATTCCGTTTTTTGGTCCTTACATCGGAGCCATTCCATGTATTTTGCTTATTTTAGTAGTAGATCCCATAAAAGGTCTGTATTTTGCAATTTTTATCCTGCTTCTTCAGCAGTTTGATGGAAATATCCTTGGTCCGAAAATTCTCGGGGACTCTACCGGACTTTCCAGTTTTATGGTTATTGTTGCCATCATGATCGGGGGCGGTCTCTTTGGGGTTCCGGGAATGATTGCAGGAGTTCCTGTATTTGCCGTACTTTATGCTCTGATCTGGAGATTGATCAATCATTCTCTTAATGACAAAAAATGCCGGCAGAAGAGGAGACATATATAAATATTGACTGTCTGGATGAACAGACAGGTGAAGTACTTCCTCTTTGCAAGGAAGAAAAACACAAGGTTTCACCGGAAGAACTGGAAGCGAGAAAAAATAATTTCTTTATGAAAATATGGAATCCGCTTTCCGGACTGGTCATAACCATATGGAAATATCTCCTGCGGATTTTAAACATAATATGGGGATATATCAAAAAAGCAGGGATTTTCCTGAAGAACAGATATGTTGAATTAAATAATAAACGAGAGAAAAATAAGTAAACATTCACAGTTACAAAAAAACACACACAGGAGTTACTATGAAGAAAAAAAAGTTATATTTGACAGCTTTTCTTTTGGTTCTGGCACTGGCTCTGCAGGTGGAATCTTTTCCGGTTTCTCTGTACCGGTTCAGGCTGCAGCAACTTCCAAAAAGCAGACAGGATTTGTGAAAAAAAACGGAAGCTGGTACTATTACGATAAGAACGGAAAAAAAGCTACTGGCTGGTACAAAAGTGCTACAGGAAATCAGTACTATTTCGGAAAGACCGGTGCAGCCAAAGCCGGAATTCTGACCATCAGTGGAAAAAAGTACTGTTTTAATGAAAAAGGTAAAATGCTTACTACCTGGCAGACAGTAAATGGAAAAACGTATTTCTTTGATGAAAAAAAAGGGTATATGCATACCAGATGGGTTACTACAGCTGCAGGGAATAAATATTATTTCTGGAATGACGGGGTGATACGATCCGGTTTCCATAAAGTAAATAATGTATATTATTGCTTTAATGAAAAAGGAAAAATGTATAAAAACTGTTTTCGCAAAAGCGGGAATTCCACCTATTATCTTCAGGCCAATGGCACTATGGCAAAAGGGCGTCTGAAAGTAAAGGGAAGCTGGTATTCCTTTAACAGAAATACCGGTCAGCTGGTCAGAAGCGGATGGTATAAAGAAACAGACGGTTCTTATTATTATGCAGCTTCAAATGGTAAACTTGTCAAAGGCTTCTATAAACCGGATTCCTATTATCGGTATTTCAGGAAATCAGATTGTAAACTGGTTACGGGATGGCAGACGATCAACGGACACAAGTATTATTTTAAGAAAACTAATGGAATCCGTTACGATGATATTATTCTGAAATCGTCATCTGGGAAAAGATATTATTTTGAGTCTGACGGAAAACTTGCCAGCAGTAAGTGGATCACGAAAAAAAGTGCTCATTATTATGCGAAATCAGATGGGGTGCTGGCCTCTGGATGGCTGACAGTAGACGGAAAGAAATATTATATGAATCCTTCTACATGTGAACGTGAAAGTGGGTGGGTTACTGTAGATGGAGAGAAGTATTACCTGAGTTCCTCCACAGGTGCTCTGGTTACAAATCAGTGGATTGATGATAATCATTATGTTGGAGAAGATGGTTCTCTTATTCCTGACTATCAGAACGGAGTTTCTTTTCGGTGGCCTTTAAGCTCCGGTTATTCCTATATCAGCAGTTATTTTGGAAACAGGGAATCTCCGGGAGGAATCGGTTCTACCAATCATAAAGGAATTGACATTCCTGCTCCTACAGGAACACCGATTTATGCGGCAGCATCAGGAACCATTGTTGCCATGCTTTCACCGGCAGCGTCAGGCGGTGCCGGATATTATACCAAGATCAATCATGATGGAAAGGGACTTATCACAGAATATATGCACCAGTCTAAATTTAACCCAAATCTGAGTGTAGGAGATAAGGTCAAAAAAGGTGATATTATCGGATATGTAGGAAGCACCGGGAACAGCACCGGTCCTCATCTTCATTTTGGGGTTATGGTTAATGGGGTAAATCAGAATCCTCTGAATTATGTGAAGAGACCGTCATAATTAACCGGTTTCAGCTAGAGCGTGTCTGAAAAATCATTCCCGCAATCTGCACGCTCTAGTACATCGTTTCGCAGACAAGCGAGAGGTATAGTTATTTTCATTTTATAAATATATAAAAAAGGATATATGGTATATGAAGGAAGAATCAGAAAAAACATACACTTATTACAGAAAAGCGCAATATCATGAAACAGACCAGATGGCATTATCCATCACTCTAATTATGTAAAATGGATGGAAGAGGCCAGGATTGGATATATGAGCCGGATGGGTTTCAGCTATAAGAAAGTAGAAGAGTTGGGAGTGATCTCCCCTGTTGTGGAAATTTCAGTTGCATATAGAAAGCAGGTTTTCTTCGATGATGAAATCCGGATTCGCGTTGGCATTAAGCAGTATAATGGAATTTCTCTGGAATTTAATTATGAATTTTTTAATGCGAGCAGAAATGAAATCTGCACAACCGCTTATTCCAGACATTGTTTTCTAAAAGATGGGAAACTGATCGCTCTCAAAAAAGAGCTTCCGGAATTGAATCGCATTATTACAGATTGTCTGTAAAACTAATGACTTTGGAAAATCACGCATAGTAGTGATCAAATCCCGGTTGGGACAGCCTATAGCGGCTTTTTCGGGAGATGACGTGTACTGGGAAGTTCCGGAAGACCTTCCAAAAATGACGAAACTTATGGTTGACGGAAAAGCTTGTATATACATCGGGCAAACTACCAGATTATTGACAAAAAATTGCTGTAGAAAAAATTTAAATTGAACGCTAAGTAATTCAATCAATGTTTTTGACATGAAGGCAGAAAAAAAGTTATTATTTGATAAATACAAACAATTAGCACGCAAAAATAAATCCGGAAACAATAAATGGATGTACTGGTTGGCAACAATAAGATAACATAAAAACATACGAAAGTAGTATGTTTTTATGTTATCTACATCTATACGACAAACGCGAGTTTTTCATATAGATGTAGGCTGCAGCTGTCTTTGCGCTGTAATCGTTTATTGACAAAGGCATTTTCTCTGCAATTATTAATCATTATCAACTTTGATGATTTATATGTCTTAAATATTCTCAACAATATTCTTAACATTAAGAAGTTATAAAATAATTTTTTTTAAGGAGATTTTTTATGGATAAATATATTGATTATTATAATGATAGCAAGAAAGTCACTTATCACGAACAGACCGATATTTCAAATATTTTGAAGCTTCGAGCTGTTTTGAAAACACTGCCTGATTTCTGCAAGGATTATTTTCGTGCTATGGATCCGCTTACTACTACCAAAACACGAATTTCCTATGCGTATGATATCCGAATCTTTTTTTCAGTTTCTCCTGGATGAAAATCCTGCCTTTAAGGACTATTCCATGAAAGATTTTACCGTTGATGTTCTGGATCAGCTTAAAGCTATAGATATCGAGGAATATCAGGAATATCTTAAAGTATATAAAAATGGTGATAAAACAGAAACCAATGGTGAACGTGGCCTGAAAAGAAAAATTTCTGCATTGAGAAGTTTTTATGCATATTATTATAAACATGAATTTATCCAGACGAACCCAACTGTTCTTGTAGATGTTCCGAAAACTCATGAAAAAAATATTATACGTCTTGATGCTGATGAAGTTGCCATGTTATTGGAGCATATAGAGCACTGCGGTGATGAGCTTACCGGACAGAAACGTGTTTATTATGAAAAAACCAAGGAGCGTGATCTTGCCATCGTTACTCTCCTGCTTGGTACCGGGATTCGTGTATCTGAATGTGTAGGACTTGATGTTGAAGATGTTGATTTTAAAAATAATGGGATTAAAGTCACCCGAAAAGGTGGAAATGAAATGGTTGTATATTTTGGACATGAGGTAGAAAAAGCTTTGAAAAAGTACTTGGAAGTTCGTAAGAATATCGTTCCTGTAGCAGGGCATGAACACGCTCTCTTCTACTCTACCCAGCGAAAAAGGATTGGCATCCAGGCTGTTGAAAATCTGGTAAAAAAATACGCAGGTGCCATTACGACCACAAAAAAAATCACACCACACAAGCTTCGCAGTACTTACGGTACTACTTTGTATCAGGAAACAGGCGATATTTACCTTGTAGCCGATGTATTAGGTCACAGAGATGTAAACACCACAAAGAAACATTATGCAGCTATGGATGATGCAAGACGTCGTAAGGCGGCCACAGCGGTGCATTTACGTGAAGATTAAAAACATAAAAAGATAAAATATGAAAAATGACAGATATGTCTTATGTCTGGAGTTTTGTATAGACTTTAAATAACAGACATAAGACATATCTGTCACATACTTGATTCTCGTTTGGGTTATGATATGTTTTCCAGAATTCTATTTACTAACTGTTAAAGCTATTTTTATTTATCAAAATCAGTTTCAAATACGCCTTCCGGAGTACGTATTGTCAGTAACCCAAGATTGAATTCATCATCCATTACAGTAATATGATATTCAAAAATAACATCATCTTCAACCTTGGAAAGTAAAACGTAAGAGCCATTTTCTTTTCCTTCAATTTGGTCGCAGATATCTCCGTAAACCATTTCACCGGAAATTGCTCTTGGATATCCTGCATCTTTAATTTTTTGCTCAATTATTCTGTATAATTCTTCCATATATCTCTCATCTCCTAATATTTATTGTTTTTCCATGATAACAGGTATGCTTACAAAATGCAATAAAAAGGATATCTGCTGAAAATATCTTAACAGGTATCCTTTTTTA
>ENA-OUNI01000760-OUNI01000760.1-human-gut-metagenome-genome-assembly--contig:-NODE-760-length-14347-cov-11.122925_pt1 | contig 14347 bp, 16 predicted proteins | sample MGYA00242499_ERZ504580 | MGnify/ENA primary metagenome ERZ504580 (study PRJEB26092, sample SAMD00036315) | human gut metagenome | host: Homo sapiens | study: EMG produced TPA metagenomics assembly of... | reverse complement strand
TTCGCCTTCCCGGACCATGTCGCAACCATACGCCGAATTCGAGATGCTCAAAGACCATGACCATGTGATCATCACGAATCATGGCCGTGGAGAATCGGTTCTTATCAACATTGAGGACTACGCCAAATACGAGGAGTTCTTGCACCAGCGGTATGTTGCCGAGGCACTTGCCAAGGCAAAACAGCAGGCGGCTGACCCCGACACGCAATGGGCAGACCACGAAAGTGTATGGGAGACGCTGGGCAAGCAGTATGACGTATAAAATCAAATATCTGCCCCTTGCTGTACAGGACCTGAACGATATTGCCCGGTATCTGTCTGGCTTTTACCCTAAAACAGCTAGCCGCGTACTGAAAGAGCTGCGGGAGAAGATCACAAAATTGGGCGATACCCCGAAAATGTGCGAGATCTACCGCCTCGACCCTGCTTACCGTAGGATGGTCGTTGACCAGTATCTTGTATTTTACCGCGTCAACGATGAAATAAAGACTGTGGAGGTCCACCGTGTGCTGCGAGGTGCGTGGAATCTGCCGCAGTATCTGGAATAAATCCAGGTTTGCCTGCCCTTGACAATGCTCTGTCACAAAAGTCCTCAGACGGTTGTCTGGGGCTTTTTTGTTGCGTCATCCACTAACCCACGTCAGAGCAGGACGAGAACCGCATCTGTTTTCCCCGCAAGGTTTTCCATTGCATTTCATAGAAAAGTGTGTTTCAATAAAAAGAGCCATACGGCGATCAGACGCAGTGAGAAGGTGGGTGCAGGATGTTCAAAATTGCGATCGTAGAGGATCAGGAAGAAACACGGGAAAGCCTGAACCGGTTCGTCCGGCAATATGCGCAGGAGCAGGGCCTGCAGGTGGAGATCAGTCTCATCACAGACGGTGCCGAGATCGCAGAGCACTATACGCCGGGGTTCGACATCATTTTTATGGATGTGGAGATGCCACGGCTGGACGGTTTTGGAGCGGCCGAAGCTATCCGGGCCGTGGATGCGGATGTGGTGCTGGTCTTTGTGACCAACATGGCACAGTATGCCATCCGGGGCTACGAGGTGGATGCACTGGATTATGTGCTGAAGCCGGTGAACTATTATCAGTTCTGCACCAAGCTTTCCCGCGCCATCCAGCGGGTGCAGCGGCGCAGAGGCGGGCAGGTGGTGCTACAGCTGGCGGGCGGCGGCATCCAGCTGCTGGACACCGCTGATATCTATTATCTGGAGACCCACAGCCGGATGCTGTACTACCACACCTCCAAAGGCGAGTTCGCGGCACGCGCCAGCCTGCAAAGTGCCGAAAAGCAGCTTGCCGAGTATCATTTTGTCCGCTGCAACCAATGCTATCTGGTCAACCTGGCCTACGTCAAGGGCATTGAAAACGACTTTGCCCTTGTGAAAAACGACCGGCTGGAGATCAGCCGACGGCAGCGTACGGCCTTTCTTACCGCAGTAGCGTCCTACATGGGAGGTGTGCTGTGACCTCATCGCTGCTGAACAGCCTGCTCCGGGCGCTGCTGCGCTGGGGCGCGGCGCTGGTCTTTTGTCTGCCTTTGCGGCATCGCTCCCATTTCTGGCGCGCGCCTGCGGGATGCTGTTCCTGCTGCTTTTGCTGGCGCAGCTGCTGGACCCTCTGGCACAGTCCACAACACTGTGGCAGCAGCAGCTCCTGCTGCTGGTGCTTTACATCTCCTTTTTGCGCTGCTGGGCGGGATGATCTATCTGTGTACGGATATCAATAAAAAAGGTGCCCTGTACTGCGCAGTATGGAGCCTGCTCATCGCGCAGTGCGCCTACGAGAGCTGGTGCTTTCTGGAGCTGCAGTTTACCCGGTATGGACACCCGCTGAACATGGCTTCCCCTTGGGCGGTTCTGGTACAGCTGCTGTCCGGGGCGGTATTCTTTGCGGCGGTGTACATCCTGCTGGCACGGCAGCTTCCTTATAAAGGAGAATACAACATCGGGCCCCGGCAGCTGTTCAGCGCATTCTTCATTGGCATCCTGTTCATGGTGCAGGCCGCCGTGCTGGACAATGCCCGCGCCGAACAGACTCCGCTGAGTCTTACCGTTACCATTCTGATCGGGCAGTTCTATTTTATCACCCTGCTGTATTTCCAGAGTGAGCTGTTCAAGAAGTCTGCCATGGAAAAAGAGATGAGTGAACTGAACCTGCTGTACGAGCGTCAGCGTCAGCAGTATCAGGTGGCCCGGCAGAACGTGCAGATCATCAACAAGCGCTGCCATGAGCTGAAAGTGCAGATCGCCAATCTCCGCAAGCTGTCGCCCGAAGCGGTACCACAGGAGCGCATTGATGAGGCCGAGCGCGCGGCCCGCCTGTATGACGCGAACCGCAACACCGGCAACGAGGTGCTGGATGTGGTGCTGACCGAAAAGAGCCTGCTGTGCGAGTCCCGGGGCATCCAGCTGAATGCTGTGGCAAACGGCAGCTGTCTGGGCTTTTTTGAGGCGGGGGATCTGTATGCATTGTTTGCCAATGCGCTGGATCACGCCGTGGAAAGCGCTGTGCAGGTCTCCCGGCCGGAGTGCAGGGTCATCGATCTGCTGGTCTGTGTGCGGCAGGGTTTTGTGGTGGTGAACATCATCAGCCCGCTGCGCCCGCCGGAACAGCAGGCAAACCGTTCTGCACAATACGAGCTGAAGGTGATCCGGCGCATCGTGCAGAAGTACAAAGGCACTTTGACCTTGGAAGAGCAGGGAGAGTTTTTTGCGGAAAAGATCATCTTTCCGCTGCAAAAATAAAGTTAAGAAAACGGCAGCCGCCGCAGAAGTTCCGGAAACGGAAGGACTGCGGCGGTTTTCTTTTTGCGGTTCGTTGGATACATCTGCTTGTGAAAAACTCACAAATATATCAGTTCACATTTGGCAGTCCAAAACCGAATGCGCACGCAAAACGACCGATTTTCGCACGCATCTTGCGAAATACGGCCACTCTGATAAAATAATGACAAAGAACAGAGAACAAGAAAAAAATCACTGTACCACAGCAAAAACAGGAGGAATCGGATGCGTAGTATTGCAAAGCTCATGAAGGACTGGCAGTTCACCGGCCCGAACGGCGTTACCACCGCCGTAGAGCTGCCCCATACATGGAACGCCAGGGACGGTCAGGACGGCGGGAACGATTACTGGCGGGGCTGCTGCACCTACTGCACCCGCTTTGCAGCACCGGTGTACGACCCGGCACAGCAGCAGGTATGGCTGCAATTTGAGGGCGTCAACGCCAGCGCCGCCGTGCTGCTGAACGGTCAGCAGCTTTGCACCCATGACGGCGGCTACTCCACCTTCCGGGCAGAGGTCACGGAGCTGCTGCAGGCAGAGAACCAGCTCACGGTGCGGGTGGACAACAGCGTCAACGACCGCGTTTACCCCCAGAAAGCAGACTTCACCTTCTACGGCGGCATCTACCGGGATGTAAGTCTGCTGGTGGTAAACAAGAACCACATTGCACTGGGACACTTTGGCGATACCGGCGTGAAGATCACCCCCACCCTGAAAGAGGGCAGCACCGACATTCAGGTAGAAACGCTGGTGGAAGGCAGCGGCACCGTGACGGTGGAGCTGCTGGATGCCGAGGGCCGCACCGTTGCAAAGGGCGAGGGCGAAAATACTTTCCTCCATCTGGATGCTCCCCACCTGTGGAACGGCATCAAAGACCCCTACCTGTACACCTGTGTCGTCCGCTTGCTGCAGGACGGCAAGCCGGTGGATGAAGTGACCACCAAGGTGGGCCTGCGCAGCTTCTCTGTAGACCCAAAGAAGGGCTTTTTCCTCAACGGCAGGCCCTATCCCCTTCACGGTGTGTCCCGCCATCAGGACCGCAAGGGTCTGGGCAACGCCATCACCCGGGAGATGCACGATGAGGACATGGCACTGATCCGGGAGCTGGGTGCAAACACCGTCCGGCTGGCGCACTACCAGCACGACCAGTATTTCTACGACCTGTGCGACCAGTACGGCATGGTGGTCTGGGCAGAGATTTCCTACATTTCCGAGCATCTGCCCAATGGCCGGGAAAATACCATCAGCCAGATGAAGGAGCTCATCCACCAGAACTACAACCACCCCTCCATCGTCTGCTGGGGCGTGTCCAACGAGATCACCATTTCCACCAAGGACAAGGCGAATATGCTGGACAACCATCGGGTGCTCAACGAGCTGTGCCACAAGATGGACCCCAACCGCCTGACCACGCTGGCCTGCTACGCCATGTGCGGCCCCTTCAACCCGGTGGCACACATCACCGATCTGGTCAGCTGGAATCTGTATCTGGGCTGGTATGTGCCGGGACTGTTCCTGAACGACCTGTGGATGGACTTTTTCCATCTGGTGTACCCCAACCGTCCGCTGGGCTTTTCCGAGTACGGTGCCGAGGGCATGCCCAACCTCCACAGTGCCCACCCCCGCCGGGGCGACCACACCGAGGAATATCAGGCCAAGTACCACGAGTATATGCTGAAGTGCTTTGACCGCCACCCGTGGCTGTGGGCGACCCATGTCTGGAACATGTTCGATTTTGCAGCCGATGCCCGGGATCAGGGCGGCGAGCCGGGCATGAACCACAAGGGCCTTGTCACCTTTGACCGAAAGACCAAAAAGGACAGCTTCTACCTCTATAAAGCATGGTGGAGCGAGGAAAACTTCGTCCACATCTGCTCCAAGCGGTTCACCGACCGTACCGAGAAGGAGATCGAGGTCAAGGTCTACTCCAACCAGAACACCGTCGCCCTGTATGCGGACGGCAAAAAGCTGGCAGAGCAGCCCGGCGAGCATATCTTCAAGTTCCGCGTGCCGCTGCACGGGAAGGTGGAGCTGAAGGCCGTTGCAGGCGACTGCATCGACACCGCATCCTTCTGCAATGTGGCAGAGCCGAACCCCAGCTACAAGCTGGTGAAGACCAAGTCCAAGAGTGCAAACTGGGTATAAACAAGGACATTCCGCTGTCTGGCGGTTGTTATAAATGAAAAGGAGGAGAACCAATGAATACCAAGAAATCCAAAGTACGTTTGTGGTCGGTACTCACTGCACTGACGGCAATTTTGACCATCGCCGCCATCGTGGGCAACATGATCGCAAATCAGTACGCCACCACCCTGAACGTTGCTCTGAATGCATCGACCTATAAGATCATCAAGGGCAACACTACGGAAGATACCGAATACTTCAAAGCGGGCTTTGCTTCCGACGAAGAGCGCGAGGCTTACGAAGCAGAGCTGTGCGCCACCGTTGAGGCCGAGGGCGCTGCCCTGCTGAAGAACGACAACGCTGCCCTGCCGCTGGCAGACAGCGCCAAGGTCAGCCTGTTCGGCCATGGCTCTGTGGACCTGATGTACGGCGGCACCGGCTCCGGTTCCGTGGATACCAGCAAGGCCCCCAACCTGAAGGAAGCACTGGAAGCTCAGGGCATTCAGGTCAACCAGACGCTGTGGGATCTGTACAAGTCCGACAGCATGATGAAGAACTACAGCCGCATTACCCCGGCCTCCATCTCGGATACGCTGGAAGCAAACACCCAGTACGCTGTCAATGAAGCTCCGTGGAGCGCACTGTCCAGCGCCGAGAGCAGCTTTGCCGAGTATGGCGATGCTGCCATCGTGGTGTTCTCCCGCTCCGGCGGTGAGGGTGCAGACCTGCCCAGCGGCACCAACGGCACCAACGACAGCTGGATCTCCGGTTCCGAGGGCAGCGGCAACTATCTGGAGCTGTCTGCAGAAGAGATCGAGCTGCTGAAGAACCTGAAGGCACTGAAGGACAACGGCACCTTCAAATCCATCGTCGTCCTGATCAACAGCTCCAACGCACTGGAAATGGACTTCCTCAACCCTGCCATCTGCGGCGAGGACTACGGCATCGATGCCGCCATGTGGATCGGTGATGTGGGCCAGACCGGCATCAATGGTGTGGGCCAGCTGCTCGCCGGCACTGTGACCCCCTCCGGCTCTCTGGTGGACACCTATCTGTACGACAATCTGGCAAACCCCGCCATGTACAACTTCTACACCCAGGCTTACCCCAACGCGGCAGAGTACAACCTGCTGACCGAGGGTGCGGATGTGCAGGGCATGTACAGCGTCTATCAGGAAGGCATCTATCTGGGCTACCGCTACTTCGAGACCCGTTACGAGGATGTGGTCATGGGCACTGCCAAGGCAGGCGACTATGACTGGGCCACCACCGTTGCCTATCCCTTCGGCTACGGCGACAGCTACACCACCTTTGCTTACAGCAACTTCAATGTGACCGAGTCTGACGATGCCTTCACCGTCACCCTGAAGGTCACCAACACCGGCAAGACCTATTCCGGCAAAGAGACCGTGCAGGTCTACTTCCAGTCTCCCTACACCGACTACGACAAGGCAAACGGCATCGAGAAGGCCGCTGCAGAGCTGTGCGGCTTTGCCAAGACCGATGTGCTGGCTCCCGGCGCTTCCGAGGATGTGACCATCACCGTGAAGAAGAGCGAGCTGCGCACCTACGACGCAAACAACGCCAAGACCTACATTCTGGATGCCGGTGACTACTACTTCACCGCTGCTACCGATTCTCACAACGCTGTCAACAACATCCTTGCTGCCAAGGGCTACACCGTGCCGGCACCAATGGCCGCATGACCGAGGACGGCGATGCTTCTCTGGTCTGGAAGTGGACCAACGAGGCACTGGATGCCACCACCTATGCAGCCAGCGCCAACGGCACTGCCATCACCAACCTGTTTGATGAGTCCGACCCCAACAAGAGCAGCGATGCTCCCGGCAGCGTGACCTGGATGAGCCGCTCCGACTGGACCGGCACGGTTCCCACCCAGCCTGCAGCTCTGACCGCCAACGAAACGCTGGCTGCTGATCTGGCCTTTACCCAGTACGACGGCGCCGAGGCCGACAGCGTCGAGATGCCCACTCTGGGTGCCAAGAACGGCCTGACCCTCGCTTCCATGATCGGCAAGGACTTCGACGATCCCCAGTGGGAGACCCTGCTGGATCAGCTGACCTTCGATGAGATGGTCAACACCATCACTCTGGGCTTCCACAACACTGCAGCAGCTGCCTCCATCGGCAAGACCGCTGCCCTGACCGGCGGTGCATCCGCCATGTGCTACACCTCCGAGGATGTCATGGCTGCCACCTTCAATGTGGACCTGATCAACGAAGTGGGCAAGTGCATCGGTGAGGACTGCCTGGCAATGGGTTACTCCGGCCTGTACGGCCCCGGCATCAACATGCACCGTACCGCCTACTCCGGCCGTAACTTCGAGTACTACGCCGAGGATCCCTTTGTGGCCGGCACCATCTGCGCTGCCGAGGTGCAGGGCATCCAGTCCAAGGGCGTGTATGTCTACCTGAAGCACGTTGCCCTGAACGACTCCGAGACCAGCCGCCGTGGTGTCAACACCTGGCTGAACGAGCAGACCGCCCGCGAGATCTATCTGGAAGTGGCCGATAAGGCCATCACGGATGGCGGCGCATGGTGCGTGATGACCGGCTTCAACCGCTGGGGCGCAACCTGGTGCGGTGCCAACGCCAACCTGCTGAACGGCTTCCTGCGCGAGGAGCTGGGCATGCGCGGCATGTGCATCACCGACTTCTCCGGCTCCAGCCAGTACATGGATCTGGTGGACGGCCTGATCGCCGGTTCCGACATCTGGGACAGCCCGATGCCCAAGATCCACACCACCAAGGCTGCTAACTACGAGAACGATGCCTACATCGTGACCCAGATGCGCAATGCAATGCATCACATCCTGTACACCGTGGTCAACTCCAACGCCATGAACGGCTGGTCTGCAAGCGATACGCTCAAGACCGTGCTGCCCTGGTGGCAGACTGCGATCTATGCACTGATCGCCGTGCTGGCTGTGCTGACCGTGCTGTGCGCATGGCAGCTGAGCAAGGCCCTCAAGCGCAAGAAGGAGCTGGCAGACACCGCTCCTGCTGTTGACCAGAAGTAATTCCGGTCTGCACGATCCCTGACCCAATGTTACGGCAGCCTGCCCCGAAGGCGGGGCGGGCTGCCGCTTTTTATCAAAGACAAAAGGAGAGACCGCAATGGGCGAACAAAAAACAACGACGTCGAGTGTGAACCGCGCCAAAACCTACCAGCTGGTGCTGTTTCCGCTGAACAACGGCGCGACCAACGTGTACTATGTGCTGGTGCTTTCCTACATCGCGACCTTCGGCAGCAAGGTGCTGGCCCTGAGCATGCTGTTTGCTTCGGTGATGGTCACCGGCATGCGCCTGTTCGATGCCGTCACCGACCCATCATTGGTGCCCTCATGGACCGCACCAACGGCAGTCGGCAAGTTCCGGCCCTTCATGGTCATCGGCAACCTCATCATGGCAGCAAGCATTCTGGTGCTGTACTGCCTCACCCCGCTCATCCCCGCCAGTGCCATGGGGCTGCGCTACGCTGCGTTCGTTGCCCTGTATGCCGTGTGGGTCATCGGCTACACCTTCCAGACCAGCTGCACCCGCTCCGGCCAGACCGTGCTGACCAATGACCCCAAGCAGCGCCCCCTGTTTACCATCTTCAACACGGTGGGCAGCCTGCTGGGCATGGGTGCCATGCAGTTCTTTGCCCCCATCCTTGCCAAGAACTATGAGGGCGGCTACGCTTCCGCCGGGTTCTTCCGCACGCTGGCTCCGGTGGGCATCGTCATCTCCATCCTGCTCACCCTGCTGGCTGTCATCGGCATCTGGGAGAAGGATCAGCAAGTACTTTGGCATCGGCGGCGAAAAGACCGAGAAGATCAAAGTGAGCGAGTACATCCAGATCATCAAGAACAACGATCCCATGCAGCGGCTGATGGTGGCCGGTGCGGGCTGCAAGCTGGCGCTTTCCATCGCCACCAACACCACCGTGCTGTGCATGCTGTACGGCTGCATGATGGGCAACTACGACGGCCTGTACCTGCCCATGATGGTGCTGGGCTATGTGTTCAGCGTGCCCTTCTTCCTGCTCACCGTCCGCACCAGCCAGAAGGAGGGCCAGAAGGCCAGCCTGATGAAGTACGTCAGCGTGGCGCTGGTGTGCTATGTGGGCGTGCTGGTGCTGCTGCTGCTCTGGGGCCGCGGCGATGCCTTCACCCTGTCCATTCTGGGTGAGAACGGCCTTTCCATCAACCTGTACACCATCCTGTTCATCGCTTTCTTCGGCATCGGCTACGGTGCTTACTACGCCACCGCCGATATGCCCATTCCCATGGTGGCCGACTGCTCCGACTACGAGACCTACCGCAGCGGCAAGTATATCCCCGGCATCATGGGCACCCTGTTCAGTCTGGTGGACAAGCTGGTGTCCAGCCTGTCCGCTACCGTTGTGGGCATTGCGGTCAGCTTTGTGGGCCTGCAGAGCTGCCCACCCAGTATGACCCCTACACCCCGGGCATGAACTGGGTGGTCATCGTGCTGTTCTGCATCATTCCCATGGTGGCATGGGCGGCTACCCTCATCGCCATGAAGGGCTACACCCTGACCGGTGCCAAGATGAAGGAGATCCAGGCCGTCAACGCCTGCCGCCGCGATGCAGTGGCCAAGGGCATGAAGCTGGAAGAAGCCATGGACAAGTGGCAGACCATGGATCAGCTGCCGGCGGAATACCGGAGCTGAGACGCTGTATGGAACTGAATACCGATCTCACCGGCGCAAGCGGCACGCTGCTGCCCACGCAGGGGGTCTGTTCCTAATTCTCCACCACAAAAATCCTCAGACATTCGTCTGGGGATTTTTTGTTTGGTGGCGGTACAGGACTCGAACAATTTCTCCCCGGATACAGGCAGAAAACGAACAAAGGCAGGGTACCACCATGAGGGTGGTATCCTGCCTTTTGAATCTTTGTGTGGAAAACCTGCTTACAGCAGCGGGATGCCTGCCTTGGCGCAGGCTTCGCGGGTGGCTGCGTCCCAGACGCTGGCCTGCACTTCGCCAATGTGGGCGCTGCCCAGCAGCAGCATGCACAGGCGCTCTGGCCGATGCCGCCGCCGATGGAGTAAGGCAGCTCACCGTTCAGTACGGCCTTGTGGAAGGGCAGGGCGCGGCGGTCGTCGCAGCCAGCCATGGTCAGCTGCTTGTCCATGCTTTCAGGGCTGACGCGGATGCCATGCTGCTCAGCTCATAGCTGCACTGCAGCGGGTCGTTCCAGAACAGCAGATCGCCGTTCAGATCCCAGTCGTCATAGTCGGGGGCACGGCCGTCATGGGCTTACCGCTCTTCAGCGGAGCGCCGATCTTCATCAGGAAGGTGGTGCCGTGCTCCTTCACAAAGGCGTTCTCACGCTCCTTCGGGGTCAGATCCGGGTACTGGTCCTCCAGCTCCTGCGTGGTGATGAAAGCGACGTTGGGGCTGTGCAGCGGCAGCTCCTGCAGCTGGGGGAACATGGCGTGCAGATTCATCTCGGTGGCGCAGACAGCGGACACGATGGAGCGCACCACGCTCTTGAGGTAAGCCTCGTTGCGGTCTTCCAGACGGATCACCTTTTCCCAGTCCCACTGGTCCACATAGATGGAGTGCAGGTTGTCCAGATCTTCGTCGCGGCGGATCGCGTTCATATCGCAGTACAGGCCCTTGCCCACACGGAAATCGTAGTCCTTCAGGGCCTTGCGCTTCCACTTTGCCAGTGACTGCACCACCTGTGCCTCAATGCCGCTTTCCTTGATATCGAAGGTGACCTTGCGCTCGACACCGTTCAGGTCGTCGTTCAAACCGGTGGATGCTTCCAGAAACAGCGGAGCAGACACGCGGTACAGGTTCAGTGTGGCGCACAGGGTGTCGGCAAACAGACGCTTGACCGTACCAATGGCGCGCTGCGTGTCGTACAGGTTCAGCGCGGGCGTATAGTTTGCCGGGATGATGGTTTTGCTCATAACAAAATACCCCTCTTCTGTTGGATTCTGGCCCTGATTTCCCAGTACAGGGCACGGCTTTTAAACCGAAAAATACTGGTTTCATTATGGCATATTTTTTTAAGAAAGTAAAGTGAGAAGGCAAAAAAAGAGACCGCCGGTAAGGCAGTCCCGTTTCCGCAGTGAGAAGGGCGGCTTTGCATCAGCCGAAAAGCCCCTTCAGCAGGATCAGCAGCACTTTTACAAAATCGCCGGTGCCCAGCAGCTTGTACAGAGAGATCAGAGTAGATAACATGAATGTTTTGCTCCTTTTTTGCAATTTCGGGCCAAAATGCCCGGCATGCATGGAATACGGCTGGGCAGAACAGCAGATTGCAGGAAAAAATTGGGAGAAAACAAAACGGCACCCGTGCCGCTGCAAAAGCAGTACGGGTGCCGGAAGATCAATTTGTTTTCAACAGCTTCAGCGCTTTACGTTGAAAGCTGCCATGCCGGGGTAAACGGCGCTGTCGCCCAGCTGCTCCTCAATGCGCAGCAGCTGGTTGTACTTTGCAACACGCTCGGTACGGCTGGGAGCACCGGTCTTGATCTGGCAGGTGTTCAGCGCCACGGCCAGATCGGCAATGGTGGTGTCCTCGGTCTCGCCGGAGCGGTGAGAACTGATGGCGGTGTAACCGGCCTTGTGGGCCATCTTGATGGCCTCCAGCGTCTCGGAAACAGAACCGATCTGGTTCAGTTTGATCAGGATCGCGTTGCCTGCACCCAGCCCGATGCCCTTGGCCAGACGCTCGGTGTTGGTCACAAAGAGGTCGTCACCCACCAGCTGGACCTTGCCGCCCAGCTCGCGGGTCATCTCCTGCCAGCCTTCCCAGTCCTCTTCATCCAGGCCGTCCTCGATGGAGATGATGGGGTACTTTTCCACCAGACTCTTCCAGTGTGCGATCAGCTCGCTGGAGGTGAACTCGGTGCCGGCCTTGGGCAGCTTGTAGAAGCCTTGCCCTTGGGGCTCTTCCACTCGGAGGACGCGGCATCCATAGCCAGCATGAAGTCCTTGCCGGGCACGTAACCGGCCTTTTCGATGGCGGCCAGAATGGTCTCAATGGTCTCCTCGTCGCTGGACAGGTTGGGGGCAAAGCCGCCTCATCGCCCACAGAGGTAGCCAGACCCTTGGCCTTCAGGATGGAAGCCAGAGCGTGGAAAACCTCCGCGCACCAGCGCAAAGCTTCCTTGAAGGAGGGCGCGCCCACGGGCATGATCATGAACTCCTGCGTATCCACCGTGTTGGTGGCGTGTGCGCCGCCGTTCAGAATGTTCATCATGGGCACGGGCAGGCGGTTGCCGTTCACACCGCCCAGAAAGCGGTACAGCGGCATATCCAGAGAAGCAGCGGCTGCACGGCAGGCGGCAATGGACACGGCCAGAATGGCGTTTGCGCCCAGATTGGATTTATCTTTGGTGCCGTCGGCCTTGATCATGGCAGCGTCGATGGCGTAGATGTCGGAGGCATCCATGCCCACAACAGCATCAGCAATGACGGTGTTGATGTTCTCAACAGCCTTGGTCACACCCTTGCCCAGATAGCGGCCCTTGTCGCCGTCCCGCAGCTCCAGAGCTTCAAACTCACCAGTGGATGCGCCGGAAGGTGCGCAGCCGCGTGCCACAGTGCCGTCGGCCAGAGTGATCTCCGCTTCCACGGTGGGGTTGCCGCGGGAGTCCAGAATTTCGCGGCCAACAACAGATTCAATTTCCAGATCGTTCATCTTGAAAACCTCCTGAATATCATTTCCATCCCTGTGCTGCCCGGGGCGGGCAGACGGGTGACGGCCAATTATGATAGTTATGTCTAACTAACCGATAGTATCCTACCACGCTTTCCGGCCCGGTGCAAGAGCCGATGCGCATGTTTGCGGATGTAAACTTTTTAAGGGGCAAAAAACGGCAGCTGATGGGCAGAACATTCCGGCAAAGCAGGAAACAGCTGGTCTTTACAGTCTGCCCACTGGCAGCAGCGGGGATGCGTCATGCCTATCATGTTAATTTCATATGGCAGATATACTAAAATTTTTCTTTACTTTTTGTCAGGACGACTCTATACTGTTTTTGGTTCTAATATGTTTCTTTATGGTAGATAGAGGAGGATTTTCTATATGAATAAGGATCTGACGGTCGGCAAGCCGTCACAGGTTTTGTGGAAGTTCTGCCTGCCCATGTTCGGCAGCATCATCTTCCAGCAGCTGTACAACATTGCCGACAGCCTCGTTGCAGGCAAGTTCATCGGCGAGAATGCACTGGCTGCTGTGGGCAACAGCTACGAGATCACCCTGATCTTCATTGCATTTGCCTTTGGCTGCAACATTGGCTGCTCGGTCATCGTGTCCCGCTACTTTGGCGCAAAGGACTACGATGAGATGAAGACTTCGGTCTACACTTCCCTGATCGGCTCTGCCGTGCTGTGCGCCGTGCTGATGCTGATCGGCCTTGTGGCTGCCACAGCCTGCTGGAGCTCATCAACACCCCGGAGGAGATCCTTGCGGATTCTTCGCTGTATCTGGATATCTACGTGCTGGGCCTGCCCTTCATGTTCTTCTACAACATCGCCACCGGCATCTTCTCCGCTCTGGGCGACAGCAAAACGCCCTTCTATTTTCTGGCAGTCTCGTCCCTGTCCAACATCGGCGTGGACATCCTGTTCGTGGCCGGTCTCAAGATGGGCGTAGCCGGTGTGGCATGGGCCACCTTCCTGTGTCAGGGTGTGAGCTGCGTGCTGGCCATGGTGGTGGTGTTCCGCCGCATCAGCGCCTTCAAATCCAAGAACAAGGTCGTGCTGTTCTCCTGGAACATGCTGGGCAAGGTGGCCGTGGTGGCCATTCCCAGCATCCTGCAGCAGAGCTTTGTCTCTGTGGGCAACATCATCCTGCAGAGCGTCATCAACACCTTTGGTGCCAGCGTCATTGCAGGCTACTCTGCAGCCGTCAAGCTGAACAACATGGTCATCACTTCCTTCACCACGCTGGGCAACGGCATCTCCAACTACACCTCCCAGAACATGGGCGCGGGCAAGATGGACCGTGTGCACAAGGGCTTTGGCGCAGGCCGCAATCTGGTGTGGATCATCTGCGTGCCCATCGTGCTCCTGTACTTCTTCTTCGGCCGCTTCCTGCTGCTGCTGTTCATGAATGACCCGCAGTCCGGCCATCGACACCGGTATGCTGTTCCTGCGCATCCTGTCTCCCTTCTATTTTGTGGTGTCGCTCAAGCTGGTCACTGACGGCATCCTGCGCGGCTGCGGCATGATGGTGCGCTTTATGATCGCCACCTTCTCCGACCTGATCCTGCGCGTGGGCATCGCCATTGTGCTGAGCAGCACTGCTCTGGGCAGCACGGGCATCTGGATGGCATGGCCCGTGGGCTGGTGCATCGGCACCGGCCTGTCGCTGGTGTTCTACTTCACCGCCATCGCAAGGTCCTTGCAGAGTCTCCGGCCAAAGCGGAAGCCAGAGGGC
>ENA-OUNI01000759-OUNI01000759.1-human-gut-metagenome-genome-assembly--contig:-NODE-759-length-14354-cov-3.338230_pt1 | contig 14354 bp, 18 predicted proteins | sample MGYA00242499_ERZ504580 | MGnify/ENA primary metagenome ERZ504580 (study PRJEB26092, sample SAMD00036315) | human gut metagenome | host: Homo sapiens | study: EMG produced TPA metagenomics assembly of... | reverse complement strand
GAAATTTACATAACATGATTCACTTGAAAAATCACCTGTTCTTTGTAAAAAATATAAAATTTTGTGCATGTTTTGTTATGTAAATTCAGTATGAACAGAGTTATTATAATGACGTAAAATCAAAAAAATCAGAGAAAATTGTTGAGGTACCATAGCATGAAATCTAAATACATGGCAGTAATACCGTTTTTGTTTGCTTTTGGGGTATTACTGATATCAGGATGTTCAGTTACAACACAGAAAAGTACATCTTCACAGGAAAATATGCTAGAGATAATCATTGGAAGTGACGATTTTCCACCTTTTAATTATTCCGATGAAAATGGAGAACCGGCAGGGATTGATGTTGACATTGCAAATGAAGCTCTGGGACGCCTTGGTTATAAGCCGGTATTTACAAAGATTGTATGGGATGATAAAGATAAAGATCTGGAAAATAAGGAGATAGACTGTTTATGGGGGCGCTTTTCCATGGATGGTCGGGAGAATGATTATAAGTGGGCTGGTCCATATATGGTGAGCCGGCAGGTCGTTGCAGTCAATAAAAACAGCAATATAAAGAAGCTTAGTGATCTGTCGGGAAAAGTAATCGCAGTACAGGCTTCCACAAAGCCTGAGGATATCTTTCTTGACAGGACGAATCTTTCTATTCCATTGGTAAAAGATGTGTATAGCTTAGAAAACCGAAAACTGCTTTTTACCTCTCTTGGAAAAGGTTATGTTGATGCCATAGCAGCTCATGAAACTTCCATACAACAGTATATAAAAGATTACGGGGCAAAGATAAGAATCCTGGACGAAGCTATCCTGACTACAGGAATCGGGGTAGCTTTTCCTAAAAACACGGATAGTGAACTTCCGGAAAAACTCACAGAAATCTTTAAAGAAATGAGAAAAGATGGAAGTGAAGAGAAAATTCTAAAAAAATATCTTCCCGAAACCAGTGGATATCTGGAGGTGGACAAAATTGAAAATAACTAAACTGTCCAGAGGGCAGACTCAAATCATCATTATTACTACAGGACTGATTCTGTTTCTGATAACTATAGTTTATTCTGTAAAAACTGACATAAAAGCAGTTGCCAGGCAAATGGACGAGACTCTGAAATATGTGAAAGAACAATGTTATATTTATAACAGATATAATGAAGCATCCCAAACAAAAGGTTTAATGCGTGCAATTGAAAGTGCCCAGCAGGTTAATCGTAATCTGACGTATACAAAGGATGAAGTTACGAAGGATAAGCTGAAAACATATGCAGAGGAGCAGAGACTTACCGGAATGATTATACGCAAATTTATTAAAATAAAAGATGATAAAAGAAATAAAAGGATATATAAAAAAAGAATTGACAATTGTATTCTACAGTTGTAGAATACAATTAACTTCTACAGTTGTAGAAAATAAAATTCTAGGAGAATCCACGATGAAGACAAAATTTATGACACTTATGACGGTAGCAACACTTGGGATTTTTTTCAGCTGCAACGGTTATGGCAGCAGGAAATAACGATTTCTATACACAGCCTGCCCGGCTGGATCTGAATGGGAAAAAGCAGATACGGAAGGTACCTATGCAAGCTATACGAACGGAAATGATTATGTAAATATCTATAAATATTCACTGGAGGATGTCAAAACAGGGATTGCCAAATGCAATGACACATACGATGCCTGCTATCAGACAATTTATTCAGAGGGAAACAGCCTGTATATGGCAGTGGGATATGCAAAAGATGCAGATGACATCAGTGACGTCAGAAAATTTGTAGAATATATTTCTTATCCTGGAAATCCTTCACTTACCAGACAGGAGAACGAAAACCAGACCGATGATTCTTCTGATAAGGCAACTACAGATACTGACAGTCAGAAGTCAGGAGGAGATTCAGATTCCTCCGATACAGAAGAAAATGCTTCTACAAAATCCTCGGACAGCAATGATGATTCCGATATCCTTACTACTTCACCAATGACATTAGTTGACAGTGATGGAAATACCATTGAGATTAATTACATTCTTCACAAAGATTATTCTTGTGAATATCGTGGAGATGATGGAATGAACTATACCGATAATGGGGATGAAACTTATACCGACGAAAATGGAAATACCTACTCAGCTCTGAATGATGACACTCATCATCTGGGACATACATTGGAGCAGCATGACCTTCAGGATGCAAATGGTAATACTGTGACGGTTACGGAAACTACAAATGGTGATTATTATTTCCAGGACGAAAATGGTACAGGATTTACGGACAACGGAGACGGGACATGGAGTGATGAAAATGGCAACAGTTATACAGAAATAGCTGATAGTGGTTAGTAGCTGCAGGAATGGCAAGGGTATTTGCAAATTGTGCAAAAGCCCTTGCCATTTCCGTGAACCGTGGTAAAATAGAATTATTCCTACATTTGTAGAAAATATGTAACAGGAGGTGTGAAAAAGTGAAAAAAACTTACCAGAGACTTCCGGAATCAGAGTTGGATATTATGCTCGTTCTTTGGAATAATACTCCGCCAATGACCAGACCGGAGATTGAAAAAGTGATCAATACGAAGAAAAAGCTTGCATCAACAACAATTTTGTCATTGCTGACAGATTGGAGAACAAAAATTTCGTGGAAGTGACGAAACAGGGAAAAATGAATCTGTATACACCCTTGGTTTCGCAGTCAGATTATCAGGCACATGAAAGCCAGAGTGTTCTTGAGAAACTTTATGGGAATTCACTAAAAAAGTTTGTAACTTCACTTTATCATGGAAAGAAGATCAGCTCGGAAGAAGTCCAGGATCTCAGTGAATTTCTTAAGAACCTGGAGGACAGGGAGGAATAGCGAATTATGGATGTTCTTGTTCTGCACATTCTGAAACTGAATATCATTGCAGCAGTAGTAATTTTACTGGTAAAAGTGCTTGCGACTCTGTTTAAAGGACGTGTATCAGCGAGATGGAAGTACTTTATCTGGCTGTTGATTACGATAAGCCTTTGTGTTCCGGTGCGCCTTCCGGAGAATCTGGCACTGGTGGATTTCAAAGTACTTAGAAGCAGTCAACAGAATACGCAAAACCCGCAGATAACGGATTACGCAGTCAGACCAGAGGAAAGTCAGAAGATAACAGAAACCGTATCATCTGCGAGCAATGACATGAAAAATCTGACAGAAATCCCGGAACAAAAGAGAACTGTCAGGTACGAATCAGATAAATGGCTGGGAATTGTGGCTGTGATTTTTGTTGCTGTCTGGCTGAGCGTAGCGGTACTTAAACTGACAGGAGAATTGCTGGCATATTATTTTTCTATAAGGAATCTGGAACGGATGAGTCTACAGGTAAGTGATACGGTGAGTATTCAGATGTACCGTGCAGCGTGTCAAAAGAAGCACGTACGCAGAATACCGGAGCTCAGGCAAAACGCAGGTCTTACCACACCGCTTCTTGCAGGACTTTTACATACAAAATTGTATCTACCAGCAACCGGGTATTCAGCAGAAGAAAGAAAACTTATCTTTTACCATGAACTTACACATTATTGCCATCGGGATCTCTGGTATAAGATGCTCCTTCGAATCTGTGCATCGATATACTGGTTCAATCCCTTTCTTCTTATCATGCTGAAAGAAGCGGATAAGGATATTGAAAATCTGTGTGATACAGCGGTTGTTCGCAGAGTTAATAAAAAGGAACATAAATTATATCGACAGCTGCTTCTCAGGACAGTGGCCATGGAAAATCAGATTCCATATGTGACAGCAAGTCTTAATGACAGCGAAATGGTGTTTAAAGATCGGATTCTGTATATGGTGAACATTCGGAAACTCCGCAAAGGAATTCTTCCGGGAATTCTTGTGACGCTGCTGCTTGCAGGCGGTAATCTGGTATGCAATGTTTCTGCCGGGACAGATACAGTTTCAGTAGAGACGGAGAAGTCTGGTATTGAAAAAAATGCAGATACAGAGAAAAATAATGTACCGGATTATGCACCGTTTTCTGAAATGGTAACTATGCAGAAAGCTGCTGAAACACAGGACGAAGGAAGAGTGACAGAGAATGCAGATACAGAGGATTCTGTAGACGAAGAGGAAAAAGCGGATGCGGAAACAAATGATGAACCTGCCATGGAAAACAGCGGACAGGTAAGTGAAACGACCGATGATGGAATTACCTCTGACAACAACGGGTCTGTTTCATCTTATGAGAGTCTGCCAGCAGGCGTACCATATACCAGTGGATTCAGTACTGCTTCCGGTGTAGCATCAATTGTAGCACCGGGTGGAGGAGATGAAGAATCCAGAGTTCTTTACGATAACGGAGATGGGACCTATTCTGATTATTATGGGAGCCGATACAGTTATCAGGGAGATGGAAACTGGCAGATGCCAATGGAAATTCATATCGTACCTGGAATGACGAAGATATTATTCCGGAAACCAACTGGAACAGCATGAACTCCAGGGCAGTAAAGGTACCGTTAATGTAAAAGAAACAACAAACGGAGATTATTATTATTGTGACGCAGATGGGGTCGGATACACAGACAATGGTGACGGCACTTGGACGGATGAGAATGGGAACATCTATACAGAATAAAAGAAAGCGTTTCGAAACCAAAAGGAATCGAAAAACGCTTTTTCATATATGACATATAAAAAAATGGGATCATAAACGATAGCATATTATTTGCGAATATCTACCAGTCCCTTTTTCAGTATATATTCAGAGAACTCATATGAAGCTCCGTCTCCAGTCACATTCAGATACAGATTTTTGAGGTCGTTTTCATTTACGATCCAGGCCATGTTCAGTTGTACACTTTCGCCTGGTTTTATAGAGGAAATATAGTTTCCACCGTTGCCATAATTTTCAGAGACACTATAATATACCATTTCTCCAGTCTTTGCCACGCCGGTCCAACTAATGTAGTCATAACCATCGCCGGCCTGTTCTGTTGGAATGTAAAGCTGTGCTTTTCCATTTTCCTTAGTCAGGGTCAGTAAAGCACCAAGATAAAGCATATGGTCGATTTCCTCATTTGAATGATTGGTATAGGTAACTGTAACATAGACCAGTTTCTGATTCACTTCCTCTGACTTCATAATTTCATCCAGGGAATCGATTCCGTCGCCAGATTTCACATAATTCAATGTGTTTGTAGATAGCTTTCCATCAGCATCAATGGCTTCCGCCCATTCTTGTGGTATTTTGTCCGGATCGAGAAGCTGAAGATCATCAGAAATTTGAACAGAATCTACCTTTGCGGAAATCGTTTTTTCCAGATATTCACCATTTGTGTTTTCACCAATCACATCCAGATCAAAGGTGTCACCAATTTGGTAAATGGGTAGTTTTTTCTCATTTACAGAAGTACTTATTTCATCATTATCAGCTTCTGTCTTTTCAGATATCATCTCTCCGCTCCATGTAGGCAATCCGGCGGTCTTTACCATAGTCGTGTTTCCCTCAATCACCAGATTTTCTGCTACTTTTATGGCTTCATCCTTTGACACATCATCTCCGATGTAGATCATAAGGACACGATATAAATCCGGGCAGACAAGATAAATTCTCTGGTTAAGAGCCCCGCTTTCGGTAATGCTATTATATTTGAGATATATCCCCTGGTATTTCCCAAATGTACGCTCTTCACTATCAATAACATTCTGATCCTGTACTACCTGTCCCAGATCATTTTTATCCAACAGGACAAATGAAAAACTGAACCCGCCAGTCATGTCATGCTCAGGATACTGGAGATGGTACTCGTCAATCCAGCTCATGCCCTCCGGAACATATTTAGCAGACAGATCTACCTCTGGGACCTCATCTGGAAGCACGGTCTTCTTTGCTGCATCACCAGCATCAATTTTGACTGAAACACCATAAGAACCTGTTTTTCCAAAAACCAGTGATACAGATTTGCTCCTGCATATACTGCTGTGGAAACTGCCAGCGCGCACGCAGCTGCCACTGCGGCAACTTTCGGAGCTGTCCATCGTTTTCTTCTTCGCAGATTCGCCACTTTATTATCCGCCAGCTGCTTTGCCACCTCGTTTTGAATCATATTATGGATAAAATCCGGTGTTTCGGGAATATCGTTTTTCATATCTTCTAATCTCATATTGACACCTCCTGTAATTCCTGCCTTAATTTTCCTCTTGCCCTTGCAAGTCTCTTTTGAACAGCACCTTCCGATATTTCAAGGATCTGGGCGATTTCTTTTACACTGAAATCTTCTATGTAGTATAGAATAACGGGTAAACGCAGTTCCTCTTTTAAGGACTTTACGGCTGTATACAATTCACTGTAATTCTTTGTTTTTTCTGATTCCGGTTCCTGTCTGTCAGCCAGATTTTCCAATGGGATAAATTTACTGGATTTACGCACAAGGCTGTAACATTCGTTGATTAAAATACGGATTAACCAGGTCCGGGCATAGTTATCGTTTTTTAATGTACCGATGTTGGAAAAAGCCTTCACAATTGTTTCCTGAATAGCATCTGCACAGTCATGGTCACTAAATAAAATCGTTTTTGCAGTTGAGTATAATTGTCTTTCTGAATCCAGGATCAGAGATCCAAGTTGTTCCTTTGTCATTTAAACACCACCTCTTTTTTTGCCAGCCAGCATTTTCTTTACATCTATTAGACGTGCAGAAATCAAAAATATCCCTAATAATTTATTCTTTTTCTTATAAATGGACAAGTTCGTGGTTTTGCACAAAAAAAGATGTCTACTTTCAATAGTATTCCATAATGAATGAGATAAAACAAGCTTCTCATGGTGTGTACGTATCACCGGATACGTGGACAGATGCGATATACCTTTTGCATTTATGTTGTGGTCAAGCTGTATTTTCTCATGAACTGCATTGCTTTTTCATGATTTAACGGACAGAGAACCTTTGAAATATATCATAACAGTAAAAACTGGATATAATCCAAGTCGCTTGCAGGAAAACGGTTTTCAAGTGTATACAGTAAAAAAGGATTTGCATGAAATAGGAATCATAGCTATGCAGACATCATTCGGACATTCAGTTCCGGTTTATGACATTGAGAGGAAAAATCCGCAGATGCACAGGTTTTGACGCAGAATTATATGATGAACGTTTTTTAAAACGGATTTCTTTATATATGTACAATGTATACATAAAAAACTGATATGTAATCTGCTTTAGCGATTTTGAGTTGCCTAAATTTGAAAGTTAGGAAAATCTTAATAATTTCGCATGCAATCCATTGTGAATTTAGATGCTGTATTTGTTATACTTAATCGAGTACAAGCAAAAAGGAGAGTTGAAAATATGTCTGAAAAGATACTAATTATAGATGACGAGCAAGATATAGCGGATCTGTTAGAGGTCTACTTGAAAAACGAAAATTACATCGTTTATAAATTTTACTGCGCAACGGATGCCATGCCGTGTATTGAAAGCGGCGACATTGATCTTGCCATTCTGGATATTATGCTCCCGGATATGAACGGCTTTTCACTTTGCCAGCTTATCCGAAAGAAATACACTTATCCAATCATCATGCTAACGGCTAAAATTGAGGAAACGGATAAAATAACAGGGCTGACATTGGGAGCGGACGATTATGTGACAAAACCTTTTCGCCCACTTGAAGTAGTTGCCAGAGTGAAAGCGCAGTTAAGACGTTACAAGAAATATTCGCCCGGTATCATCACAGAGAAAGTTCCATCGGAACTTTCCTATAACAAATTGTGCTTGAATGTACAGACCCATGAATGTTTGTTAGACGGTGAGCCGGTTTCTCTGACACCGACAGAATTTTCTATCCTCCAGGTTCTTTTGGAAAGTGCTGGTAGTGTTGTAAGTATTGAGGAACTGTTTCATGCAGTTTGGAAAGATGAATACTACTCTAAAAACAGCAGCACAATTACTGTGCATATCCGGCATCTGCGTGAGAAACTGAAAGATACTTCCGATACTCCGCAGTATATTAAAACGATTTGGGGTGTCGGCTACAAAATTTAAGCGAAAGGAGAACGCTATGAAGAGAAAATCAAATTGTTTGGCAACTATTTTATTCTTAATTTATCTGGCACTTCTGGTTTGGATCATACTGTTCAAACTACAGTTTTCAATCAGTGATCTGGATAAAGTAAGGAGTATAAACGTTATTCCTTTTCATTATGACAAGGAAATTGGAGCAGCATTTCACTTAACAGAGGTACTCGAAAATTTCTTGATTTTTGTTCCTATGGGCATTTATCTTCAAATGCTTCTGCCAAGAACAAAATTATATGTGAAGTTCATGCTGATTGCTGGAACAAGTTTTTTATTGGAAACTATGCAGTATATCTTAGCAGTCGGACGTTCTGATGTTACTGATGTACTCACAAATACGGCAGGTGGTCTTTTGGGGCTTGCTGTATATTCGATGGCAGCCCGGTTAATCGGAAATAGAATAAAAGCAAACAGACTGTTTTCCATTCTGGCAGGCATAGTAAGTGTTGTCGTGATTGGCCTACTTGGCTTTCTTCTGTTTGCTAATCGGTAGGAGGTGTATTCTCATGTCGAAGAAAGAAATGACAACAGAAAAGCGCCTTAAAGTGCGCTTATACCTATCATTGCTGGTTTATACCGTTGTTGGATATGGTTTGACCCTTATCTTGGACTACATCTTTTCAAAATTTGACAACGGTATTTTTGCATGGCTCTACTGGCGGCTCGATCTGCTTTTTATTTTGTATCTGATGATCGGCTTTGTATGTATTTTCAATTACTATTGGAAAAAGCCGTGGGGCTATCTGGATGAAGTAATTGATGCGACCCAAACGGTCTATGAGCAGAACAATCATACCGTATCATTGTCTGACCCACTGAAAGAATTGGAGGCACAACTCAATCAAATCAAAATGTCTGTTCTGTTGAGCAAACGGGCTGCAAAGCAGGCAGAAGAAAAGAAAAATGAAATTATTATGTATCTGGCACATGATATACGCACCCCTCTCACAACGGTAATCGGCTATTTGAGCCTGCTCCATGAAGCCCCTGACATGCCTGAACAGCAAAAGGAAAAGTATGTAAAAGTTGCGTTGAATAAGGCAGAACGCCTTGAAAAGCTCATCAATGAACTTTTTGAAATTACCAAGTACAATGCACATAAGGTCATTATCAAAAAAGAAAATGTAGATTTACATTGTTTGATTGCGCAGGTAATAGATGAAATATACCCGACACTCTCTGCAAATGGCAACACGGCAGTATTTACTGCGGAGGACAACTTATCTGTGAATGCTGATCCCGAAAAGCTGGCGAGAGTTTTCAGTAATCTTTTACGAAATGCTGCGTCATATAGTTACCCGCAGACAGAAATCACTATATCCGCCAAACGGTTAGAGCATGATATTCAGATCACTTTTGAAAATCATGGAAAAACAATTCCACAGGAACAGCTTAACAGTATATTTGAAAAATTCAATCGCTTGGATGATGCTCGGCTTTCTAATACAGGTGGTGCGGGACTTGGTCTTTCTATTGCGGAAGAAATTATACATTTACATGGTGGAAAGATTACTGCATCCAGTCAAAACGAAACCATAGACTTTGTGATTACATTACCCCTTTCCGTTTAGGAAAATAAGAATGTGATCTTAGGAATTGCTTAGGAATTTAAGCGTGTGATTTTTGAGATTGAAAAGCCCTTGTTCGGTACAATGATTATCGAACAAGGGCTTTTTATTGTTCAGCCGAAGCAAAAGAAAGGAGTGTAAGCATGGAACTGAAAATAGAGCATTTAAGCAAGCAGTTCAAAGACAAAACAGCAGTAAATGATGTCAATCTGACATTGACTCCCGGCATTTGGGGACTTTTGGGAGCGAATGGTGCAGGGAAAACCACACTCATGCGCATGATTGCTGATATTATGACACCAACCAACGGAGCGGTTTACTATGACGGAAAAGACATTCGAGAGTTAGGTGAAGTCTACCGAAGCAAGTTTGGCTTTCTGCCGCAGGATTTTGGGTATCACCGGGATTTTACGGTCAAAGATTATTTGGAGTATATGGCTGCGCTGAAAGATATTCCTACAAGGGCAACCACCCAAAAGATCAATCATTTGTTGGACATTCTTTCGCTCTCCGATGTGAAAAAGAAAAAAATCTCCAATCTGTCAGGCGGCATGAAGCGTCGTGTTGGTATTGCGCAGGCTATGTTGAACGACCCGGAGATACTTGTCATGGACGAACCGACAGCAGGACTTGATCCCGGAGAGCGCGTGCGTCTGCGGAATTTCATTTCCGAGTTTTCGCATGATCGAATCGTGTTGATTTCCACCCATATCGTATCTGATATAGAATATATTTCTACGCGCAACGCAATTATGAAAGCCGGAGAAATTGTTGATGTCGGAACTACCGCAGAACTTGTCAAGCGGATTGAGGGCAAGGTTTGGAATTGCATAATTCCGACCTCAAAGCTGCCGGAATGTGAAATGCGGCTGCGCATTATCAATCAGCGAGGCGAAGATCACAATCAGGTTTCTATTCGTTATCTGTCCGAACATTCGGAAATTGATGGGTCTGTCACAACGGAGCCACGATTGGAAGATCTGTATCTGTGGTTGTTCCCGCAGACAGACTTGGAAAAGGAGGACAGATAATATGCGGCTCTTTAGACTTGAACTAAAACGTATTTTGAAGTCACGGCGCACCCTGATTTTACTTGCAATCGCACTTTTGCTTTCCGTAGCCATGGCATACCTGCCTATTTCATTTGAGGGTATTAACCGTCCAAACGAAGATGGCACGGTTACAGAATTAGATGGCTTGGCAGCTATCAAGTACAAACAAGATTTATATAAAACATCCGCTGGTGAAGTGACTCCGGATAGGATCAAATCGGCTTTGGAAACTTATCAAAGCTGCGTTCGAGAATATGGGCCAGTCGAGGAAGAGGGCTTTCCTCTGGCTGTATTTATTGAAAAAATCGTCCCGTTCCGTCACTTGCTGATGGGTCTGTCCGAAGCGTTTGCTGATCCATTAACAGGCATTGGTGCTGATTTAATGGATATTGACCCGAATGACATTGACGGAGCCTATTATGAAAAGTGCGCAGAACATTTACGGGATGTCATGCGGAATGAGCAAAGAGAAAACGAAACCGCACAACAGAAAGCTCTTGAAAAATATTCAGAACTTGATACGCCATTTTATCTTCATTCTGGAATTTCTAAAGATGCATTTGATTATATTGAGTTTTATATTTTGTTCCTTGCTATTTTGTGTGTGGCAATCGCAGCACCTACTTTCGCCGGAGAATATCAAACGGGCGGTGACAGCATCCTGCGAACCACCAAATACGGGCATAAACAATTAGCAATTACCAAAATTCTGGCGGCATTTACACTTTTCGTTGTTACTTTCCTTGTCGGGATCACGGTACACATTCTGATTTTAGATGCAGCGTTTGGGACGGATTGCTTAAAAACATCGTTTCAGATGCGATACTCTATCATTAATCTGCCAAACATCAATCTGGGGCAGTTGCAGATAATTCTCGCAGCAGCGGGCTTACTTTCTGTATTAGCAACGGTTAGCTGTACGTTGTTCCTGTCTGCAAAATGTAAAGACACATTGACAGTTTTGCTGATCTCTATTGTAGTTCTTCTCATGCCGCTTTTTGCTTATGTGGCGATGGGAGCAACATGGCTCTCTACCATACTTCCATCTGCCGGAATTGGTATGCAGAACAATTTCCTTTCTCAGCTTGCAGATTTCAATTATCTGAATATCGGTGGAATGAGTTTCTGGACACCGCATGTTATTTTGATTTCGGCAGGAATTGAATTGTTTGTGTTTACATTCTTGGCGATTCATTCCTATTGCAGACATCAGGTAGCATAAAAGAAATTCAAAATAGAATGAATTGATTATCTGCCGCATGACGGCAAAAGAAAAAAGCAGACAATTTGGAACGGCGGCTTTGATTTCAGAGCCGCCGTTTCTTTGCGTTTACACAAACCTATGATGAATTTTACGGAAATATTGTAGCTAATAGCATTGTTTATGCGTTGAAAATATCTGAAAAATTGATGATAGTAGAAATATAATATTAAAATAAAAAATTGTTTTACTATAGAGGAATATATAGTATAATACAACCATAAGAAGTGATAAAAAAATAACAAGTTGACCTAGCCAAACATAATAAGTTTTACTGTTGTGTTTGGCTTTTTTATTTGATAGCCAGAGCGGGAAGTGAGGTGTCTGCAATGATAATCTGTGTTATCTTTGATTTGGGAATGGCAGTGATTATGTTTTTATTCGGAATCTGCTTTGTAAAATCAAATGGAAAGGCCGCTGCATTTTTGTCTGGCTATAATATGAAATCTAAGGAAGAACGAAAACAGTATGATGAAAAAGAAATGTGCAGAGTATATGGAAATCGGATGATGTGGATGGCACTGCCATTTGTAGCCGGGGCAACCATAGATTTTTTATATAGTGGAGTTGGGTTGTCTGGCAGCATGGGTAATATGGACAGTTCAATTTGTTTTATTGATGAAAGAACGTAAGAAACGAGAAAATAGAAAGAACATTAGGCGAAGACATATGCGAAAGGAGATATACAATCTATCTAGGAACAGGATAATACTCGGTAACAAGAGGAACTTTAACTACTTAAAGGAGATGACATGAATATGAGATGTCCATATTGTGAAGGAAAAATGCGAAAAGGTCAGTTGCATGCGGTTGGTGCAGGGGCAGGACTGGAGTGGAAAGAAGACTCTGAGAGTTTGCGGTTGAATACGGATCCAGAGTTAGTAGCAAGGATATCTGGAGACCGCATAGCTGCCTATAATTGTGATTTTTGCAGAAAGATTATTGTTTCTTACGAATATTGAGATTTTCAATTCTTTGAAAAATATGCTTTATGTAGAGATGGGAACCAATTGAATTTGAATACGATTACTTGCGAGGAATTAGGCGATGAAGATAAAACGTGGAGATACTTATCAGATAAAATTGTATCTGGAACCTGGGAAAATTTCTGATCACAATAGAAGAGACAATGGAACTTTGAAATTTACAGGGGTAGCATCATGGTTTATCGGATTGTTTATAGATGTAAATATTGATTTTGGTGATCCTCAAGGATTTTGGACTCTTAGGGTGCTGCTTCCTGTTTTGGCAATGGGAATTTGTATTCTAAAAGCTATCAAAAACAATGAGAAGAAATAAATTGGAATTTGGAAAGGGGGGGCACTGCCATGCTGAGAAAGTTGAATTGTTTTTTAAACATCGTTATCGGTTCATTCATAGGAGTTTTCATTGGATTCGGAATTTATAAGTTTTGGCATTTTAAAACCTATCCAAATCTATATGTCATGCAATCTGCACCGTGGTACACAGAGTTACTGTTGGATGGTGCCTTGGTGGCTGTTGTGGTGGTCGTATGTATTATCCTAAAACTGATTATTTGGAGAAAGTTATAAATTTCTATTTACCTGATTCACGAACAGTTTAATAACAAATTTACATAGTATTTTATCCAAATGGTTAATGAGCTATTTTTATACCACAAAAAGAGAAACGAAATGTCACATAAATTAAAAGCTGAAGGGAAAACGGCCTATCCGTTTCAGCATTGGCGGATCCGTCTGCTAATAAGTGGTTTACAAATCAAAAAACGTGGTAAGAGTATTTTCATAATTCTGTTCAATTTTGTCTATGTTTTCGAGAATCCTGTTCATGTACAAATGCAACTAAATTAGAGTATAATAAGGGAAACCATTGAAACTGGGTTTCCGTATTGGACATTCCTGTGATGGCAGGAGTGTCCTTTACATATAGCGGTAAATTTTGAAGTAGTTTGCATAGAAGTTCATGAGGTAGTTGACGTATGCTTTAAATCTTTTCATTTCGTTTTCCTCCTTTCTTTATCTTACAAGCACATTATAATATCAGAAGACGTATATTACTTGCCAAATAGGAAGAAAAAGTAGACAAAACTTGCAGGAGATTAATTGAAATGTACTGGTAAGAACATCACAGACATTTGCCTGGATGCAGGATTTGAGGTTTAAAGGAGAAATAGGATGGCATTTATGATCTGTATAGCAGCACTCATAATTATGATGTTTGTATTTACCAAAATGTTGTTAAGTTTCAGCAATAACAGCAGTGCGGCAGTTGAATCTGTCGATGCGACTGTAGTTGAATAACTGCGCGTCGCATTCTCGTTACTTCAGCCTGCAAATAAAAAGTCAATACTAAAATTGAAGAAGTTAAAAAACTTTACAGGTTAAAAATTAGGCATTAAAATAAGGCCACCACAACCAGTGCTGGTCTGAAAGTAAAAGTTTTGAATTAGCTT
>ENA-OUNI01000758-OUNI01000758.1-human-gut-metagenome-genome-assembly--contig:-NODE-758-length-14356-cov-3.222995_pt1 | contig 14356 bp, 16 predicted proteins | sample MGYA00242499_ERZ504580 | MGnify/ENA primary metagenome ERZ504580 (study PRJEB26092, sample SAMD00036315) | human gut metagenome | host: Homo sapiens | study: EMG produced TPA metagenomics assembly of... | reverse complement strand
CTTATGTTGATGGACATATGCCTTTAGGTGCATCTGCATTCGAAAAACGTGGAGTAGCAGTAGACGTTCCTTCTTGGAATCCAGATAACTGTATCCAGTGTAACTTCTGTGCTTATGTATGTCCTCATGCAACAATCCGTCCAGTAGCTATGACAGAAGAAGAAGCAGCAGCAGCTCCAGCAGCTACTAAGACAGCTGATATGACTGGAATGCCAGGATACAAATTCGCTATGACAGTTACAGTTCTTGACTGTTTAGGATGCGGATCTTGTGTAAACATCTGTCCAGGTAAGAAGGGTGAAAAAGCTCTTACAATGCAGGGATTAGATTCTCAGAGAGATCAGCAGGAAGTTTATGACTATGGTCAGAAATTACCAGCTAAAGAAGAAGTACTTGCTAAATTCAAAGCTGATTCCGTTAAAGGAAGCCAGTTCAGACAGCCAATGCTTGAGTTCTCAGGAGCATGTGCTGGTTGTGGTGAAACACCTTACGCTAAACTGATCACTCAGTTATTCGGTGAAAGAATGTACATCGCAAACGCAACAGGATGTTCTTCTATCTGGGGTAACCCAGCAGCTACATCACCATACACAGTAAATATCAACTCTAAGAAGGGACCAGCTTGGTCTAACTCACTCTTCGAGGATAATGCTGAGCATGGTTTAGGTATGGAAGTTGGACAGAGATATCTCCGTGACCAGGCTATCGAGCTTGTTAAAGAGATCGCTGCATCAGACAAGGCTACAGCTGAGTTCAAGGCAACAGCAGATAAGTTCCTTGAGACAAAGGATGACACAAAGGCAAATGTTGAGCCAACAACAGCTCTTATTGCAGAGTTAGAGAAGGCAGCAGCAGCCGGATGTGAGAAATCTAAAGAAGTACTTGCTAAGAAGGATTACCTCGGAAAGAAATCTGTATGGATCTTCGGTGGTGACGGATGGGCATATGATATCGGTTTCGGTGGATTAGACCATGTACTTGCTTCTGGTGAGAACGTAAACGTAATGGTATTCGATACAGAGATGTACTCTAACACAGGTGGACAGGCTTCTAAGGCTTCTAACATCGGTGAGGTATGTCAGTTCGCAGCAGCCGGTAAAGAGACAAGCAAGAAGTCACTTTCAGAGATCGCTATGAGCTACGGATATGTATACGTTGCACAGATCGCTCTTGGAGCAAACCCAGCACAGGCTGTTAAGGCTATCACAGAGGCTGAGGCTTATCCGGACCATCACTCATCATCGGATACGCACCTTGCGAGCTTCACGGTATCGCTAAGGGTGGTATGAACCACTGCCAGGATGAGATGAAGAAGGCTGTTAAGGCTGGATACTGGAATCTCTTCTCATTCAACCCTGCACTCAAGGCTGAAGGAAAGAATCCATTCACACTTACATCAAAGGCCGGCGACGGATCTTACCAGGAGTTCCTTAATAATGAGGCACGTTATACTCGTCTTATCAAGCCATTCCCAGAGAGAGCAGAGAACTCTTTGCTAAGTCTGAGGAGACAGCTAAGGCACGTTATACACACCTTGAGAAACTCGTTAAATTATACGGAGAGGACTAATTCATTAGTCACGGTATATATTTTATCCCACAGGGCATTTGCCTGTGGGATTTTTGCTTTTTCTCCTGTGATTACACTATATTTCGTGGTTTTTTTGTTTACAAATACAATATGTAATGGTACAATATATATGTTAATGGTATTTAATTGAACCATCGGAGGAATACGAATGTCAGGCATATTTGATAGACGTGCAAAAAGATTTATATCTACAGAACAAGCGGAGCGGGCAGTACCTTCAAGAACAGTAATGGCATCCCGTGTAGCAAGAGACGATGTTAATCATAGTGAAAGAGTGCAGAAAAAAGAGGATAATATACAAATGGATAAAGATGATTTTTGTTAACACAAATTGATGAGTTTCGTGAAAAGGCAAAACGTCTTCAGGAGATGCTCAATACGAAAGAATCAAAAGCAGAGGAGCTTTCAACCATAGTTGAGGAGAGGGAAGCTAAGGCAGAGGAGCTGCAGCAGATACTTGACGAGAGACAGGAAAAAGCCGATGGAATCACTGCACAGGTTGCTAAGCAGATAGATGTGCTTATAGAAAGTGTTCATGAAAAGATGGCTGAGATAGAGCAATCTATGAATGCAGGCATGGACAGCTTAGGCCGTCAGGTAAGCTCAGATATGGATAATCTTGGACGCTCGGTAAATGCCAATATGGACAATCTTGGTAGTTCGATGTCCGGACAGATTGGAAATCTCGGACAGTCACTTGGCACTGAGATATCAGGCATCAGCCAGAATATAGGTCAGAGTCTTGATTTTGGTGACACATTAGAGCAGACAAGGCGTATCACAGAGGAGGGCACAGCAGCAGTTACATCAGCGGTAAATGAGGCGAATGCCCATATGCTTCAGTCGCTTACAGAGCTTAATGATCAGCTTGTTTCGTTAAAGGCGGAGCTGTCTGACAAGGTACATACAGAGAATGTTAAGTGCTTCAGGAATATTCAGGATCTCTTTAAGGTAATGGGAGACAAGGTGGACACAGTGTCAGAGCTTGAGAAGCAGGTAGGAACAACAAAGACTTTTGCAGTCATCTCTACTGTGCTGGCTATTATCAATACATTTGGTTTTGTTGCAATCGCATTGTATATATTGGGGTTCTTTGGTTCGATTCTTTAATAAATATTATTGTAATAGGGTGGTGCAGTTCCCGGTTAGGGAGTTGCACCATATTTTGACATTTTATAAGGCAGACAGAGAGGAAAACTAAATGGCAAAAAGATTGTAAGAGTTGTTGGGCATAAAAATCCTGACACAGATTCTATCTGTGCAGCAATAGCGTATGCAAACCTTAAATCACATACAGATGATACAATGGAATACATACCAATGAGAGCAGGCAGCATCAGTGCAGAGACAGCATTTGTGCTGGATTATTTTAAGGCAGATACGCCTGCCCTTTTAAAGGATGTTGGCACACAGATAAAGGATATACATATCAGAAGGACTGAGGGTGTCAGCAGTATCTATCCATGAAAAAGGCATGGGAGATGATGAAGATACTCAACGTAGTCACTCTTCCGGTTGTCAATAAGAAGGACAAGCTTGAAGGGCTTATTGTGACAGGTGATATAGCAAAGTCATATATGGATGTGTATGACAATTCTATCCTGGCAAAGGCGAGGACCCAGTACAGAAATATTATAGAGACGCTGGATGGCAAGATAGTTGCAGGCAATGAGCATGGCTATTTTGTGAAAGGAAAGGTTATAGTTGGAGCAGGTACACCTGATACCATAAAGGGCAATGTGGCTGAGGATGATCTGGTCATCATATCAGACCGTGAAGAGTCACAGCTTATATGTATTGAGGCAAACTGCAGCTGTATCATTGTGACAAGCGGCTTCGATATATCGAAGGATGTCATAAATGCTGCAAACGCTAAGGATGTGGTAGTGATAAGTACACCATATGACACGTTTACCACATCGCGTCTGATAAACCAGAGTATGCCGATAAAATCATTTATGACAAGGGAAAATCTTATTCATTTTGATTTGGATGATTATGTGGATGATGTGCGTGATACTGTTTCAAAAATCCGACACAGGGATTTCCCAATACTTGACGAAAACCAAAATTATGTGGGTATGTTTTCACGCAGAAATTTAATGAATGCAAGGAAAAAACAGGTGATACTTGTGGATCATAATGAGACCTCACAGGCAGTGGCCAACATTGATGAGGCTGAGATTCTTGAGATAATTGATCATCATCGAATTGGTTCTCTTGAGACAATAGGGCCTGTGTATTTCAGAAATCAGCCGCTTGGATGTACCGGAACCATCATCTATCAGATGTATATGGAAAAGGGGGTGGAGGTTACTCCTCAGATGGCGGGGCTTATGTGCGCTGCAATACTCTCTGACACACTAGTGTTCCGTTCGCCTACATGTACCCGGGTTGACAAATCTACAGCACTTATCCTGGCGGAGATTGCGCAGATAGATGTAGAAGAGTTTGCCCAGAAAATGTTTGAGGCAGGCAGTAACTTTGCTAACAAGACAGAAGAGAAAATATTAAATCAGGATTTTAAAATTTTTCATTCAGGGGATTATACATTTGGAGTATCGCAGATTTCTGCTCTTTCGAGAACAGAGCTCGATAAGGTACAGGCGAGAGTGGTGCCTCTGCTTGACAAGATGCAGGTGGAAAAACAGCTTGATATGCTCTTTGTTATGCTCACGGATATACTTAATGAGTCTACATATCTCATCTACAGTGGTGCAGAGGCAGCATCAATAGCAGCTTCAGCATACAATCTGCCACAGAGTAAGGATGGAATTATGCTTAAGGGAGTAGTGTCGCGTAAGAAGCAGCTCATACCTGAGCTTATAAATGTGATTAATGAGAGATAGCAGCATTAAAAATAATTAAAAGCTTCCTGTGATATATCGTGAAGCTTTTATGTATTTGTAGGGGTAGAATGGAATTGCTTGCGGTATGCACGGATAAATGAGGAATAGCTTCCGAATCCACAGGCATCGCAGGCGGCAGACACACTGCTTCCGTCGCGAATCATATCGCGGGCGAGCAGCAGACGCTTTGTTGTGATATATGAACCTATGGTGCAGCCGGTTTCTTCCTTGAAGGTGTGCATCAGGTGATACCTGCTCATATAGAATTTATCTGCCAGTTCATCAATACTTATACGGTTTGTTAAATTCTTATTTAAGAAATCTAAAATCTCTACAATTTTTTTGTTTGAGGAAAATGTGTTAATATATTCGATACCGCCATGCAGGGTGATACGATTGAGCTGTATCAGAAACTCTAAAAATAGGAGCTTCTGGTACAGCTCATTTGCGTATTCATTAGTTTCTCTAAGTGTAGAGTCTAGTCCCTTGATCGTATCAGCCAGACGGCTGCCCTTGGTCGCAGCGAGTCTTAGTACATGTGACTGGTTAGCATAGGCCTGCTTGAAACAGCATGCCAGATCATAGCCTTTGCTCACATAATCGTCAATAAGCTGCTGTGACACATATATAATGATTCTTTCATAAATTGAATCGTCATTTAATATTGGCTTATGAACCTCGCCGGCATTGACAAGTACAATATCATGTTCTTTGAGCTCATAGCTGCGGCCCTCAATGCAGTAGGATACATTGCCGTGCAGATGAATCAGAATTTTGTGGAAATCATGGTAATGGAAATCTATATTTAGCTTGTGTTCATCTCTTAGATGAAATATTTTAAAAGGCTCCGTCAGGTAGCCTGCTTTTGTATAATTTGAATCCATGATATGCTCCTTTGATAATAAGATGTTACTATAAGCATAATCTATAACAGCACAAAACGCAACATAAAACGCACAAAATGCTATAGAAAAACAAGAAAGTGCGCTGTATAATATAGTTACCAATATAAAACCAATAACGAGGTGATCACTATGAAATTTACAAAAATGCACGGCTGTGGAAATGATTATGTATATGTAAATCTTTTTGAGGAGAAGTTGGATGACCCGGCAAGGGTGTCAATATATGTCAGTGACAGGCATTTTGGAATAGGCTCAGACGGACTAATCACAATAGGTCCGTCTGATAAGGCAGATTTTAGAATGAGGATATATAATGCAGACGGTTCGGAAGCCGAGATGTGCGGAAACGGCATACGCTGCGTGGCGAAATACGTTTATGACCACAAACTTACTGACAAGACTGAAATATCGGTTGAGACAGGAGCAGGCATCAAGTACCTTACACTATATGTTGAGGAAAATAAGGTATCACAGGTGCGCGTGGATATGGGTGAGCCTATTCTGACGCCTGGGGACATTCCGGTTGTGAAAGCAGACGGAAGTGCTTATGGTGATGACTACAGGGTAATAGATGAACCGATTTCAGCAGGCAATAGAGAGTGGCACATGACCTGTGTTTCAATGGGAAATCCTCATGCGGTAGTGTTTGTCGATGATGTGGCAGGTTTTGAGCTTGAGAAATACGGTCCGCTTTTTGAGAATCATAAGATGTTTCCAAAGCGCACCAACACGGAGTTTGTAGAGATACTTTCAAGGAATGAGGCGAAAATGAGAGTATGGGAGAGGGGCAGCGCTGAGACATGGGCCTGCGGTACAGGAACCTGTGCGACCGTCATGGCATGTATACTCAACAAAAAGACTGACAACAAGGTGCTTGTGCATCTAAGGGGCGGAGATCTGACTATCGAGTATATACCTGAAACCAATCATGTGTTTATGACTGGCCCTGCTACTGAGGTTTTCTCAGGAGAAATTGATATCATATAAAGCACAAGTATTGTGCGGTTTGGCGAATGTCTGTGGTTGAATAGTTACAAATCTTTAAGAAACAAAATTAACAGAAAATATATATCAAAAATATAATAAAATATGGGAGAAAATAAAATGAAGCTTGAAAAATTACTTGAAAGAATGGATTATAAAGTATTAGCAGGAAGCACGGATATAGAGATTTCCACACTCGTGTATGACTCGCGCAAGGTGGAGAAGGCATCGGTATTTGTGTGCATATCGGGAGCTGTGTCAGATGCACATGATTTCATCCCTGATGTGGTAAAGAAAGGTGCAGCGGCAGTGGTTGTCGAAAAAGATGTGACTCCTATCGAAGGGGTGACATATATTAAGGTAGATGATACAAGGCTTGCACTTGCGTGTATGTCAGCAGCTTATTTTGATTATCCGGCCGAGAAGATAAAGACTATCGGTATTACAGGTACAAAGGGTAAGACCACTACCACATATATGGTAAAGTCAATTCTTGAGTCAGCCGGCATAAAGACAGGACTTATCGGTACAATAGAGTCTATATGTGGTGACAAGAGAATTCCGTCAGCAAATACCACACCTGAGTCATACAGAGTTCAGGAGCTGTTTAAGGAGATGGTGGATGAAGGCTTGATGCAGTGTTATGGAAGTGTCATCACAGGCTCTCATGCTTCACAGAGTATCTGGCTTTACCTTTGATATTGGTGATTTACAAATCTTGAGCCTGACCACATCGGGGAGCATGAGCACAAGGATTTTGCAGACTACATGCATTGCAAGAGCCTTTTATTCAGACAGTGCAGGCTTGGTATCTTTAACGGAGATGATGAGCACTTAGAGGGGATTATGAAGGGACACACATGCCAGGTGGAGACTTACGGCTACAAGTCCACAAACAACCTGGTAGCAGAAAATGTTGAGCTTAAAAAGGAGCATGGAGCACTCGGCATTAAATACCATGTATCAGGGCTTCTGGATTTTGATGTGGAGGTCAATGTGCCGGGCAAATTCTCAGTATACAACTCACTAACAGCCATTGCTATCTGCCATCATTTCAATGTGGATAAAAAGGCAATCGGGGAGGCTCTTCATCATGTGAGTGTAAAGGGCAGAATAGAGATTGTTCCTGTTACAAAGAGATATACCCTTATGATTGATTATGCACACAATGCCATGGCACTTGAAAGCCTTCTCACCACTCTTAAGGAGTATGAGCCGGGCAGACTTGTATGCCTGTTTGGCTGTGGCGGAAACAGGCAAGTCACGCGTTATGAGATGGGAGAGGTGTCATCGAGACTTGCAGACCTTACTGTTGTCACATCCGATAATCCAAGAGATGAGGAGCCTATGGACATAATCAATGATATTTTACAGGGTGTACACAAGGCAGATGGAGAGTATGTGACAATTCCTGACCGTAAGGAGCTATCAGATACTGCATGGAGAATGCCAAGGATGGTGATATCATAGTGCTTGCAGGAAAGGGCCATGAGGATTATCAGGAGATAAAGGGTGTAAAGCATCACATGGATGAGAGAGAATTAATTGCTGATATAATAAAAGAAAATCCTGACATCAGACTTTAATATTTTAGTATAGGTTAAATAGTTTAGTATAAACTAGTTCAGTAAAATAGTGTATTTGGGAGGTATATATGTCTCTGTTTAAGGGCGCCGGAGTAGCGCTAATTACTCCTTTCAATGAGGATAACAGTGTAAACTATGAAATGCTTAGGACACTGGTGAAAAGACAGATAGACGGTGGCACTGATGCAATTATCGTGTGTGGCACGACAGGTGAGCCTGCCACGATGACAGAGGAAGAAAAGCTTTCGGTAATAAAATGTGTGGTAGACGAGACAGCCGGGCAGATTCCTGTAATAGCGGGAACCGGTGCCAACTGCACACAAAATGTGATAGATTTCTCACAGAAAGTTGAAAAGCTTGGTGTAGACGGTCTGCTTGTTGTCACACCTTACTACAATAAAGCCACACAGAATGGTCTTTATGCGCACTATGCAGCGATAGCAGGGGCGGTTGGGCTTCCAATCATTATGTACAACGTACCGTCGCGTACAGGCTGCAATATACTTCCGCAGACTGCGGCAAGGCTTGGCAGGAATTTTGAAAATATAGTAGGAATCAAGGAAGCAAGTGGCAATATATCGCAGGTTGCAAAGCTAAAGAAGCTGGCAGGAGATGACCTCGATATTTATTCGGGAAATGATGACCAGGTCATCCCAATACTCTCACTCGGTGGAATCGGTGTGATATCAGTACTGTCTAATGTAATGCCCGCTGCAGTGCACGATATGGTAATGGAATACCTGAATGGAAATATTAAATCAGCACTTGATATCCAGGTTAAATACCTGGATTTAATAGAGGCGCTGTTTTGTGAGGTGAATCCGATTCCTGTAAAGGCAGCTATGAAGCTTTTGGGATATGATGTGGGAGGGCTTCGTCTGCCGCTCACGGAGCTTGAGGAGGCAAACCGTGCAAGGCTTAAAGAAAGCATGGAAAACCTAAAGGAAAATTAGTGGATATAAAAGGATATTAAAGAAAAATTAAAGGATAAATTAACATATGGGAAAACAAAACTGGAAGCCGGGCAATATGCTAAACCCGGTGCCGGCTGTGATGGTGAGTGTCACTGACAAGGCCGGAAATAACAATATAATAACAGTGGCATGGGCGGGGACGGTGTGCACCAATCCGCCTATGCTTTCAATATCTGTAAGGCCTGAGCGCTTTTCTTATAACATGATTAAAGAAACGGGAGAGTTTGTGGTTAATCTGACCACCGAGGAGCTGCTTAGAGCCTGCGACTACTGCGGAGTGAAAAGCGGCAGGGATGTGGACAAATTTAAAGAACTGCATCTGACACCGCTTGCGATGCAGCATGTGTCAGCAGTGGGAATATCACAAAGCCCGGTAAATATTGAGTGCAGGGTAAGAAAAATCGAGGAGCTCGGCAGCCATACAATGTTTATAGCAGACGTCGTCGGCGTGACAGTGGATGATAAATACATGGACGGGACCGGGAAATTTCATATCAATGATACCGGCCTCGTGATGTACTCGCACGGAGAGTATTTTGGCTTTGGGGATAAGCTCGGAAGCTTCGGCTACTCTGTAAGAAAAACTAAAAAATAATCTATCGAAGCAGCATATCCATGAGGTATGCGTACACATCCTCGTTCTGATTCTTCCAGTTGCTGCAGATGGCCTCGGCCTGCTCCTTTGTGCCGACTGAGAGAGTCAGGTCGATGATGGTGGTGCTCTCTGAGCGCACCTGACAACGTACTGCATATTTGCGGTCAGTTGTCCTGTAATAGTCGGCAAGAATGGAGTTTTCCTGCCTGAACTCGAGCTTGTTGTCCGTAAAGAAGCTCTTTACATCGGACTCAATACCGTCGGTAATCTTGTCTTTGAAGAAACCGAGAGTCTCTTTTCCGGCAGCAGTCAGAGTGTACTGTGTATTGGAATGAGTAGACTCAAAATTAATTAAATCAGCATTTACTAAATCACCGATGACTCCTGTACACGGAAGTAATCGGTGTATTCTTTTTCCAAAAAGAAATTGGAAATCTGTGTGTTTGACAGCGGAAAGCCCGCTTTGTCGAGCATGTATAAAATTGTCAGCTTATATATGGTAAATGGCTCAGCCATGATTTTCTCCTTTAAAACAAGTTTAATCGTCCCTGATATGTGTCTCGCACTTCAAATCTTTTATTGATTGTGTTCAGAACCCGTTTTTATCTGTGCTCCAAAGAGGTGCAACAAGTAAAGAACGTGGTCCATCACCGGTCATGCGGTGGATAACCATATCCTTTGGAAGTCTTTCTATACAGTCTACCACAAAATCGCAGTAATCATCCAGCGTAAAAAGCTCAAATGGCTGTTTAATATACATATCAGCCAGTGGTGTGCCCTTTAGCACATGCAGCAGCTGAAGCTTAACTCCGAAAATACCGCTTTTAGCAACAAAATCAACTGATTCAAGCATCATGCCGCGTGTCTCATGAGGAAGCCCGAGTATGAGATGTGCAATAACCTTTATGCCACGGCGTCTAAGCTCATCCGTTACAATGATGAAATCATCAACACATGTATGTGTATTCATGGCATCAAGAGTAGACCGGTGAATGGTCTGAAGGCCCAGTTCAACCCAGACGGGCTTTATTTCGTTTAATTCTGAGAGCAGATCATAAATTTCAGCAGAAAAACAGTCAGTTCTTGTGCCGATGGACAGCACAGCGACAGATGGATCTTCTATAGCCTCATAAAATATGCGCCGCAAGTAATCTATCGGCGCATATGTGTTGGTAAAAGCCTGAAAATATGCGATAAAGTGCTCACAGCTGCTCTTTGAAGCAACCTTTTCCTTAGCGGCAGACAGCTGCTCCTTTATGGAAAGGCTGCGGTCCGCCGCAAAATCACCGGAGCCACCGGCGCTGCAGTACAGGCAGCCAAGCGATGAGAGTGTGCCATCACGGTTTGGACAGGTCATGCCTCCATCTAAAGAGAGCTTGTAAAGCTTTTCACCGAATGTATCGCGGCAGTATCTGTTGAGTGAATAGTATCTCATATTAAATATGTGACTTTACAGCTTCGCTGACAACAGCGGCAACACGCGGGTCAAATGCCTCAGGCATAATAAAATCATCATTTAATTCTTCGTCAGAAACAAGACCGGCCAGTGCTTCTGCGGCAGCAAGCTTCATTTCCTCAGTGATCTGTGTAGCGCGTCCCTCAAGTGCACCCTTGAAGATTCCGGGGAAAGCAACCACGTTGTTTATCTGGTTAGGAAAATCACTTCTTCCGGTACCGACCACTCTGGCACCTGCAGCCTTTGCCACATCAGGCATAATCTCAGGAACAGGATTTGCATGGCAAAAGGATAGAGTCCTTGTTCATAGAAGAAACCATCTCGGCTGTGACGATATTTGGAGCGGAAACACCTACGAATATGTCAGCACCCTTTAAAGCATCTGCGAGAGTACCCTTTGCATTTTCAAGATTTGTAACTTCTGTCATTTTCTGCTGCATCCAGTTGAGGTTTGGATAGTCCTTTCCTATGATGCCTAGACGGTCACACATGGTCACATGTGTAAAGCCGTATGTCAGAAGAAGTTTAGTGATGGCAACACCTGCTGAGCCTGCACCGTTTACAACAACCCTGCAGTCCTCTTTCTTTTTTCCGGTAAGGCGCAGAGAGTTGATGATACCGGCGAGTACAACGATTGCAGTTCCGTGCTGGTCATCGTGGAATACAGGAATATCGAGCATCTCTTTAAGTCTCTCCTCAATCTCAAAGCAGCGCGGAGCAGAAATATCCTCTAAGTTTATTCCGCCAAAGCCCGGTGCGATATTTTTGACTGCAGCAATAATCTCCTCAGTGTCCTGAGTGTCGAGACAGATAGGAACGGCGTTTACGTTTCCAAACTCCTTGAAAAGTACGCATTTACCCTCCATGACAGGCATGGCAGCGTAAGGACCGATGTTTCCAAGACCAAGCACAGCACTTCCGTCTGACACTACGGCAACGGTATTTGCCTTCCAGGTGTATTTGTATGCAGCCTCCTTATCCTCGGCTATGACCTTACATGGCTCAGCAACACCTGGGGTGTATGCAATTGCAAGGTCCTCTCTCGAATTAACCTTTGATTTGGCGATGGTTTCGAGTTTTCCGTTCCACTCTTCGTGGCATTTCAGTGCTTTTTCTTTATTATCCATGGTAATTCTCCCTCTAAAAATTCTTTTGAATAATCATAACATTGCAGGTGATTTAAATCAAGTAACTATGCAGATAACCGATTATATAAAAATATGATAAAAAATAAGAAATCGCTTTATATTTTTAAAGAAATGATGTATAATCAATAATTAATAATTCAAAAGTCAATTCAGGCGTTATTTCCCAATAGTTACACAGATATATTTGTTAAATAATATTGTTTAGACGAATTGAATAAATACTGTTATCAAATTTAAGGAGAAGACGAAATGGAACAGATGAGAGAAAAATATGAAAGTTTGTCGGCATTTGTGCTTAAGGATCTGGCGAAGGCAAGAGGAATTAAGGGCGTTTCATCACTGAAAAAGGGACAGATTATTGAAAGAATGCTCGAGGAGGATGCAAAAGAGGCTGAGGAGGCTGAGAAAAACGGTACAGCCGAGGAGCGCGCCAACTCTTTTAAAGATGATTATGCAGCACTCGACAGTGGAGAAGAGGCAGAAGGCATACTTGAGGTAATGCCGGAAGGCTTTGGATTTATCCGCTGTGATAATTATATGCCGGGAGATCATGATATCTATGTGGCACCTGCGCAGATACGCCGCTTCAATTTAAAGACAGGTGATATCGTAAAGGGTAATATGAAGGTGAAGTCTGAGCGTGAGAAATTCCAGGCTCTTTTATATCTGACCACTGTCAACGGATATACACCGGATGTAGCACAGAAGCGTACAAGCTTTGAGGATCTTGTGCCTATATTCCCGAATGAGAGACTGCGTCTCGAGAGACCAGGAGCAAGTGTTGCGATGAGGGTTGTAGATCTCATCTCTCCAATAGGAAAGGGACAGCGAGGCATGATCGTTTCACAGCCTAAGGCCGGAAAGACCACATTACTTAAAGAGGTTGCAAAGTCTGTCACTGTAAACAATCCTGAGATGCATCTTATTATTCTCCTTATTGATGAGAGACCGGAGGAGGTTACAGATATCAAGGAGGCTATAGAGGGGGACAATGTCGAGGTAATCTATTCTACATTTGATGAACTTCCTGAGCATCACAAGAGAGTGTCAGAGATGGTAATAGAGAGAGCAAAGCGCCTTGTAGAGCATGGTAAGGATGTCATGATACTACTTGACAGCATAACAAGGCTTGCAAGAGCTTACAATGTGACAGTTCCACCATCAGGCCGTACACTTTCAGGAGGACTTGATCCTGTAGCGCTTCATATGCCAAAGAGATTTTTTGGAGCAGCACGTAATATGAGAACGGCGGCAGTCTGACAATACTTGCAACAGCTCTTGTTGATACCGGAAGCAAGATGGATGATGTAGTATTTGAGGAGTTCAAGGGAACAGGAAACATGGAGCTTGTGCTCGACAGAAAGCTTTCCGAGAAGAGAATCTTCCCTGCTATAGATATAGTAAAATCAGGAACAAGGCGTGAGGATCTGCTCCTTGATGAGGATGAGCAGGCAGCAGTCGATAATATGCGTAAAGCCTTCAACGGCATGCGCTCTGATGAGGCTGTTGAGAACGTACTCAACATGTTTGCACACACAAAGAGCAACAAGGAATTTGTTAATCTTGTAAAGAAAAACAGAATTTTATAAAAATGTCTTGCAATTGACAGATTCATGTGCTACAATAACTAAGCTGTTTATCGGGATGTAAACGGACGCAACGTGTCGCTCTTGCAGCAAGTATCATATGCGGATCGGGCATACGGTATAAAGAGTGAAGCTAAAGAAATACGATAAGAATATAAAAGAGGTGAAAATCATGAGAGAAGGAATCCATCCAGATTATTATCAGGCAACTGTTACATGTAACTGTGGTAACACATTCGTTACAGGATCTACAAAGCCGGAGATCCACGTAGAGATTTGCTCAAAGTGTCATCCATTCTACACAGGTCAGCAGAAAGCTAACCAGGCTCGTGGACGTATTGAGCAGTTCAATAAGAAATATGGTATGAAATAGAATCATATAGTTACTTGAAAGGTTGAGGTTGCAATATACCTCAACTTTTTGGAATATAGAGAGGTTTTATGAAGTATTCAGGTATTGGCGGTCAGGCTGTCATGGAGGGCGTAATGATGCAGAACAAGGACACATACGCAGTAGCCGTGAGAAAGCCTGACCATGAAATAGATGTCAAGGTGTCAAAGCGTAAGAATTCAAAGGCACTTGATGCAGTTAGAAAGATTCCTATTTTAAGAGGTGTGGTGAGCTTTGTCGATTCGCTTATTTGGGCATGAGCACACTGATGTATTCAGCGTCATTTTTCGAG
>ENA-OUNI01000756-OUNI01000756.1-human-gut-metagenome-genome-assembly--contig:-NODE-756-length-14369-cov-2.773978_pt1 | contig 14369 bp, 22 predicted proteins | sample MGYA00242499_ERZ504580 | MGnify/ENA primary metagenome ERZ504580 (study PRJEB26092, sample SAMD00036315) | human gut metagenome | host: Homo sapiens | study: EMG produced TPA metagenomics assembly of... | reverse complement strand
GCTTTTCGTGAGCGCGCGAAGCAGCAACCGTGAAGCTGCAGGAGGGCCATGCGGGCTACCGTGCTGTGGCGGGAGCTGATGCGGGTATCGGTTGCGGATTTGAAGCAAAATTATGAAAGCTCGGCGTCAGCTTCGACCTGTGGTATGGCGAGAGCGACTCGGACCGGTATATTCCGGAATTGATGCGGATTCTGGAAAGCCAAAATCTCCTGCGTCTGAGCGACGGCGCCCTTGTGGTCGATGTAGCGCGGGAGGAGGATAAGGCGACCGTTCCCCCTGTGATCGTCAAAAAATCGGATCACTCCAACATCTACGCCACAACAGACCTTGCCACGCTTTTGCAGCGCCAGCGTGATTTTGCGCCGGATCACATTTGGTATGTGGTGGATAACCGCCAGAGCCTTCATTTTACACAGGTATTCCGCTGTGCCAAAAAGGCCGGGATTGTTCCTTCGAATATGGAACTTCAGTTTTTGGGGTTCGGCACCATGAACGGCCCGGATGGCAAGCCTTATAAAACACGCGACGGCGGCGTGATGCGCCTGGAGGATCTGATCCATACCGTCACAGCGGCAGCGCGGGCCAAAATGGAAGATTCCTCCTTCCTCACGGAGGGGGAGCGCGAAGAATGCGCCCGTAAAATCGGCGTGGCTGCCATCAAATTTGGCGATCTCATCAATCAGCGCACCAAGGATTATATTTTTGATTTGGAGAAGTTTCTTTCCTTTGAGGGGAAAACCGGCACCTATCTGCTCTATACCATCACGAGAATCTGCTCAGTTCTGAAAAGTTTGGGTCTGCCCCAATGCCCGCACCCATGCATTTTTATAGCGATACGGAGCGGATGCTCATCACACAGCTGCTGCTGAGCGGGGATGTTTTTTGCCGTGCAATGGGTGAACGGGCGCCCAACGAGATTTGCGAGCACGCCTATCAAATCGCCTCCCTGTTTTCCCGTTTTTATCACGACAGCCATGTGCTGAGTGAGCCGGATTTGCAGAAGCGTGGGGATTGGATTGCCCTGATGGCGCTGACCAAGCGGATTTTGGAGCTTCATTTAAACGTGCTGGGGATCGAGCCGGTCGATCATATGTAGCATATCAAAACAAAAAGGAAAACGGATGCAACAATCCGGAGCAAAAAAGCCACTGATTCATCAGTAAACCCTCAATGTGTTTGATTGAAAAATGGAGGTGCAGAAATTGAAGCGGCTTTTTTCTCTTTTTTTGGTTGGAATATTCGTGCTGTCTCTATCCGCTTGCAGCGGAAATCCACAGGAGCCATCCACCGGAACGCCGAATGCATCAGGCGGAACAAATTCGGCCGAAGCAGATGATGCTGCCAACCCGACGGGCAGCACAACAGCAGCGCAGCAGTCCTCCCACGCCGCCATCTCTCCACTGAAAAAAGTGAAGGATCCGGGCAAAATTGCCTTTGATGATTATAACCGCCAGGCGGATCTCCGTGCCGCTAACCCGATCGACGACCCCTTTTTGCAGGCGGTCAATGCCTTTGCCGGGGCGCTGTCTGTTCAAACGCTACGCGGGCAAAGCGGGAATCTGAATCTTTCCCCGGTGAGCCTTTATCTGGCGTTATCGCTCGCCACATCCGGCGCAAAAGGAGCAACGCAGGAGGAATTGCTGGCGGCCCTGGGGCTCAGCGGCAAAAGCACGGACTATCTGGCCACACAATCCAGCCATTTGTTCCAGCGGCTTTATCGGGAGAATGAGGTTGGCCGGCTGCGCGTGGCAAATTCGATTTGGCTGCGTCAGGATGGCAATTTCCGCGAAGCGTTTGTTGACCAGGCGGCCGAAAAATTTTACGCTTCCGCCTACCGTGTGGATTTTAGCGACCCCAAAACGGCTCAGGCGATGAGCAAATGGATTTCGGAGCAGACAAACGGGGTTCTGGAGCCTGAAATTTTCTTCCAGGGGAATCAGTTGCTGACGTTGCTGAACACCATCTATTTTAAGGATGAATGGATGGATCGTTTTGAACGCCAGCAAACGAAGCCGGATGTTTTTTATGCATCGGCCCGGCAAACCGTGCAATGCGATTATATGAACAGGACGTATGCCATGCACCTTATACGCGTGGGGAGGGATTCACCCGCTCGGCCTTATCGCTGAAAAACGGCGGCAGGATGGTGTTTATCCTACCGGATCAGGGCACATCCATTGATGTACTGCTCGCGTCCCCGCAGAAAGCGGCTTCCCTGTTCCTGGGAGAGGATCAGGGCGCGGGCAAGGTCGTGTTCCAAATCCCGAAGTTTTCTTTTGGCAGCAAGCTGAATTTGAAGGAAACGCTGCATGCGATGGGGGTTCGCCGTGCATTTGCATCAGATCAGGCGGATTTCTCCGGGATGACGCAGGATCAGGCGTTTTTATCACAAGTTTTGCAGGAAACCCACATTGCGATTGATGAAAAGGGCGTGGAGGCGGCCACATTTACAAAGATCGATTATGCAGGAATGGCCGCACCCAATGAGAATGAGGCTCATATGATCCTCAATCGTCCGTTTTTATATGGGGTTGTATCAGATGGGGTGCTGCTCTTTGCGGGCGTGTGCAACAATCCCGCAGAGAGCTAACAGGGCACTTTGGCAAACAAACCAGCTGTGTGTCGATTGGGAGTCGTGCACAGCTGGTTTTGTGTTTTCCTGTGTTTTCAAAAAGTATTTACAAGGATGCTTCCGTTCGAAAACAGTAGACGAATCCGTGAAAAACAGGTAGAATAGAATACAGCAGAAAGAAAGGCGAGCCCCTCTCCGTTTCATAAGGCGGCCGGCTTGCGGAAAAGAGGTTTTTCAGATCATGTCAAACGATATCTTGTCAAAGGAATGGAAGCAATTCAAAAGCGGAACGGATATCCGCGGCGTTGCAATGAGCGAGCCGGAGGAGAGGCTGTTACCCTCACCGATGGGGCCGTTTACCGCATGGCAATGGGGTTTGCCTGCTGCTGAACCGCCGGTTGACAAAGGAGAGCTTTACTGTTGCGGTGGGGCATGATTCCCGCCTCTCAGCGGGACGTATGAAGAAGCAGGTGATCTCTGCCCTGACGGACGCCGGCTTTGCGGTGAAGGACTGCGGTTTGTCCTCAACGCCTGCCATGTTTATGACGACGGTGCGGCTAGGTTGTGATGCAGCTGTGCAGATCACAGCCAGCCATCACCCATGGCAGCGCAACGGCTTGAAATTTTTTACCCGCGGGGGCGGCTTGGAGGGCGCGGATATCGAAGCGATCCTCCTTTTTGCGCAAAATGAGGAGAAATGCCCGGCCAATGCAGCAGGCGAGGTGGAAAAAATCAGTTTCATGAACGACTATGCCGCTTCGTTGCGGGATATGATTTGCCGCGGCGTAAATGCGGATGATTATGAGCGCCCCCTGCGCGGTTACCACATCGTTGTGGACGCGGGCAATGGCGTGGGCGGATTTTATGCCGAGAAGGTGTTGGCCCCCTTGGGAGCGATATGACAGGCAGCCAGTTTTTGGAGCCGGATGGCCATTTCCCGAACCATATCCCCAACCCGGAAAATGAGGCCGCCATGCAAAGCATCTGCAAAGCAACGCTTGCAAACCATGCGGATCTCGGCGTGATTTTTGATACGGATGTGGACCGGGCAGGCTGCGTAGACCATAGCGGCAACGAGATCAACCGCAACCGCCTTGTCGCGCTTGCCGCCTGCATCGCTCTTGAAGGCAACGAGGGGGGCACGATTGTAACCGATTCGATCACCTCCAGCGGGCTGAAGGCTTTTATTGAAAAGGATCTAGGCGGGAAACATCACCGTTTTAAGCGCGGTTATAAAAATGTGATCGATGAGGCGCAGAGGCTTACCGCACAAGGGATTAACACGCCCCTCGCCATTGAAACCTCCGGCCATGCGGCGCTGCAGGAAAACTATTTCCTCGATGACGGCGCCTACCTGATGACGAAAATCATCATCAAAATGGCGCAGCTCGGCAAGGCGGGGAAACACTTGGAGGATTTAATTGCCATGCTGGAAGAACCGCTGGAAAGCCGGGAATTCCGCATGCCGATCACCTGCGAGGAGTTTAAACCCTATGGCGAGCGTGTGATCGAAACAGTGGCCTCCTATGCGGCGAGCCGGCCCGCCTGGCAGATTGCACCTGATAATCACGAGGGCATCCGCATTGCGTTTGACAAGGAGCACGGCGACGGCTGGTTTTTGCTGCGCCTGAGCGTGCATGATCCGATCATGCCGCTAAATATCGAGAGCGATACGATGGGCGGCGTGATGATGATCGCGCATCAGCTCTATGAGGCGCTGAAAGGCTGCGCCAGCCTGGATATCACCCCGCTGAAAAAGTTTATCGAATAGCTGCCGCGTCTGTGCCCGTGTATTGGCGGTGGCAATCAAATTTTAGATCGTAAAGTTGGTTGGAAGATGAATTCGTTTTTACCCATCACAATGGAAGAGATGAAGCAAAGGGGGTGGGAGCAGCCCGATTTTGTGTATGTTTCGGGCGACGCCTACGTCGATCACCCGAGCTTCGGCGCGGCGCTCATCACTCGCGTGCTGGAAGCGGCTGGCTTCAAGGTTGCAATGCTCTCCCAGCCGGATTGGCACAACACAAGGGATTTTATACGGTTTGGGAGCCGCGGCTGGGCTTTTTGGTTTCCTCCGGCAATATCGATTCCATGGTAGCCCATTACACGGCGGCGAAAAAAAAGAGGAGCGAGGATGCTTACACGCCCGGCGGGAAGGCCGGCAAGCGGCCCGACCGTGCGGTGATCGTCTATTGCCAGCGGATCCGGGAGCCTATGGCACGGAGATTCCGCTGGTGATCGGCGGGCTGGAGGCCTCCCTCAGGCGGTTTGCGCATTACGACTATTGGGACGATGCGATCCGCCCCTCCATTCTGTTCGACTCCGGCGCGGATTTGCTGATTTACGGGATGGGAGAAAACCAAGTCATTGAGATCGCGCGGCGGCTGGATGCGGAGGAGCCGGTTGCTTCCCTGACGGATATCCGAGGCACCTGCTACGCCGTCGATGTGCATGAAACGCCGCTTTATGGGAAGGAGTGCCCCTCCTACGAAAATGTACTGAAGTCCAAACAGGAATATGCAGTTTCCTGCCGCATCCAACAGGATGAGCAGGATCATATCCGGGGAAAGCTGCTTAAGCAGCGGCACGGCAGCCGAATGCTTGTGCAGAATCCGCCGATGAATCCGCTCACCCAGCAGGAGCTGGATCGCGTGTATGCGCTGCCCTATCAGCGCACCTATCACCCTTCTTACGAGCCGCTTGGAGGTGTCCCGGGGATTGCGGAGGTGGAATTTTCCATCACGCACAACCGTGGCTGTTTTGGCGCGTGCAATTTGCTCACTTGCGTTCCATCAGGGCGGTATGTGACCACACGCAGCAAAAATCCATCCTGGCGGAGGCGCAGAAGCTCACAAAGCTCCCGCATTTCAAGGGCTATATCCATGATATCGGCGGGCCGACGGCCAACTTTCGCCGCCCGTCCTGCGATTTGCAGGAGAAAAACGGCCTGTGCAAGGGCAAAAAATGCCTCGCCCCCAAGCCCTGCCCGCAGCTGAAGGCGGATCAGAGCGAGTATCTGGATATCCTGCGCTCCGTTCGCTCGATGGATGGGGTGAAAAAGGTGTTTATCCGCTCCGGCATTCGGTATGACTATTTGCTGGAGGATAAAGACGACAGCTTTTCCAGGAGTTGGTGGAGCACCATGTCAGCGGCCAATTAAAGGTTGCACCGGAGCATTGCTCTGCTGCCGTGCTTGATAAAATGGGCAAGCCGCATATTGAAGCATATCTGCGCTTTGCAAAGCGCTATTTTGATTATACGAAGCAAATCGGCAAGGAGCAGTATCTTGTGCCGTATCTCATGTCCTCCCATCCGGGCAGCACGCTGAAGGATGCGGTGGAACTGGCGCAATTTTTGAAGCGGGAAAAGCTGCGCCCGGAGCAGGTGCAGGATTTTTACCCCACGCCGGGCACCATTTCCACCTGCATGTTTTATACGGGGCTGGATCCTTACACAATGGAAACGGTCTACGTTGCGCGCACGCCGAAGGAAAAGGCGCTCCAGCGCGCGCTGCTCCAGTATTTTAAGCCGCAGAACCATGCACTGGTGGAAGAGGCGCTTCGCCGTGCGGGCAGGCCCGATCTGATTGGGAATGGAGCAAATTGCCTCATCCGCCCGCAAGCGGGTGTGGGGAAGCCTGGAGGATCAAAAAGAGATTTGCAGAATCATCAAAGGGGGAAAAGGCAGAATGGCCAAACGAAGAGCGGGCAAAGGGGCGCGAAAAAAGCGCGCCGCCCTTGAGATACTTGGCGCAATCCTTGTGCTGGTCTGTGGGTTTATTACCGTGCGCCTCAGCTCAACTTGCCGTTTTCCGTGCCTACCTGGCAGGAGATTTTCAGCAGCGCGAAGCTGACGGAACTGTCGGAGGCGGCAAAACAGCCGCTTTCCGTCCACTATATCGACGTTGGGCAGGGCGATCCATCCTCATCAAATCAGAGGGGCTCAATGTGCTGATCGACGCAGGCGAGCGTGGCAATGGGGAGCAAATTCTCTCCTATCTGGAAACGCAGGGTGTCAAAAGCCTCGATTATGTGATTGCAACGCATCCGCATTCCGATCACATCGGCAGCATGGCGGAGGTTTTGAAGGGGATTCCGGTTGCAAACGTCATCATGCCGCGCCTTTCGCAGAAGAGCACGCCCACCACAAAAATATATGAGAATTTTTTGCAGGCATCAACGATTCCGGCGCAAAGGTGATCGCCGCAGCCCCAGGGCAAACCTACGAAGGCGGGCGCGCTGTGATGACGGTGCTCGGCCCTTGCCAGCAGGAGGATGATCTCAACAATATGTCCGTTGTCGTGCGGCTCGATTTTGGCTCGACCTCCTTCCTCTTCACAGGGGATGCGGAAACGCCGAGCGAAAACGCGATCCTGAAAAAGGGGGCGGATGTTCACGCCGACGTTTTGAAGATGGGGCATCATGGCAGCCGGACGTCTCCGGAAATGCATTTCTGGAGAAGGTTTCGCCAGCATTCTGCGTGATTTCCTGCGGCGCGGGCAATGATTATGGTCATCCGCATGAGGAAACGCTCAAAAAGCTGGAGAAGCGGGGCATCACGCCTTTCCGAACAGATCAGGATGGCACGATTGTCATCGGCAGCGACGGCGATACTCTTTATTGCGCAACGGAAAAGTCAGGCCAGGAGCTGACGGCCAAGCGGCAGGCCGCTTAATACGCAATTTTGCAAGGCGGCCGGTGGACCGCTACCCTATTATAAAAGGAAGAGAAGGGGATGCAAGCTTTGTCTACTCTGATCATTGACCGCTTTGAAGGCGATTTTGCCATTTGTGAGCGGGAGGACTGCACGATGGTTACCATCGAAAAAGCCGGCTACCCAAAGGCGTTCGGCCCGGCAATATTTTAAAAATAGAGAAAGATGGAACGATTCGCCTGGATGCAGAGGAAGAGCTTCGCCGCAGGGAGATGATTTTCAGGATGCAGGAGAGCCTATTTGAAAATTCGGACGAGGAATCCATATGAACATCCAAATTTTACGAGCTTCAAAAAACGATATTCCTCTGATTCATGAAATGCAGGTGTCGGCGTTTATGCCCCTGTTACGTAAATATAAAGATTACGATAGTAGCCCGGCTTGTGAAACACAGGAGCGCATTACAGAAAAATTTGGGGAACCTACCACCCCTATTTCTTGATTCTGTGCGATGACAAACGTGTTGGCGCACTCCGTGTGGTCAGAATCGATGAAGCATCATGCCGGATAGCACCCGTATTTATAATTCCGCAATATCAAAAGAAAGGGATCGCGCAGAAGGTGTTTGCTTTGCTGGAACAGGAATATCCGAATGTCATGCTTTGGAAGCTCGACACAATCCTTCAGGAAAAAGGGAATTGCCATCTGTACGAAAAGCTCGGTTATCATCAAACCGGAAAAATCTATCACAAGAATGATGTGCTGGACATCGTGTATTATGAAAAGGTGCGTTAAAATCAACTTCTAAAAAATTTGTCCTTTTCCCTCGGAAATCTCCTTGACTTTTTCCAACTCGCATAGTATGATGTATGAAGTTCCGTGCTTTAATAGAAAAAAGCTTTAAAGCACAAAACTTTAAAGCGTTATTGATTGCGGTGGAAATTGGTTGTTGAGGGAGATGATCCGGGTGGAAAATACTGCGCTGTGGGTGACAATTGCGGTTTATATCATTGCAATGATGGTGATCGGCATCTATTCGGGGCGCAAATCCAAAAGCATTGCCGATTTCACGGTTGGCGGGCGTAATGCGGGCGCTTGGCTTTCCGCGCTGTCTTATGGCACCGCGTATTTCAGCGCGGTCATGTTCGTCGGTTATGCCGGAGGCACGGGGCTGCAATATGGACTGTGGGGGATCGCGGCCGGCATCGGCAACGCGGTTTTTGGCTCCTGGCTCGCGTGGCGGGTGCTTGCGCGCAGAACGCGCGATGTTTCCGCTCGGCTGAAGATTAAAACCATGCCGCAGTTCTTCGACGCCCGTTATCAGTCGAAAGCAATGAAAACCTTCTCAGCGGTGGTAATCTTTATTTTTTGGTTCCGTATTCCGCTTCCGTATATAAGGGGCTTGCCAGCGTTGCGGACGTATTGCTCGGCATTGATGTGACGGTCTGCATGGTGATTATTGCTGTGGTGGCAATTCTGCTTTTGTTGCTTGGCGGCTACGTTGCGCAGGCGCGTGCTGATTTTGTGCAGGGGATTGTGATGATGTTCGGCGTGGCGTTGCTCATCTTTTTTGTGCTGCGTTCAGAGCAGGTCGATGGCTTTGCGGGCCTTGCGGCCTATGCACAAACCGCTGCTGGTCTCCCGAAGCTTTCAGCTTCCCAGGCTCTCTCTCTCATTGCCACCGTGCTGATGACGAGTTTCGGCACCTGGGGCCTGCCGCAGATGATTCAGAAGTATTTTGGCATCAAAGATGATAAACAGGCAAAGCGCGGCATCGTGATTTCCACGTTCTTTGCTCTGCTTGTCGCGGGCGGCGGGTATTTCATCGGCTCCCTGTGCCATTTGTTTTTCACGAAGGAAACGATGCCTGTGCAGGATTACATCGTGCCGACGATGCTCAAGCTCGTGCGTATGCCGAGCGTTTTGCTCGGCGTTGTGTTGGTGCTGCTGATCGCCGCTTCCGTTTCGACGCTGTGTTCCATCACGCTTTCCGCGGGCTCGACACTCTCAATGGATCTCATCAAGCGCGCCTCAAGCCCTCCATGACGGATAAAAGCGTTTCCAGCCTCACAAAAGTTCTATGTGTTATTTTTGTGATCGGCTCCTATGTGGTCGCCAATACAGATACGCCGATCCTCGATATGATGAGCTATTCCTGGGGAATCATATCCGGCTCCTTCCTCGCGCCGTATGTGGTGGCGCTGTATTGGAAGAGGATGAACCGCTCCGGCGCATGGCCGGTATGTGGAGCGGATTTCTCATCGCGCTGGTTCCCGCCGTCAGCAAGCTTCTATCGCTCGTAGGCGTATCAGCGCCTATTGTTGTAAAGCTCGCGGGGCTTGGCCCTGTGTTCGCGGTAGCTGCAATGATTGTATCGCTTCTACTTTGCTTTGCTGTCAGCGCCATTGATAACCACGCTAGGCAGACCAAGGTCAACACCTTTTTCTACGATGGAGTTGTAGAGCAGGAATAATGAAAAATAGCCAAGCATAAAATTACAGTCACAGATTTTCTGCGGCTGTAATTTTGGCTTATCATTTGGCATATTGCAGGAAAATAATTTGTCCAAACCGCAAAGATATGCTATAATAACGTCTACTGGACAAAACCAAATTGCATGGGCATCTAAAGCTTTTCATGCATAGAAAGCACAAAATATAACAATGAAAAGCGAAATCATCCGAGCTTCCGCCCTTGTTCAGTATCCATAATCACTAGCATTTCTTGGTGGCTTTCTAACATTCTGCGGGTTGATCCCGCTTTCATTAAATTATCAGAGGGAGCCTTTATCATGTTTTTTCAGCCAGAAATTGAAACCATGCCCCGTAGGGATTTAGAGGCGCTTCAACTGGAACGCCTGAAATGGACGGTAGATTACTGCTACCGCAATGTGCCCTTCTACACCAAAAAGCTGGACGAGGCGGGCGTTACGGCGGATAAAATCAAGTCCCTTGCGGATATCCAATACATTCCGCCCACTACGAAGGCTGACCTGCGCGATAATTACCCATTTGGCCTGTTTGCCCAGCCGATGAAAAAGATTGTGCGCATCCATGCCTCCTCCGGCACAACAGGTAAGCCGACAGTCGTAGGCTATACCAAAAACGATCTTGAAATGTGGTCGGACTGCATGGCGCGCCTTGTTATGGCCGCGGGGGCGACTGATGAGGATATTGTGCAGATATCCTTTGGCTACGGAATGTTTACCGGCGCCTGGGCCTGCACTATGGCTGGAGAAAATCGGCGCGACCGTTGTGCCCAATTCCAGCGGCAACACGGAAAAAGCGCTGATGTATATGCGCGATTTTCAAACGACGGCCTTGGTTTCTACCCCTTCCTATGCGCTGTATATGGCGGAGACAGCGAAGGAGCTGGGCTACCCCATGAGCGATTACCATCTGCGCCTGGGGCTGTTCGGCTCCGAGGGATGCACACCTGAAATGCGCGCTCAGGTGGAAAAGGGCTGGGGGCTTTTCGCAACGGATAATTACGGCATGAGCGAGCTGGTAGGGCCTGGCGTTTCCGGCGAATGCCGCGAGCGCGACGGCCTGCATTTTAATGAAGATTACTTCTACCTGAGATTGTCGATTCTGAAACCTTGGAGCCTCAGGCGCCGGGAGAGACAGGGGAGTTGCTGGTAACCACGCTCTGCAAGGAAGGCTTGCCGCTTTTGCGTTACCGCACGAAAGATATCACACGCCTGAATTACGAGCCTGCAAATGCGGCCGCACCGGCGTGCGTATGGACAAGGTCAAGGGCCGCACGGACGATATGTTGAAAATCCGCGGTGTTAACGTGTTCCCCTCCCAGATTGAAAGCGTGCTGGTGGGCATGGAGCAGATCGGCCCCCATTATCAACTGGTAGTGCGCCGTGAAGGTTATGCGGACACCCTCGAGGTGAAGGTTGAATTGATCGACGGCAGCGTGCTGGAGAGCTATAAAGAGATTGAAGAGCTGCAAAATTACATCCGACACCGGCTGCAAACCGTGCTCGGCATCCAGTGCAAGGTGAGCATCGTCGAGCCGAAAACGCTGGAACGCTTCCAGGGCAAAGCCAACCGCATTCTTGATCTGCGCAATCAGAAATAAGTACGCAACAGAAAATATATGATACATAAAAGTGGAGGATCTCTATGAAAAAGCTGTTATTAGGCAATGAGGCCGTTGCACGCGGCCTATATGAGGCTGGCTGCCGGGTTGCTTCGAGCTACCCTGCACACCGAGCACGGAAATCACGGAATATGCCGCTAAATATGAGGATATTTACTGCGAATGGGCTCCAAATGAGAAGGTTGCAATGGAGGTTGCTGCGGCGCTGCCATCGCAGGTGCGCGCTCCTTCTGCGCGATGAAGCACGTCGGCCTGAACGTGGCGTGCGACCGCTGTTCACCGCCTCGTATACTGGTGTGAATGCGGGTATGGTGATCGCTGTTGCAGATGATCCCGGCATGCATTCCTCACAGAATGAGCAGGATTCCCGCCACCACGCGCAGGCTTCCAAAACAATGATGCTTGAGCCTTCTGATTCGGCGGAATGCTTGGCCTATACAAAATTGGCCTATGAGCTCTCCGAGCAGTTTGACACGCCGGTGATCCTGCGGCTTTCCACGCGCGTTTCCCATTCGCGCAGCCTGTCGGAAACGGCAGAGCGTGTGGACAATGGCGTCAAAGATTATGTGAAAGATCCGCAGAAATATGTGATGATGCCCGCCATGGCTAAGGGCCGCCATGTGGTGGTAGAGGAGCGGTTTCAGGCGGAAACGGCTTGGGCGGAAACAGCTTCGATTAATACAGTGGAATACAATGATACCTCCATTGGCGTGATTGCCGCCGGCATCTCCTATCAATACGCGAAAGAAGCGCTGGGCGACCGTGTTTCCTACCTGAAGCTTGGCTGCGTTTATCCGTTGCCGGTTGAACTGATCAAAGAGTTTGCCGACAAATGCGATACCGTTTATGTGATTGAGCAGCTGGATGATTTTATCGAAACGCACTGCCGTAAGATCGGAGTAGACGTGATCGGAAAAGAAGCCTTTAGCTTCTGCGGCGAATATTCACAGGCTATGATTGCCAAGGCAATTTTTGGCGAGGAGAAGAAAAGCCTTCAGGCTGATGTAGCCATTCCGGGCCGTCCGCCCGTGTTGTGCGCGGGTTGTCCACACCGCGGCCTGTTTTATGCGCTGAAAAAGCTGAAGGTCACCGTCAGCGGTGATATCGGCTGTTACACGCTCGGCGCGTTGGCGCCGTTGGGCATGATCGATACCTGCATCTGCATGGGCGCGTCCGTTTCCGCTCTGCACGGGCACAATAAAGCGCGCGAGGCTCCAACCGCCATTCTGTTGCGGTGATTGGTGATTCTACCTTTATCCACTCCGGCGTGACGGGATTGATTGATATTGCATACAATCAGGGTAATTCTACCGTGATTATTCTGGATAACAGCATCACCGGCATGACCGGCCACCAGCAGAACCCCACCACAGGCTACACGATCAAGGGCGATCCAACCGCGGCCGTCAGCCTTGAGGCACTGTGCAAGGCAGTGGGTATTAACCGCGTGGCGGTGGTAGATCCTTATGACTTAAAGCAGACGGAGGAAGTGATCCGGCAGGAGTTGGAGGCCGATGAACTCTGTGGTGATTTCCCGCCGCCCCTGCGCGCTGCTGAAATATGTCAAGCACAATCCACCGCTCCATGTTGACCGTGAGAAATGCACCTCCTGCAAAATGTGCATGCGCATCGGCTGCCCGGCCATCAGCATCAAAGAGGGCAAAGCGAATATCGACTTTACGCAGTGCGTCGGCTGTGATGTGTGCACGCAGCTGTGCAAATTCGGCGCGATTCAACATAAGGAGGGCTAATCAATGGCAGTGAAAAGCATCATGATCGTCGGCGTAGGCGGGCAGGGGACGCTGCTTGCCAGCGTCTGCTCGGCAGCGCTTTGCTGAGTAAGGGATATGACGTGAAAGTATCGGAAGTGCACGGTATGAGCCAGCGCGGCGGCTCGGTTGTGACCTATGTGAAATATGGAGATCAGGTGTGTTCCCCAACCGTCGAGAAGGGTGAGGCGGATTATATCCTTGCTTTTGAGCAGTTGGAGGCGGCCCGCTGGCTGCCTTATCTCAAACCGGATGGCAAGTTGATCGTCAATATTCAGCAAATCGATCCGATGCCGGTTGTGATCGGTGCGGCGGAATATCCGCAAGGCGTATTGGATGCGCTCAAAGCGAGCGGAGCGAACATCACAGCGCTCGATGCGCTCTCAATGGCAATGGATGCCGGCTCCTCCAAGGCGGTGAATGTGGTGCTCATGGGCGTGTTGGCGCAGCATATGGATCTCAGCCGGGACGTGTGGGACCGAGCACTGGAAGAAACCGTCCCCCCAAAATTTTTGGAGATGAACAAGCTGGCGTTTTCCTTGGGTTATGATACTGCGCATAAAACGGGAAGGGATGAAACAACAGATGGATCGTTACTTTAATCCGGAAATTGAAACAGCCTCACGGGAGTATCTCTGGGCGCTCCAGTCTGCAAGGCTTATTAAAATGGTGCACAATGCATATGATCATGTGCCCTTTTATCAAAAGAAATTTGATGAGATCGGCCTTTTGCCGGGCGATATCAAAACGATTGACGACATCACCAAGCTGCCTTTTACCGTTAAGCAGGATCTGCGGGATAATTACCCCTTCGGCTTGTTTGCTGTGCCCAAAGATCGGCTGGTGCGTATCCATGCATCCTCGGCACAACGGGCAAACAGACGGTTGTCGGCTATACGCAGAATGATATCGACGTATGGGCGGAAGGTGCGGCGCGCGCGTTGACGGCGGCCGGCGCTACCAAGACGGATTCTATCCACGTTTCCTATGGCTATGGCTATTTACGGGCGGTTTGGGGCTCCACTACGGCGCGGAGAAGATGGGCGCTACCGCGATCCCGGTCTCCTCCGGCAACACCAAACGCCAGGTGCAAATTTTGCAGGATTTCGGCTCCGATCTTTTGTGCTGCACGCCCTCCTATGCAATGTTTATCGGGGAGACGGTCAACCGTATGGGGATTGATCCCACAACGCTTCCACTGCGCGCGGGTCTGTTTGGTGCGGAGCCATGGTCGGAAAACATGCGCCGCCAGATCGAAAAATCCC
>ENA-OUNI01000754-OUNI01000754.1-human-gut-metagenome-genome-assembly--contig:-NODE-754-length-14398-cov-3.226683_pt1 | contig 14398 bp, 14 predicted proteins | sample MGYA00242499_ERZ504580 | MGnify/ENA primary metagenome ERZ504580 (study PRJEB26092, sample SAMD00036315) | human gut metagenome | host: Homo sapiens | study: EMG produced TPA metagenomics assembly of... | reverse complement strand
TTATTGCCCAATAGAAGTTCTGAGCATATACAAAATAACTCCAAAAATCTCCTGGAACATTTTGGTTTAAAACCCAGTAATAAATGGTCAGCAATATTACTACTGTAAGATAAAACGGAGAGAGCCTTTTCCAACGCTTTATCGCAAGTGCTTTTACGTTAATATTATCTTTCTTTTCTTCAATTAGCTTCCTTGTAAAAAAAGGAGGTGATTGACAAATAGATAGTTACCCCCATTCTATGGGGCAAAACAGCCCTGCATGATGAAATAAAAAGACTCCTATAAATAGGTAAAACTTCAAGCTATCAATATTCAGGTTCCGCATATCAAGCCGATATTTTTAATGTTCTACACCATTATCTATCTCCTACTCCAACCACCACCCACAAGGCAGTGCTACATATTTACTGTAAAACTCCAGTACTCCTCTCAGCTCCGGCTGCTTACCGAAAACTGAGTAATATGTGTTAGGAAGGTGAACACCAGATACGTAATAGCCCTTCAATCTCCACTCTTCCATAAAACACGTTTATTTTCAGCCAACACTCCATATACCCAATAATTGGGCTTGGTTCCAGCTACAACGGAAACTGGCTTTACCTCTTTCTCATCTAATAGCACATCCCATTTTCTTGCCTGTTGTTGCTGCTTTTCAAGTAATTCATCAATTACTTCCATTTGTATACAACCCACGTAGGAATTGATTTCAGAGGGTGTGGCTCCATAACCAGGCAATGCTATATCACACAACGGGCTTATTTCCTTCATATCATCTCGGAATCGAGGACGGTCAATACCATAATCACGAACAAGCACAGCCTTATCATAAAGAGCCTTATCCTTGAATGACACAGCTCCACCATCAATGGTATTGGGCAATCTGACAGTCTGGAATGAATAGACAGTTACATCTGCACTAAGATTTCCCACTTTTTTTCCTTTGTATTCAGCCCCAAACCCCTCTATGCATCTTCTATTACATACAGGCCATATTCTTTTGCAAGTGCCAAAACCTCATCCACATAGCCAACATAGCCGCAGAAATGATTAACCAGTATAGCCTTTGTACGTGGAGTGATCTTCTTCCTCACGTCCCCTACATCAAGCATACCGGTAGCAGGCTCAATGTCAGCCCAAATCACCTTTACATGCTGTGTGGCAAAAGGTTGGTTGGAAGCCAGACATGTCATCGGAGAACCAATTACCTCATCTTTTGGCTGCAAGCCCAACGTTGTAATTGCCAGCTGGTATGCCGCATTAAAACTATTGGTGGCAAGTATTTGGCTATTGTAAATATACTCACCTAATCTCTTTTCAAATTCATGTCCCCACTTGCCATACGCCAAAGCACCCGAATGTAGAATATAATCTAGCTTAGGTAATTTCTCAGGCATGTAGGTTTAAACAATGGAATCATTTATTATGTGATTTTTCTTAAAACTCTTGCAGGTATACCGGCAACAACCTCACCTTCAAACACTTCTTTATTGGCAAAAGATATTGCTCCAACAAAACCATCATCATGAACATGAACACCATTGAGTGTTACAGCATTAGGAGCAAGCCAAACATTATTGTCCAATGTGGTAGAGCCCATCAACAATGAACAAGCTGTGATAAAACAGTTCTCGCCGCACTTGCAGTTATGGGCAAAATGTACGTGATTATCCAACTTTGAATAAGGACCAACCTCAGTAACTCCTTCAAATAGAGCATTGCCTACAGTCGTATTATTACCCACATAAGCATCATGACATAAATGGATTACAGCTGAGGGGTGTATATCGCAATTATCCCCTATTATTGGTATACCCACGTGCTCTGCTATATAGAGGGCATATACAATATATGCGAAGCAAGAAACGCAAGCAAATATCTGCCTCCTAACTTTTGTTGTTAATCAGCACTCGGATAGCATCATCATAGTCACCGTCACGCAGGTACTGCTTCATCTGCAAGGCAAACGGGAAAGTATATTTTATCTCGTCACGGTAGATACCCAGCTTGATGTCATACACCATCATGCGGTTGTCACCACTACCGTTCTTGATGAACTTATACAGACCCTCACCCGACTTGCGACCCAGTTTCTTCTGGTCAATCAATTTCTGCACATAGTCGGGCAGTACAAACTTCTCGTGTACATAGTCGTTCGTATTCTCATAAATATTGTCCACAATGGCTTTATGCACATCCAGCCCAGCAAAATCTGCCGTAGTGATAGGAGCATAGTGCGACCAGTAAACGGACCAAGCAGGGCGTCAACATAGTCAATGCCACCATTATCTGCATAGCGTTCTGCATACTGCAATGCCTCATTCATTACATAGAAGCCTATGCGGTTGCCAAGGAATGCAGCAAGTCTTTGCTCTCTCTGCAACGGTATGATGCAGCACGTTGGTCAGATAGTCCTTCAAATCTCCATACAGCGCCATATCACTATAGGGTGATGCCGTCAGCTCGCAGAGCGGAAGCTAATATGTGGATTCCGAAGAACTGCCCTCGAACATCTTCAGGATAGCATTCTGCCAGACGGGTAATTGACAGTCCGGAAGAACCAATGCCAGCAATAGCGTCTTTCCTCAACGCCTTTCCTATCTTTGTGTGGAGGTAAATCTTCAACTCCAAATTCTCCGCAGCACTCTCAAACACAAGGTCGGACTTCGATACACACTCTTCAAGCATCGAGTAGTCAGTCGGTATCAGGTGACCCACAATGCTACCTGCCTTCACTGTCTTTCCGCCTTCAAAGCGGCCTTCTTAGACTTCTCTTTGTCACGCTTATCATGTAAACCATGCGTCGCCAAATGATGCAAAGATACCGATACATTCGTATCCATTGTGCCGTTTGCGCCAACGACGGTAACTGTTTTATCTTTAAATTCATATTCAAGTATAACGTAGTGCGCTATACTCGAATAGAATTAAAAAAAGTTTATCTTTATATTCTAAGACCCCATCAACATGACAGTTAAATAACATAGTGTTTATGCTATCGTGCCCGGGTTCAAGTATCAGCGCCTGTTTGGGTATGAGCTGCAACCGTATTTACTATAAAACTTTACTAGTTCATTTTTACAGAATAATAGTCCTAAAGTTTTTCTTTCTTTAATCAGTTCATTAACATTAAGCATAAGCATTCCCCCCCCCCCATTCCGGCTTGGCAGAACAAACGCAGCCCACACCCAAAAAGGATGCAAGTGAGCCGTTCAGCATACCCGTAACTGGAGAAAGTGTCATATAAGCCATATCTTTATCACCATCTTTCAGGAAGACATGTTCATCTTCATCGTGCATATTGTCCACAATCCACCTAACCTGACTCTCCAAAGAATAAGACCAACCGACGGACTTCATGGCAATAGCACGAAGAAGGTCCCTAAAGAGGATATCTCTGTGCTTAATAACTTCTAAATTCATCAAGTATTGTTTACTTAATTATCTTTTTAAAAACAGGCATAGCATACCTACTCCACAACAATGTAACTATACATGTTGCAATTAGTGCTGCTATAACCATCAAATAATCATTCTGAATAAGATGCTTTACAAAAACTTTTATCGGATAATGAAAACAGTAGAGCTCATAAGTCATACCACCTAATGCCACCAAAGGTGCTGATGATAAAATTGGATGATGGCGTGTTGTATCAATACAGAACCTTAATATCCCAACAGATAACAACGCAATGACAAAATGGATGTTTCCTGTCAGAATGTTGTGCACATATCCTCCTGAGCTATGCCACAACTGATAAGATTCTCCTATTGAACAACCTGAAAGAAATGCATTGTAAATGGTTAATCCTACAATGCCTAATATTCCCAGAGTAATCTCCAGCAACATCACGACATTGCTTTTCCCTTTCTCTTTGATGTTCAATGCCAACAAACCACCTAAAGCCCAACAGTCCAATTGTCCAATAGGTATCACATAGGATGCAGCCATATTTGCCCATTAATATGAAAGATGTTCGCCATGCTATACCAAAAATGACAGAGATCACAAAGGCTACCTTTAAGTATTTTCTCGGAACCATCCGCATGATGACCACCCACAACAGGAACAGCCATACATCCAGACCAATATACCAGAAATGACCAAGGAAACCATCAAGATCATATGTTGCATGATCAAAAAGAACCCGAAAATTCTGTAACGAAAGAATATACCAGAGAGACTCTGGGTTGACTCTACGGGTATGAGCAAATAGAACAACTGTAAAGAGAAATACTATTGTCAAATAAGCCGGATAGAGACGTTTTATTCTATGCAAAAAAACTTCACCTACGGCAATTTCGCTCTGCTCAGTTTTTAAGAACTTACTAGTAAGGAAATAGGAGGCTATGACTAAAAAGGCTTCTACTACCAACATATTTGCATCCAACGACTTACACAATGAAAGACGAAAATTCCAAGGAAGAAGAGGAATCTCAAGCCCTCAACGGCAGTGAGATTTCGGGATGACATTTTTACCAGCCTTTTTTGATTACTTCAACTATCTTTTCTCTATCTTCTTTGCTTACCCACCAGCCACAAGGAATGTGAACGAAGTGACTGTACCACTCTTCCATATTTGGCAGCTCTCGTTTTGACTCCTTGAAGATGCTATGGGTATCACTGCGATGATGTAGCTGCGAAGCGCTAATGCCGTTTTCTTCCATCATGCGACAGAAGTCATCCCTTCGCTCTACCTTCATGGTATAAAGCCAGTATGAGGGTTCTGTATTATTGTTGTACTTCACCATCTCTATTCCGGGGATACCTTTCAGCGCGTCATCATAATACTTACCATTAGCAATGTACTTGCCTATGGTTTCTTCAATATGCTTCATCTGACAGAGGCCAATGGTGGCGTTTACATTGTTCATAGCATACTTATACCCAACCTCAGTAATGTCATTCTCCAGGCGGCTCTTATCCTTGGAAAGACCGAACCAACGCAGACGCTTGGCACGCTCTAACTGTAAGCCATCTTTCATAGCCAGGAATCCTCCGTCAACAGTGGTCATGTGCTTAATGGCCTGTAGGGAGTAAATGGTGTAATCGGAATAATTTCCCACTATCTTGCCATTGTACTTGCTGCCCATTGCATGGGCAACGTCCTCGATAATGGGGATATTGAACTCCTTGGAGATTTTGTAGAACTCGTCCATGTCGCACACCATACCGGCATAATGCACCAACACAATTGCTTTGGTCTTTTCAGTAATCAGAGAGCGAACGCTATTCGGGTCAAGCAGACCGTTCTGAGGATCAACATCTCCCCAAACCACTTTAGCGCCTACCATAGCATGGTGGTGTTGGTAGGTTCTGCGGTCATAGGAGTACTGATAACCTCGTCTCCCGCCTTAATACCCGCAAGTATATAAGCTAGATGTAATGCATCAGTTCCTGAATGGACGGAAATAATATTAGGATTGCCTATATATGCCTTAAATTTATCTTCAAAGTCATACACAGGCTGGCCTGTAGCCACATAGCCGCTATAGATTATTTCTTCAAGAGCGGGCATCAATTCCTCGCGTGGAGGAAAATAGGGTTTTACTAAAGGTATCATAGTCGTTTAACCGATTTTTATTTCCCTGCTTTCTTAGCCAACTCCGCTTCATACTCCTTCAGCTGCTCCTGAACATAATCCAGCGAGAGCAGCATCTTCTTCATTCCTTCGAGGTCAAGGCGGTGGGTATTGTCCGAGTTATACTGCTCACAATCCACACGATGACCGAAGTTATCAATATACTGGTCGTAGTTGAGGTTGCGCATGTCAGCTGGCACACGATAGAAGTCACCCATATCCTCTGCCTTTGCCATCTCCTCACTGGTACAAAGGGTCTCATACATCTTCTCTCCATGACGGGCACCAATTACCTGAATGTCGTTATCTGCATGGAAGATTTCTTTTACAGCCTGAGCCAAAATTTCAATAGTGGCAGCAGGGGCTTTCTGTACGAACAGATCGCCAGGATTGGCATGAGTGAATGCAAACACGACAAGATTGACAGCTTCGTCAAGAGACATCATAAAGCGAGTCATTTCCGGCACTGTAACGGTCATGGGCTTGCCTGTCTTAATCTGTTCGATGAATAGCGGAATAATACTTCCACGACTGCACATCACATTACCGTAACGGGTGGCACAGATTACAGTGCCACTCTCACGAGTACGGGGATCGCGGCTCTTGTTGATAGCCAGCTTCTCCATTAAAGCCTTGGTCATACCCATCGTATTGATAGGATAAGCGGCCTTGTCTGTAGAGAGTACCACTACACGCTGCACTTTATTTCGCACGGCTCCCTCCAATACATTCTCAGAACCGAAAATGTTGGTACGTACAGCCTGCATAGGATAGAACTCACAAGCTGGAACCTGCTTCAATGCAGCAGCACTGAAAACATAGTCAACGCCATGCATGGCAGCATCAATAGCATCAAAGTCGCGTACATTTCCTATTATGAAATGAACCTTTGCTGCTTCATTGGGATGCTGTGCCTGAAGGCGGTGACGCATCTCGTCCTGCTTCTTTTCATCACGCGAGAAAATACGAATCTCCTTAATATCACTCGTAAGGAACCTACGGAGAACGGCATTTCCGAAACTGCCAGTTCCGCCTGTTATCAACAAGACTTTGTCTTTAAATACACTCATATTATCAATAATTTGTATTACGATTCATCCATTTTTCATATAATCATAATGCATATATACAATTGGGGGCTAATACTAAAAAGCTTCAACTTGATTTTATCCTTTTTGTCGAATTGAATATATAAATTCGAATTCAACAGCTTCGGGTAATATGTACGGAAGCATTGCCTACATTCCTCCTTAATCTTCTTCAATATATTTTCCTCTATATCGTCACCAGATGTTCTGATTTTATCATACAGGAACAAAGAGTCCATAGACTTACGATACAACATATAATCTCCTAATTCAGGTGCATGTTGAGAAAAAAAATGATTCTAATAGAATATTACGTTTTTTTCTATCTTCATACATTTTATCTATTCTAGCCCCCCTACTTACACTATTAGGATATTGAACGGCATTATATAGCACATCCTCAATTTGGCGAAAAACTGAAAATTTTGTAAGGACAAGAGGCATTACCTGTATATCAATACTTAGAAGATCTTGCGAGAAAGGTATATCTTCAAACAGTTTCTTTCTAAACAAGGCACTTGCCATAGTGTTGTTTACTGACTTTTCAATAAAATATGCATGGAATATCTTGCTTTTGTCAGTAATCAGAGAATTTTTCATCTTAAATTCACTTTTTAACGACCCATCTACTCCTATATAGGCAATACCACTTTGAACTATGTCTGCATTTACCTCTTTCTGTGCCTTGACCAATGTACTAAGAAGATTAGGCTCTACATAGTCATCGCTATCAACAAACGTAACGAAATCGCTTATCGAATGGTCTAACCCCTCTTTAATAGTGTATGGCAATCCTTTATTCTCTCTAGAAAAATATCTAATATTCCCATAGCGCCTAACATAATCCTTGCAGATTTCCGGTGATTTATCATTGGAACCATCATTTATTAGAATCACTTCGAAATCCTTATAATCCTGGCCTACTATTGAATCAAGACAACGGGATACAGTTATCTCCATGTTATATACAGGAACAATTACACTTACCTTCATATCGCACTTTTTTATATACTATCTGGCCATTATATTTATTCTTCCTTAATATACCTGTAAGCACTCAATTTAGGGCATCCCCCTTTGAAAGGGCACATAACTGTGACCTAAACCGAGTTTTGTTAATTAATTGGTTTTGAATTTAACATTAGCTTGCAACAAACTTCTTTTTAAACAAGCTACATGAATGGTTATCAAATGGGAACATTGTGAGACGCTTAGTCTTTCACTTCCTCCCACGGATAAGGATTCTCCATCACGTTCTGAAACTCATCAACAGCTTCCTGCTGTTCGGCAGTCAGCAATGCAGCATTCCAAGAGGCAATGATGGAGTGAGCTTCATCTGCCAAAGGCTCATCGAAAACCTCTCCATAACAAGCAGTGAGCAGACGGAGCTTCAGCAAAGATGCGGGAAGAGTATCCAGAATATCCCAACAACGGTTCAGAACCTCCTGCACATGCTGCTGTTTCTCACCGTGGTCGACAAACGAGGCACTATAACCCATTAAAAGAGCGAGACATACATTGGCCTGTTCCTCCACTGTAGTGCCCCAAGTGCCGGAATTATATAAAGTTGTAGTCAAACGATAAACTTCACCATTACGACGCGACAAGTCATCACTATAAATAGGACTCCCGTCCATACCCAAATACATCAGATCGTGCGCAGCACGCTGAAGGAGGAGTGCTTCTTCTAAAAGAGACATATTATTTCAGATTTATGATTTTAGATTCTAAAGAGGAAAAAGATACTTCGCCACATCCTACATAGTGATCGTTATTTGATCACTTCTATAAGGTCCGGATGGATGGTGGCCATGGCAACAGCAATGACACCTTGTATCTCTATAACCACACGGCGGTCACGTGCACCCTTTACTTTCAGAAAAATACCCTCCTGACCTGCAAAGTCACCACCCGTAATACGGACTCTAGTTCCTTTCGACAGATTCAACTCTTCGGGCTGGAAATAAAGCAAATGGTCGTTATAGGTTCCGGCAACGGCGATGAAGCGCTGCATCTCATGGTCGGGAATAATTATCTTCTGACCACTGCGGGTATCGGTTATATATTGCAAATAAGTAATTTGAGACTTAACACGCTGTACGTCGGAAGGACGTGCATGGACAAAAACCAGATTACGGATGACGGGAACCAAAGTACGGACTTTCTTACCCTTACGGATACTTACCTTATATTGCATGGGGACAAAACAGCCGAGGTTCTCCTTCTCGAGAAGATGCACCGCATCAAGCTCTCTGCGGTATGTGGCACGCATGGCATGCCAGACTTCAACCTCGTTATCCGTTTCCATTTTCGTTGTTTTGTTCACAGAAGAGTATTCCTCTGGGGCTTTGAACCCTCGATATATACCTGGTATCCAATCATTTGCGAGCTACTTATGTAAAATACAGCAAGCATTGTGCTTCTTGCCAACAGTTTTTTTGCAGTTCGTCATTACCTTCTGGTAAGAGACTATAAACGAACGGATTACAAACAAAAAGCGTTTTTTAAACGTTCGTTTAATGGACGTCAAATTTCAGGAAATGAAATAGGGAATGAGTTAATAAAAGGGAATGGAAATTTTAAATATTAAATAAGATACTTAATGTACTGAATTACTGTAGATTAAACTGAGATACGATGGGTTTTCCAAAATATTTTTATTAAACATTTTGAGGATATAAAAAACAGTCTTATCTTTGCGTCCATTAAACGAACGTTTAAAAAACACTTCCAAGTCAAAGTCATTTCCATTTATATATCAACGCATTAACCCATCATAAAGATAAAACCCAGCTTTTTATCTCCATCCTTACTCCACAAAAACAAAAAACTTGATATACCTTTGCATTTATTTTACAAACTACAGTAATTTTAATTATTAACCCAAAAACATTAGAAAATGAAGGCAAAAGAGACACTCCAAAGTAAGGAAAAAAACAAAAAGAGACCCCCTAGAAACGAATGTAAAGCACGGCATATCAGCTCCGAAAGCGGGAGTAGGACGTCCCTCAAGTGGGGAGGTTATAGGAATACTGCCACAATATAGGAAAGAAGTCATTAAGAACATCATCCTATGGAAAAATCAAGATACTTTATAGAAGAAAAGCCGGCAAAGCAACAAGGCATTGGCACAATGGGCATACTCACATTTCGACTTCAGAACGCCAGACTATAAAAGACTGTCAGAAAACACTATAATACAAGAGTTCGGTGAAGTGTGGCGGGAAATGAAGGTAGCAGGAGAGATATAGGGAATAAAACAAAAAAGGGCAGAAACTACGAAACTTATTGACAATAATTAAATATAAACAACTTAAGGAATAAACCACTTATCTTTGCCGCCACTTTGGTAAGGATGAAGCCACACCGCCTGCAGATGCCGCTTTCTCAATGAATGCGGCATCTTTTTTATATATAAGCGTACCTCCTGCCAAACTAATACAATTATTAATTTTAAAGACAACAAGATGAGAAAGTTGACAAAGCACGCCCCACTTCACGAGGCACTGAGAAACCTATGGAAAATACGTATCATGCTGGAAAAGAGCTACACGGAAACATGCGCCACATGGATGGCCCAACGGATAGAAAGCCTGATAGACCACATGCAATACGGACACGCACTCATAGCCTACCACAAGCAGGACGGGACATTTAGGCTGGCGAAAGCCACCCTACTGCCCTACAAGGCAGACTTCAGAAGAGATTATGACATCACAAGAGTGACAAGCACCATAGCCTTCTGGGACGTGGAACTGCAGGTATGGAGAACTTCCAGCTGGAAAACTTCCTCGAATGGAGCCCCGTATGCTAACCATTAATCATTAATCACTAATCATTAAACACTAAAAACAATGGCCATGATGTATGGGGGAATGCTATATTTCCCCCTCAAAGTAAATCTATTCGAAGAGATAGCAGTGGAACTGGTGGAAGCCAAGTTCGGACTGAAAGGAACCGCAGCGGTAATGAAACTGCTGTGCAAGATACATAAGGAAAACGGATATTACCTGAAATGGAACGCGGAGCAATGCACACTGTTCACCAACAAGGCAGGAAGGGACATCAATGAACAGGAGATGCAGGGAGTCGTGGACATCCTGGTGGAGAAAGTCTTTTTCGACCCCAAAACCTATAGGGAACAAGGGGTGCTGACCTCTACCGAAATACAGAAGGTATGGCTGGAAGCCACCAAACGGAGGAAAAGAGACCTCACCACCTTGCCCTATCTGCTGGTAGAGACGGAAGAGGACAAGCCGGACAAGGACAAGACTTGTACGCAAAAACGGGAAAATTGCACGCAGGATGCAGACATTTTCCCTGAAAATGCATGCAATTCCAAACAAAGCAAAGAAAGCAAAGTAGAAGAAAGCAAAGCAAAAGAAAGTAAAGCACTTCCCCCTCTTACTCCCCCGGGGGAAAGCGGAGGAGCGCAGGGAAATCCTGATTTAGACATTCCCGGATATGCCTACAACAGGAATACGCACAACCTGGAATGCCTCATGCTGAATCTGGAAAAGCTCTACATCACCGACCGGGAGGAAATCAGGAAGATTCTGAAGTTATCGGACTACGGCAGGCTGGGAAACTACGTCTGGAAAATATTCAATGGAACAAACTGGAACAAGGTGAACAGCAAGGGAGGGTACATCATCTCGGTACTGGCAAGGGAGAAGCGGAGTACGGGAAGCTGATTCCACAGGGCACAAGCTATCAATAACATGTCATGCAGGAAATCAACAACGTGTGATACAAAAAACAAATATCGTGTCGGCAGGATATTAATTCCTTGCGACAGATATTCATTCCTTCTTCGTCCTTAAAATTGTGACTTATAATTATGCTGATATTCAGCGCAAAACCTCTGCAATTCAATAAAAAATGGCTGGAACACAGCAAACAGTTCCTCATCGTGCTCTTCAAGGTATCGAATTGCCTTATCTACGGATATATCAATATGATGATATTCCACCATGATGTTCAAAGACTCTCTTATTCCGTTCAGAGTGGCGTATTTCCGCAAACGGTCGGTCAAGATAAAATGCCAGATGAAACGTTTGAACCGTACCGGAAGATAGCGGTAATTGATAAGGAGGGAAAGATAAAAATTCCGGGTATACTTCCTCAAGGAGCCCCCGGAGAACGACTCGAAACGGGAAGCCAGCAAATAATCGAAACAAATATCCAACAATACCCCCGAATAGCGTCCGAATTCTGTTGAAGCCTATGCACCACCTCGCAGACAGCCGGATGATGGTCGTATAGTCGTCAATAGCGCGGTGAAGCTGAATACCCTTGGCTATATCCGACGGATAATTCTTATAGGAGCTTCCCTTTACGGCATCGCTACAAAATTACCCAACTGTACTTTTCTGTTCGGACCGGAAAGGAATATATGTGCCAGATAGTTCATGACAAAAGACTTACCAGCTCCTTACAAAGACGCTCCTTCACCTCTTCCATCGGCACTTCATGTCCCAGTTCTTTCTGCAAAGAAGTGACCCCCTTGTCGATGAATCCGCAGGGATTGATATAGCTGAAATAACGTAAATCGGTATTCACATTCAGTGCCAGCCCATGCATGGTAACAAAATGCTGCTGCGCACGCCGATGGCACAAATCTTACGGGCACGGGGAGTATCGCCCTCCAGCCATACGCCGTTGCCTTCTCCAGGCGTCCGGCAGCGATGCCAAACGAAGCACAAACGCGAATTACCGCCTCTTCCAGCAGATGCACATACTCCTTCAACCCCAAAGAAAAGTCCTCGAGGTTCAGAATAGGATAGCAGACCAACTGTCCCGGACCATGATACGTAATGTCTCCGCCACGGTCAATATGATAGAGCGTAGCCCCTATCCTGCGCAGCTGTTCTTCTCCCAGCAGCATATTCCTTTCTTTCCCACTACGCCCCAATGTATAGACATGGGGATGCTCGCAGAGCACAATATGATTGACATAACCCTCTCCTGCCTGCTTGGCATGTACAAGTGCGTCAAACCATTCCGTCTGCCGGCTCCATGCCCCGGCATAAGGAATCATGTTCCAATCTGATATTTCCAGTTTCATGCAAGCAAATATAGCACTTTTTTGAATTCACTCCCCGAATTTATCTTAAATATGTAGCATCTATTCATAAAAATACACCTTGATAATCTGATAATATCTCACGTACTTTGCAAACATTCTGATATAACTATTCACAAAAAGACAGACTTATGAAAAAAAGAATTCTAATAACGCTATTCGCAGCGTTACTGTTCAGCTTTTCCATATCTGCACAGATATTGAAGGGGCACGTATATGATGCAACGACCAATGAACCGCTTGCAGGGGCATCGGTCACCTACAAGCTGAAAGACACGCAAGGCGTAGTGACCGACATAAACGGTGCATACGAAGTACACCTGCCGGCGGGAGGTGTAGATTTGGTATTCAGCTATGTGGGATATGAGGATGTGCCAATGCCCATCGTCATCAGCAAAGGAGACATTATGCAGAAAGACGTGTACATGAAGGAAAGCACCAACCTGCTGGAAGATGTCGTGGTCTCGGCCGGACGGTTTGAACAGAAGCTGAGCGATGTGACGGTCTCCATGGATTTGATAAAGGCCAGTGACATTGCCCGCCAGGCTCCCACAGACATCACCTCGACACTGCAGACCATTCCGGGGGTGGATATCATCGACAAGCAACCCAGCATTCGAGGCGGTGGCGGCTGGACTTACAGCGTAGGTGCCCGCAGCCTGGTACTGGTAGACGGGATGAGCGTGCTCAGCCCCCAAAACGGAGTCATCAACTGGAACAGCGTACCTCTGGAAAATGTGCAGCAGGTAGAGGTCATCAAAGGAGCCTCCAGCGTGCTCTATGGTTCGTCGGCCCTGAACGGCATCATCAACATACGCACCGCACGGCCGGGACTGACCCCTCAGACCCGTTTCAGTGCCTATGTAGGAATCTATGACGACCCCGACAACAGCGATTACCAATGGAGTGACAAATCTTTCTGGAAAGAGGACAAATATCCGGTAAAGCCCTTGTTGCGCAACAGCCTTTTCAGCGGTGTACGCAATCCGCTCTACGAAGGTTTCGACCTCACCCACTCCCGCCGCATCGGTAACTTTGACGTCAGCGGCGGACTGAATCTCTTTACCGACGAGCTACCGCCAACAAGGTTACAACAAACGTTTCCACATCAACGGAAACCTCACCTACTATCAGCCGGATATGGGTATGAAACTGATGAACTACGGTTTCAACGTGGATTTCCTTTCCAACAAGTACGGGGATTTCTTCATCTGGCGCTCGCCCGGCGAGGCTACCGCCCCTCTCCCTTTACTAATATGGGACGTGAGTCCAACAACTTCCGCATTGACCCTTTCTTCAACTTCACCAATCCTGAAAGAGGTACTTCACACAAAGTAAAGGGCCGTTTCTACTACAGTGCGGACAATGTGGTACGCCCTACACAATCCGCCTCCATTACGGATATTCTGGGCAACATGGGCACCGACGCACAAGTCATCCAGAACATTGCCAATGGAGACTACACAGCCCTCCAGCCACTGATGACCGGAGTTATCAAATGGCTGGGAAGCGACAAGCTGAGTGATTTGATGGACGGTGTCTTCGGCTCTCTGGACAACATATTCCCCAATGCCACCACTGCCGACTATTGCGACCTCATCTCCTGGGTAATGAGCAACGGCCTGCCGTCTGACATGGGAGGACTG
>ENA-OUNI01000752-OUNI01000752.1-human-gut-metagenome-genome-assembly--contig:-NODE-752-length-14455-cov-8.765494_pt1 | contig 14455 bp, 18 predicted proteins | sample MGYA00242499_ERZ504580 | MGnify/ENA primary metagenome ERZ504580 (study PRJEB26092, sample SAMD00036315) | human gut metagenome | host: Homo sapiens | study: EMG produced TPA metagenomics assembly of... | reverse complement strand
CCTGATGCATCTGGATAAGGATGGCAACCTGATCGATTACCGCTTTGTCAAGTCGATCATCCGCAGCCGCGTCAAGGGCGTTTACTCCGAGATCAATGCCTTGCTGGCCGGCAGTGCTGACGACGAGCTGAAGGGCAAGTACCATGAAGTGCTCAGCCAGCTGCCCGCCATGAAGGAGCTGTACGGCCACCGCGCCCGCCTGCGCAAGGAGCGCGGCTGCATGGATATTGAGAGCGGCGAGGTGAAGCTGATCCTCGACGAGGACGGCCACTGCATCGACGTGAAAAAGCGCACCTCCGGCGAGAGCGAAGCTATGATCGAAGAGTTCATGCTGCTGGCCAACCAGTGCGCTGCCCACTTTGCCCGCGTGAAGCAGATCCCCTTCGTGTACCGTGTGCACGAGGAACCCAATGCTGAAAAGCTGGAGCGTCTGCACACTCTGCTGCAGGCCTGCGGCATCAACGATCACTTTGCCAAGGATGTGCCCACCCCCAAGGAGCTGAGCGCAATTCTGGAAGGTGTGCGCGGCGGCCCGTATGAGCAGATCATCAATACCGGTATGCTGCGCTGCATGTCCAAGGCTGTGTATGAGGAAAAGCCCAAGGGCCACTACGGTCTGGTGCTGAAGGACTACGCTCACTTCACCAGCCCCATCCGCCGCTACCCGGATCTGGCCATCCATCGCATCATGACCGCCCAGCTCAAGGGCATGGATAAGGATACCATGGTGCTGCGCTACAGCGACTTTGCGAGAAGGCAAGCAAGCAGTCCAGTGAGCGCGAGATCATTGCAATGCAGATCGAGCGCAAGGCCGAGGACTGCTACAAGGCCGAGTATGCCCGCCGCCATCTGGGCGAGTGCTACGAGGGCCGCATTTCCGGCGTGACCCAGCGCGGCCTGTTCATTGAGCTGGACAACGGCGTGGAGGGCTTTGTGCCGGCTTCCAGCCTGACCCCCTCCGGTACCATGCTCACCGAGGGCATCCGCCTGTCCGACCCCGTCTCCGGCAAGAACTGGAGTCTGGGCGACACCATGATGATCACCATTGTGCGTGCGGATGTGAACCTGGGCAAGATCGACTTTGAGGTTGCTCCGGCAAGCGCAAAGTAAGCAAAAAGATCAGAACACCTGTACGGCGTTTTCCTGCATAGGAAGAGACTGTACAGGTGTTTTTTGTCCGCGGACAAGAAGCGATGGAAAAGGGGAGAACGACATGCTGAAAAACGAAACACTGCGCAGAGATGCAGATGCCATCATCCGTGCCAGCCTGAACGCTGTTCTGCCGGACGAAGCGGTGCGCCGCGCGCTGAAAAATTTCCGGCCGCAGGGCGGCAGGGTGCTGCTGGTGGCTGCCGGTAAGGCAGCATGGCAGATGGCCCATGCGGCGGTGAAATTTCTTGGCCGGGTGGATGGCGGCGTGGTCGTGACCAAATACGGCCACGTGAAGGGCACGATCCCCGGCGTGGACTGCTGCGAAGCCGGGCACCCCGTGCCGGATGAGAATGGCTTTGCCGCCACCCGGAAAGCGCTGGAACTGGTGCAGGGCTTAACGGCAGAGGATACGGTGCTGTTTCTGCTGTCCGGCGGCGGCAGTGCACTGTTTGAGAAGCCGCTGATCCCCGGCGCAGAGCTGCAGCAGATCACGGGCCAGCTGCTTGCCAGCGGTGCCGATATCGTGGAGATGAACACCATTCGCAAGCGCCTGTCCGGGGTCAAGGGCGGGCGGTTTGCACAGAGCTGTGCGCCCGCACAGGTGTTCAGCATCGTGCTCAGCGATATTCTGGGCGACCCGCTGGATATGATCGCCAGCGGCCCGGCGGTGCCGGATACCTCCACCTGTGCACAGCCCTTGCCATTGCGGAAAAATATCACCTGCAGCTTTCGGCACAGGCCAAGGCTCTGCTGGCACAGGAGACTCCAAAGGTGCTGGACCGTGTTGCCACGCAGATCACCGGCAGCGTGCGGGAGCTGTGCAGCGCAGCAGCCAACGCCTGCCGGGAGCGGGGCTATGAGCCGGTGATCTTGACCGACAGGCTCTGCTGTGAAGCGCGGGAGGCTGGCAGCTTCCTTGGTTCCATAGCCCGCACCCACGCGGGGCAGGGCAAAAAGCTGGCCTTTCTTGCAGGCGGTGAGACGGTCGTCCACCTGACCGGAACAGGTCTGGGCGGGCGCAATCAGGAGCTGGCCCTTGCTGCAGCACCAATGATCGCCGGGCTGGATGCAGCGGTCTTTTCGGTGGGCAGCGATGGCACCGACGGCCCAACCGATGCTGCGGGCGGCTATGTGGACGGCAGCACGGCCGCGGCACTGGCGCAGAACCAGCTGAACGTGTACGATGTGCTGCAGAACAACGATGCCTACCATGCCCTCAAGGCGGTGGATGGGCTCATCATCACCGGCGCGACCGGCACGAATGTCAACGATGTGGCCGTGGTGCTGATCGGAAATCAAGGATAGAACAAAGCCGCCGGGAGTTCTCTGCAAAAAGCGGAAAGCTCCCGGTGTCTTTTTGTGTGATACAGGGAATAGACTTTTTAGAAATTTTCCTCCGGTGCAGCAGACGGGGCGGTGATGTCCCGGTAAAAGATGGCCCACGCGCCTTCCTCATAGGGGCGCAGGAAGAAGTATACACCATGGGCGGCGATGAATTTGCCCTGCTGACCATCGGCGCAATGTCCCCGGAAGAGGCCCGCCGCAAGGTCGAGTTTATCTGTAAGACTGTTGCAGCACCCTATCATGTTGCAGGCAGTCTTCTGACGATCGGCACCAGCTGCGGCTTTGCCCTCTACCCGGAAGAAGGCACGGATACAGACAAAATCACCCGTCTGGCTGACCAGCGGATGTATAAGCACAAGCAAAAGAACCATGCCTTGCAGGATCATGGATTATAGGGGTAAAAAATAAGGTGCTGTCCGCACAGACAGCACCTTATTTTTATGGTTTACATGTGCAGCAGGCTGCGCTGCTCGCTGGCGCGGAACTTGAGTGCCGCAGCAATGAATGCCTTGAACAGCGGGTGAGCACGGTTCGGACGGCTCTTGAACTCCGGGTGGAACTGTGCGCCCAAATGGAAGTCACGGCCGGGCAGCTCTACAGTCTCTACCAGACGACCGTCGGGGCTGGTGCCGGAAATAACAAGACCGGCGTCCTGCATCTCCTGACGGAACTCGTTGTTGAACTCGTAGCGGTGGCGGTGGCGCTCCCAGATCTCGGCCTCGCCGTAGCACTCGGCCATCTTGGTGCCGGGCATCACCTTGCAGGGGTATTTACCCAGACGCATGGTGCCGCCCTTGGGAATGTTGCCCTGCTGGTCGGCCATCAGGGCGATCACATTATGCTTGCCATCCGGGGTGAATTCGCTGGAATTTGCATCCTTGTAGCCCAAAACGCCCCGGGCAAACTCCATCACCATGATCTGCATGCCAAGCAGATGCCAAAGTAGGGAACATGGTTCTCGCGGGCATACTGTGCAGCCTGGATCATGCCCTCAATGCCGCGGTCGCCAAAGCCGCCGGGTACGATGATGCCGTCCACATCTGCAAAGGCTTCCTTGCAGGCGGCCTGGTCGGTCAGGTCCTCGCTCTCCACCCAGCGGATCTCCACCTGACTGTCGTTCTCAAAGCCGGCGTGGTACAGGCTCTCCATCACGGAGAGGTAAGCGTCGTGCAGCTTGACGTATTTGCCCACCAGTGCAATGCTGCAGGTCTTGCTGCGGGTGGCAATGCGGCTGACCACCTGCTTCCATTCGGTCAGGTCGGCAGCGGGCACATCCAGCTTGAGCTTCTGCACCACTACCTCGTCCAGACCACCGGTGTGCAGCATCAGCGGGCACTGGTACAGGCTGGGCATGGTCAGGTTCTCGATCACGCACTCCGGCTTCACATTGCAGAAAGTGCTGATCTTGCGGCGGATGTCGCCGCCCACACTGCCGTCTGCGCGCAGGATGATGATGTCCGGGTTCACGCCCATGCCCTGCAGCTCTTTCACAGAGTGCTGTGCAGGCTTGGATTTGTACTCGTCCGAGCCGGAAATGTAAGGCACCAGCACCACATGGATGTAGCAGCAGTTGTCGCGGCCCTGCTCCAGACCCACCTGACGGATGGCCTCGAGGAAGGGCTGGCTTTCAATATCACCGGTCGTGCCGCCGATCTCGGTAATGACCACGTCAGCCTCGGTGGAAGAGGCCAGATTGTAGATGTAGCTCTTGATCTCGTTGGTGATGTGGGGAATGATCTGCACGGTCTGGCCCAGATATGCACCCTGACGTTCCTTGTTCAGTACGTTCCAGTACACCTTGCCGGTGGTCAGGTTGGAGTATTTGTTCAGATTCTCGTCGATAAAGCGCTCGTAGTGGCCCAGATCCAGATCGGTCTCAGTGCCATCGTCGGTCACGAACACCTCACCGTGCTGCAGCGGGCTCATGGTGCCGGGATCCACATTCACATAGGGGTCCAGCTTCTGGCTGGCCACCTTCAGACCGCGGCACTTGAGCAGACGGCCCAGCGATGCGGCTGTGATGCCCTTGCCAAGGCCGGAGACGACACCGCCGGTGACAAAGATGAATTTGGTTTGTTTCTCTGCCATAGAATTTCCTCCTCTATTTTTGTTTTTCTGAATTCTTTCCCTTATAAACCTTTGTGAATTCTTTCAGGTGAACGGCCTTGCTCTCAGCCTCTCCCAAAATGAGCCGGTGAAAGCAAGGATACTTTTCCCAATCCAATATTATACACCCATGTCCTCATAATTTTCAAGGACTTCCTGTGCAATTTCTGTGCGGTCACGACGGGTATCCATGGCCTGTTTTTCTATGTAGCGGTGTGCCTCGGCTTCGGTCATGTGCTCGTGCTCCACAAGGCAGCATTTTGCCCGGCTGACCAGCCGCACCTGTGCGATCTTTTCCTGTAAGCGGGCGTTCTCCTGCCGGGCACGCAGCAGGCGGTGGTTGCCTGCCGCCGCCATGTGCATGGCCTGCACAAAAAAGGCGGTGCTGAAGGGCTTTGACAGCAGCAATACCCCCTGCTCACTCAAAGGCCCCAAAAGCTGCTCAGCCTGTGCGGCCTTGACCAGAAACACGACACCGGCATCTGTTTTTCCACAGCATTGATGCACACCTCATGCCCGAATTCATCGGGCAGGGGAGAGTTGACCACGATCAGCTCAAAATCCGATTCCGTCATGCGCCGCCGGGCTTCGGCCCCGCTGGGAATGATCACCGGGCGGCTGTAGCCCATTTCGGTCAGCCGTGCAGCGATATACTCGTTGGAGCTTGCACCGGCACTTACGATCAGTGCACGTCCCATTTCCTTCGCTCCTTTCTCCTACACACTCTCTTTTGCAGGGGTCAGATGGCGTTGAAGTAATGGGTACGCTCGTACTCAACAGGGTCGGACGCGTGTTTCAGTGCTTCGCAGCGCTTCAGTTCTTCCGTAAAGTAGCGGCTGGCAAGCTGCTCGGGCAGCACTCTGCGCAAAAATTCGCTCTCCTCCGCAGCCTGCACGGCCTCTTCCAGACTGGTGGGCAGAGTCTCAAGACCGAGCCCCTCAGCCATGGAGGGGTCGAACAGATTCTTGTTCACGGGGGCAGAGAGCACCATGCGGTTCTCGATGCCGTCCAATCCGGCAGCCAGAACCAGACCAATGGCCAGATAGGGGTTGCAGGCAGGGTCCGGGCTGCGCAGCTCCATGCGGCAGTTGTCGCCCTTTACCTGCGGGATGCGCACCAGCTGGCTGCGGTTCTGGCGGCTCCAGCTCACATAGCGGGGCGCTTCATCGCAGCCAAAGCGCTGATAGCTGTTGGGCAGAGGGTTGGTGAACACGGTCAGCTCCCGGCTGTGGGCCAGCACACCGGCCATAAAGCTGCCTGCAATGCTGTCCGGGGCAATGTCGCCCTCAAACAGGTTGCGGCCATCCATGTAAAGGGACAGGTTGATGTGCAGACCACTGCCTGCCTGATCCGGCAGGGGCTTGGGCAGGAGCTTGCATGGATGCCGCTGCGGGTGGCAATGGCGCGCACGATCTGCTTGAACATCATCACGTTGTCGGCGGTCTTGAGGGGGCCTGCGTGGTGGCAGTCGATCTCGTTCTGGCCGTTGCCGCTTTCGTGATGGCTGTGCTGAGGCTCATGCCCATCTGCTCCATGGTCAGGCAGATGTCCCGGCGGAGGTTCTCGCCTGCATCCAGCGGGGCCACGTCAAAGTAGCCGCCAAAGTCGATGGGGATACGGGTGGGGCGGCCCCGGTCATCATTCTCGAACAGGTAGAACTCACACTCTGCGCCCACATTGCAAGTGATGCCCAGCTTTTTGAATTTGCGATTCACGCTGCGCAGAAAGCCGCGGCAGTTGCCGCCAAAGGGCTGGCCGTCCGGCTTTTCCACATCACAGAAAAACTGCATCACCCGGCCCTCGGTAGGCCGCCAGGGGAGAATGGTCACGGTGGAAAGATCCGGCCGCAGCACAAGATCGCTTTCCTCCACCTTCATAAAGCCGGCAATGGAACTGCCGTCGAAGCAGACACCGTCTTCCAGAGCTTTGGGCAGATCGTTTGCCAACACGGCAATGTTCTTCTGAGTGCCAAAAATATCGCAGAAGGCAAAGCGCACAAATTTGACGTTGTTGTCCTCCACAAAATCAAGGATGTCCTGTTGGGTCGAATAGCTCATAATGGTTTCCCTTTCAAATAAAACGCCTAAAGGCCTGCCCTCAGAATGGGAGCAGGTCTTTAGGCTGGTGTAAGAAATAGGAAAAGGAGAATGGCAATTTTAAATTCCGCAGCCTACGGATGCTATTCTGCTGTTACGCTGATGAAAGATCAGACGTAGTAGAGCATCTTGCTGTAGCTGGGCAGAGGCCAATAATCCTCACCGCAGATGGTCTCGGCGTCGTCCGCAGCGGCACGCAGAGCATCCATTGCAGGCAGCACGTTGTCGTGGAAAGCAACGGCCTTTTCTGCCTCGGTGGGCAATGCCTTGGAAGCATCCACTGCATCCTGCAGGGTATCGACAGCGTCGCTCATAGCATCGGCATCAGCAGAGAGCTTGGTCAGGGTCTTGGTCTCACTGCGCACGCTGATGTTCTCGCTGACGGCCAGCTTGGATGCTGCGGTATTGGCAAGCTCGCTCATGTAGGAGTTGACGGCAGGCAGCAGCTGCTTGCGGGCCATTTCCAGCATGGTCAGAGCCTCGATGTTGATGATCTTGGAGTAGTGCTCCATTTCTACCTCGTAGCGGCTCTCCATCTCTACCTTGGTCAGTACGCCGAACTCTTCCATCAGGGCAATGTTCTTGGGCTCGATCAGGGCAGGCAGAGCAGCGGGGGTGTTCTTCTTGTTGGGCAGACCGCGCTTTGCGGCTTCCTCTTCCCACTCGGCAGTGTAGCCGTTGCCGTTGAAGATGACGCGGCGGTGGTCGCGGATGGTGCGCTTGACCAGAGCGATCACGGCGCTGGTAAAGTCCTCAGCGCCCTCCAGCTCGTCGGCGTAGCCTTCAGTTCCTTTGCAACGGCGGTGTTCAGGATGGTGTTGGCATCACTCAGGTTCTCAGCGGAACCGGGCATACGGAACTCGAACTTGTTGCCGGTGAAGGCAAAGGGAGAGGTACGGTTGCGGTCGGTGGTATCCTTGCTGAACTTGGGCAGGACATCAACGCCCAGATCCATCTTCATCTTGACGGGGCCGGCATAGGGGGAATCGGATGCGATAGCATCGATGACAGCTTCCAGCTCTTCGCCCACGAAGATGGAAATGATAGCCGGAGGTGCCTCGTTGGCACCCAGACGGTGATCGTTGCCGGGAGTGGCAACGGAGGTGCGCAGCAGATCGGCGTACTCGTCAACAGCCTTGATGACAGCAGCCAGGAACACCAGGAACTGCAGGTTCTCCATGGGGGTGTCGCCCGGGTCGAGCAGATTCTCGTGGGTGGTGGACATGGACCAGTTGTTATGCTTGCCGCTGCCGTTGACACCCTCGAAAGGCTTCTCATGCTGCAGGCAGACCAGACCGTACTTGGGAGCGATCTTCTTCATCATCTCCATCGTCAGCAGGTTGTGGTCGATGGCAACGTTGGTAGTGTCGAAGATGGGAGCCAGCTCATGCTGGCAGGGAGCAGCTTCGTTGTGCTTGGTCTTGGCGGGAATGCCCAGCTTCCACAGCTCTTCGTCCAACTCCTTCATAAACTCGGAGACCTCGGGACGAATGACACCGAAGTAGTGCTCTTCCAGCTCCTGACCCTTGGCAGAGGGGGCACCGAACAGGGTGCGGCCGGTAAGGATCAGATCCTGACGGGCTTCGTAATCTTCCTTCTTGATCAGGAAGTACTCCTGCTCGGGGCCGACGGTGGTGGAGACGTAATCCACATCCTTGCCGAACAGCTTCAGGATACGGACCGCCTGATTGGACAGTGCGTTCATGGAACGCAGCAACGGGGTCTTCTTATCCAGAGCCTCGCCGGTGTAGCTGACGAATGCGGTGGGGATGCACAGCACGTCATCCTTCACGAATGCGTAGCTGGTGGGGTCCCATGCAGTGTAGCCGCGGGCCTCGCAGGTGGCGCGCAGACCGCCGGAGGGGAAGGAAGATGCATCGGGCTCGCCGCGCACCAGCTCCTTGCCGGAGAACTCCATGATGGCGGTGCCGTCGCCCACAGGGGAAACAAAGCCATCGTGCTTCTCACTGGTGATGCCGGTCAGCGGCTGGAACCAGTGGGTGTAGTGGGTGGCACCCAGCTCCATGGCCCAGCGCTTCATCACGCTGGCCACAACGTTTGCCACCTCAATGTCCAGCGGAGCACCCTTGTGCAGGGTGTTCTTCAGGCTCTTATAGGTTGCGCTCGGCAGGCGCTCCTTCATCACATGTTCGTTAAAGACCTTGCTGCCGTAGATTTCCATAACATTCGCTGCCATAAATCCTACTCCTTACTTGATCTTATTTTTCTTACCCTTTCGTCTGCATTCTGGTCTGCCGCAATGCCGCACCCAGAAGTACGAAAGCATCTTAACAAAAACGGCGCTGCGAGTCAGGAGGTGACCCACAGCGCCGTTGCTGTCTATGGTTTGATTATAGCCCCGGCGGGCCAAAAAGGCAATTGACAAATCTGACGATTCTGTACAAACAGCTTCCTGCATTTTTGGAGCATCCGCACTTGGTATGACTTATCGGATGGGATTTGCGCCTTTTGTCAGGCCGAACGGTTTAGAAATGGCTCCGCTGTGCTCTGCCATGCTTTAATGTGTTATATTTTTTGTTTTCGTGTTTGTCGCGGCCTCGACGCTTGTCAGGGCAAGGCCCTTCCATCTGCTGGCGCAGACCGCTCGCCTGCTTGAAAGCCCCACCGGGGCTTTCATTGCCTTGCAATCGCAGGGCCGCTCCAAACACATTTTCACGCGAAAGGCCCCGACGGGAAAATGTGTTTTTAATTAAAAATAAAACTTCCGCTGAAGATACCCAGAGTGAAACGGAGGGTATTCAAATCGTTAAATCACCTGAAAGAGGAAGAACTTCAGATAATTCGTCTCCGGCACGCCCCACAGGATCGGATGATCCGGTGCCTGCTGTTTCACCTCGATCTGCCGCAGCTGGCGGCGCGCATCCTTTGCAGCGGCGCGCAGCATCTTGATGAACAGCTCCTCGGTGGCAAAGTGGGAGCAGCTGGCAGTTGCCAGATAGCCGCCGCGGGGCAGCAGCTTCATGGCACGGTAGTTGATCTCCTTGTAACCGCGCATGGCGTTCTCCACAGTGCGGCGCGCCTTGGTAAAGGCCGGCGGGTCCAGAATGATAAAATCGTAGGGGTGTCCCTCTCTTTCCAAGCGGGGCAGCAGCTCAAAGGTGTCCTCGCACAAAAAGTCCATATTGGTCAGACCGTTGCGCTGGGCATTGCGCTGCGCCATGGCAATGGCCTCGGCGCTGATGTCGGCGGCGGTCACACGGGCAGCGCCGCCCGCAGCGGCGTTCAGTGCAAAGCTGCCGGTGTGGGTAAAGCAGTCCAGCACGGTGTGGCCTGCAGCAAGGCGTGCCACCGCCCGGCGGTTGTACTTCTGATCAAGGAAGAAGCCGGTCTTCTGGCCGTTCTCGAAATCCACATGATAGTAAACTCCGTTCTCGCAGATCTCGGTCTGGGTGCCTGCCGGGTGAGTCTCACCGGGCAGCTCAAACCAGCCTTTGTTCTGCTCAAGACCTTCCTTTGCGCGCAGAGCCTCATCGTTGCGCTCGTAGATGCCGTCGATGGTCTGGCCGTCGGCGCGCAGGACTTCTGCCAGAATGGGGAAGAGGACGGGCTTGAGCTTTTCCATGCCCACGCTCAGGGTCTGCGTGACGAGGATGTTGCTGAACCGGTCCACAGTCAGGCCGGGGAACTGGTCGGCTTCGCCAAAAATGACGCGGCAGGCAGAAAGGTCTGCAGGTTCCAGCACGGTCTTGCGGTAGTTCCATGCATATTCCACCCGGCGGCGCCAGAACGCAGCATCAAAGGTGTCGTTGGCATTGCGGGAGATCAGCCGCACGCGGATCTTGCTCTTGAGCGAGACAAAGCCGGTGCCAAGGTAGGAACCTTTGGTGCTGACCACATCGGCCAGCGTGCCGTTTTCCGGCTCATTTTCCGGGGAATTGAGGATGTCGTTCTCGTACACCCATGGATGCCCGCCCACCAGCAGCCTCGGCGTGTTGTTGACGGTTATTACACAGGGTAAGCGCGTTCTTTCATATGGTTCTCCTTATCATGGACGAACTCCCTTCGTCCCGCGTTCGCTCGACACGCTTACCGTGCGGGTAGGCTCCCTCATTGAGGAAGCTGGCTGCGAAGCAGACTGAAGGAGTAAAAATCTACTCTTTATAATAGCACAAAATCATGTTATTATAAATAAGAAATGCCAAAAAACCGTATGAAAGAGGGATGCATTATGGAAATCGAACGCAAATGGATGGTGAAGGGCTGGCCGGAGGGGCTGCCCCTCAGGGAGGAATTTGCCATGCGGCAGGGCTATATCAGCGTGCGGCCCACAGTGCGCATCCGGAAGAAGCCCTCACCGGCGGCAGAACGGACTACATCCTCTGCTTCAAATCCGGGGGCGGCCTTGCCCGTGAGGAGATCGAGCGCAGCATCGACAAAGAACTGTTTGAGGAGCTGGAATACAAGATTATCGCTAAACCTCTCATCCCGAAGCTGCGCCGCAGCTACACCCTGCCGGACGGTTCTGTGCTGGAAGTGAACCATGTGGACGAAGGCCAGCCCACCGAGTTCTGGTATGCCGAGGTGGAGTACCCCACGGTGGAAGCAGCCCTTGCATGGCAGCCGGAAAGCTGCGGCCTTGGCGATTACCTCAAGGATGAAGTGACGAACCAGCGGCCAGAGCATGGGCGAATACTGGGTGGAGACAAGAGGATGAAAAAAGTAAAACTCAAACTGGAACTGCAGTACAACTCCCCGGTGATCCTCACATTTTTCCTGCTGTCACTTCTGGTGCTGTTCCTCGACCAGTGGACGGATGGGTGGACGACGATGCATCTGTTCTGTGTCTACCGCTCCTCGCTGAAGGACCGCTGTTCTACATCCGGCTGTTCGGCCATGTGCTGGGCCATGCCAGCTGGGACCACTTTCTGAATAACATGCTGCTGCTGCTCGTTGTTGGCCCGCCAATGGAAGAAAAGTACGGCAGCAAGCCGCTTTTGTGCGGCATGGTGTTCACCGCTCTGGTCACCGGCGTGCTGCAATGCGTGCTGTTCCCACGTTCAGGGCTGCTGGGCGCGTCCGGCATCGTGTTCATGCTTATCATGCTTTCGTCGCTGGCGGGCTTCTCCGGCGGCATCCCGGTCACCATGCTGCTGGTTGCAGCGCTGTACTTTGGTCAGCAGGTGTACGATATCATTTTTGTGCACGACAATGTAGCAAACTTCATGCACATTGTGGGCGGCTTATGCGGCACTGCCTTTGGTACTACAGTGCGTTGCACAGCCGCCGCAGGCCGGCAAAAGCGGTGAAGTTTTCCAGCACGAACAGCCGCCGGAAGCGCTGAACCCACTGTGGACATAGGCTGATTTTGAAAAATTTGCAAACAGGTATTGACAAACGAAAAATCCGTGGTTTAATATAGCCAAATTCAATACACTAAACCGTTGAAGCGGAGATAACGGCGAACCATGCCTGTACAGAGAGCCTGCGCAGCTGAGAAGCAGACCGGAAACAGTTCGTCAAGGAAAGTGTGACTTTGCGTTATATTTTCCCGAAATGGACCGCTGAGGGTGCAGGGAACTGCGGAGAACTTTCGCCGCACAGTATTCTGCAACGTAGGGCATACGTCAGTTGCCGGGGATGTGTTGGCATCTCGCCAAGTGCATGGGGTCATGCCCATGAAGTCAGGGTGGCACCGCGGATAAAAGGCCAAATTTTATTCGTCCTTGACAGAAGAGAATTCTTCTGTTAGGGGCGTTTTTCTTTTCCACTCCCTCGGCAGAAGAGCCGGGGGAGTTTTTGTTTTAGGGCTCCCTTGTTTCCGGCACTAAGCTCATGCCTGCGGCTGCGGCCACGAAACCCTGAACAAAACAAATGCACCCGGTTGCTGCGGTTCTGCCCGCAGGCCGGGTGCATTTTATATTTTAGGAAAAATTACAGGTCACTGCGCGGGGAAGCTGCCATGGCCCAGAAGTTCAGCTCGTGCTCTGAGCAGGCATGGAAGATCTCGCGGCAGCGGGCAAGGCGCTCGTCGCTCAGGCTTCGCAGACTTTTTCTGCAAACGCGGCCCAGTCGCGGCAGGCCGCCTCATAGCCCTTGCCAGCATAGTCCACCACCAGTGCACCATAAAGGGTATCCTGCACGGAAGGCTTTTCTTCCAGCAGTTTCTGGAAGATCCAGCCATAGCTCAGCATACAGCAGGCAGGCCATCATGCACTCAGCTGCGCCCTCGCCGTTTTTGGCGGCTTCGATCATAGAGTCCACATAGGCACGGTTCTCCGGCCGCAGCGGCAGGCTCTGGATGCCTTCATCGGTCAGTCCAAAGCGCTTGAGATAGTGCAGGCGGGCTGCATCCTCGCTCTCATTCACGAAGGAAAGCAGGGAATAGTAGGTGCGGATGGTCTGCATATCCTTTGCCTTGGTCATGCCCCAGGCAAACACCTTGGCATATTCCCGCAGGTAAAGACTGTCCTCCACGATGTAGCCCTTGAAGCAGGCTTCATCCAGTGTGCCATCCGCAAGGTGGGTCAGAAATTCTGAGTGCAGGCATTTCTCCCACACAGGCAGGCTTTCCTGTACCAGCTGCTGCACAAAGGTCTGCTCACTCACCCACAAACTCTCCCTTCAGTGCAAACATGTGTTCATGGGGCCGGAGCCGTGGCCCAGATCCAGCATGGCAGAAAGACAGCCGGAAATGTAGGCCTTTGCGCGCTCCACAGATGCATCCAGATCATAGCCCTTTGCCAGATTGGACGCAATGGCGCTGGACAGGTGCAGCCGGTGCCGTGGGTATTGGGGTTTGCAATGCGCTTGCCGCGGAACCATTTGCCGCAGCCGTCCCGCCACAGAAGGTCGTCGGCATCGTTGATCTGGTGGCCGCCCTTGCACAGCACGGCACAGTGGTATTTCTCGCTGATCAGCTTTGCAGCGGCCTCCATTCCGGCCGCATCGGTGATCTTCATGCCGGAAAGGATCTCAGCCTCCGGAATGTTGGGGGTGACCACCTCTGCCATGGGCAGCAGCTTTTCGGTCAGTGCCTGCACGGCATCGTCCCGCAGCAGCTTGGAGCCGGAGGTGGCAACCATCACCGGGTCCACCACGATATGCTTTGCGCCGTAGGTGTGCAGCTTTTCGGCGATCACACCGATCAGCTCTGCCGAGGATACCATGCCGATCTTGACGGCATCCGGGTAGATGTCGGTAAAAATGGCATCGATCTCCTGTGCCAGAAATTCGGGCGTGGCTTCAAAAATGCCGGTCACACCTGTGGTGTTCTGGGCAGTCAGTGCGGTAATGGCGCTCATGGCGTACACGCCGTTTGCAGTCATGGTTTTGATATCGGCCTGAATTCCAGCACCGCCGCTGGAATCGCTGCGGCAATCGTCAATGCAGTTTTCATGGTTACAACTTCCTTTGCAAAAAATGCGGAAATGCCCGCAAGGAGGCACCTCCGCACTTTAAAGCAGCAGTATCTCCCTACGTTGGCATTGTCCAAATCAGGTCACAGGTCTGGGCAAACAGCCCACTCTCAGCCTGCTTTTGCAGGCTCCCTTTTTTCTGCGTTCAAGAATACCACAGTGCCGCTGCATTTGCAAGGGGATGGCCCTTTTCAATCGGCCCGCTGCGTGGTAAAATGGAAAAAACAAAGGGGGGAATACCATGAACATCACGGTCTATCTTGGAGCAAATGCGGGCAATGATCCTGTGCTGGCGGCAGCTGTCCGGGAACTGGGCAGCTGGATCGGTGCAAACGTCACCGCCTTGTGTACGGCGGCTCCCGCAGCGGCCTGATGGGCCAG
>ENA-OUNI01000751-OUNI01000751.1-human-gut-metagenome-genome-assembly--contig:-NODE-751-length-14460-cov-2.462988_pt1 | contig 14460 bp, 20 predicted proteins | sample MGYA00242499_ERZ504580 | MGnify/ENA primary metagenome ERZ504580 (study PRJEB26092, sample SAMD00036315) | human gut metagenome | host: Homo sapiens | study: EMG produced TPA metagenomics assembly of... | reverse complement strand
CAAAAAACGGAGACAGATGACAGAAAGAAGAAAAGGTATATGAAACAGGCGTCATAAGCGGCGCTTGGGAGACGCAGTCGGTACAATAGATGTGGTTTTATAAACATTATCACAGAAACAAGTCTATTTTTGACAATGTTTGTTAAAAAATAGACATAAAGATTGTGGAAAGCGACAAAATATATTGCAAAAACAGCGGGTGCATTGTATATAATTTTTGATAATTTACAGAAAAAGAATATTGTTAAAAAAGAGAGATGAAAATTGAATAAATTTTCATCTTTTTTTATGTTATGAGGTGGCAAAATGAAAGAAAAAAACGGATTTTTTGCCAAAACAGAAAATAAAGTGGAAATATTGACAAAAATATTCTTCGGGTGTAATGTTTTACTCGACTTTTAGGGAAGCCGGAAATACAGAAAAAACGGCTTGTACCGAAAACGGTCGGACCTAAGAGATGAAGATATAACAGGGGTTCGATGGGGAACGGTTCTCGATGGAAAGAGCTCTTTTTTATACCCAAAACGAACGGAAGCCTGTAATAAAAAAGCAAAGAAAAAGGAGGGAGCAATACGGGAAATCTGACAGAAACATTGATGGAGGAACTGAATTGTAAAACGGTTTTGAAACTTCCTGTTTTAGGAGGAATTTCGGAATCGGTTGTTGTCACTTGGATCATTATGGCAGTTTTGGTTCTTTTTATCCATTATATTAGTAAGAAACCTTAAGGTTGAAAATCCCGGAAAGGTACAGCTTGCATTGGAGTCAATGATCGGTTGGGCGCAGGATTTCTTTGAAGGAATTATCGGAAAAGAAAATAAAGCTTATTGTGCCGTAATCTTATCACGGTACTTCTTTATCTGGCAGTGTCGAATACGATCGGATTGTTAGGTTTTAAACCGCCGACAAAGATTGAATGTGACTGCGGCGCTGGCGATCATGAGTATGTGCGTGATTGAATTTTCGGGAATTCATAAAAACGGAGTAGTCCACTGGATGAAACATTTTGCAAAGCCGGTTCCGGTTGTGGCGCCGATTACGATATTGGAAATTGTGATCCGCCCATTGTCGCTTTGTATGCGGCTTTTCGGAAATATGCTGGCGGGATTTGTAGTGCTGGAACTTTTGAAATATTTTGTGCCGCTTATTTGCCCGATCCCCGTAAGTTTCTATTTTGATATCTTTGACGGGCTTCTTCAGGCATATGTATTTGTATTTCTGACCGCGTTATTTATGACGGAGGAAATGGAATAGAATCAAAAGATAAACAGCCGGGCTGTTTCAAATGATGGAAACGATTAAGAATAAAAAACAATCAATAAAAAACAATCAAACAGATTAAAAAATTAAAGGAGAACAAAAAACATGGAAGCAATTATAGCAATCGGAGCAGCAGTAGCAGTATTGACAGGTATCGGAGCAGGCGTCGGTATCGGTATCGCAACAGGAAAAGCGGCAGAAGCGATCGCAAGACAGCCGGAAGCAGAGAGTAAGATCAGTAAGAATCTGATTCTCGGATGTGCGCTTGCGGAGGCAACGGCTATTTATGGATTTATTATCGGAATTTTGATCATCATTCTTCTCGGTTAATAAAGTCAGATGTTACATTGTGAAAATGACGGGAAAGGCATGGGAAAAAGATGATAGAAATAAATATGAATCTTGTCTATACAATAATAAATGTGATAATTCTCTATCTCTTGCTGAGACATTTTCTGATCAAGCCTGTGACAGACATTATGGAGAAACGTAAACAACTGATTGCAGACGGACTGCAGAGCGCGCAGGATGCGCAGGATGGCGCTCTTAAAATGAAACAAGAATATGAAGCGGCGTTAAACGGAGCAAAACAGGAGTCTGTTCAGATCGTAGAAAATGCAAGAAAAAGCGCAAAGGCAGAGTATGACCGTATTCTGGAAGAAGCGGGGAACAAAGCGGACAGCATGATCGCGTCGGCAAAAGAGACAATCCGCATTGAACGGGAAAAAACGATCCATGAACTGAAGGGCGAGATCACCGGTCTTGCGATCGCTTCGGCGGCGAAGATTGCAGGCGGGAAGTCGGACGAAGAAAGAGAGAGTCAGTTGTTCGATCAGTTCTAAGAGAAACAGGAGAGGGACACGGAAATGAAAACAAATAGAAAAGTAATTTGTTCTTCTTCGGCAGTGAGATACGCAGAAACGCTTTTTGAACTGAATATTCCGAAAGAGACGATAGAAAAAACTCGTGAAATATTTTCGGAAGTACCGCAGATCACAGATGTTCTGGACAATCCGACGATTCGTCAAGAGAAGAAGGAACAGGTCATAGATAAAGTGTTTCCGCGGGAAATGAGAAACTTTCTGAAGATTGTCTGCCGTTATCGTAAGGTTCGTCTGCTTGGAGAAATTTTTGACGCATACGATATGCGGGCAGATGAGGAGGAACAGATCATAAGAGCGGTTCTTTTTTACACGGCGCTTCCAAGTGAAGAACAAAAAAAAAGGCATGGAATCGTTTTTGTGCAGAAAATACGGAGCAACGCGCGTATATTGAGATGAAAAAAGATGATTCTCTGATAGGCGGATTTATTCTGCGGGTAGGAAACGATGAGTATGACAGGAGCACGAAAGGCCGTCTGGACAGATTAGAACAAAGATTAACACGGAGGTGAGCGAGGTGAGTTCGATCAACTCAAATGAAATCATTTCGATCTTAAAAGAAGAGATTGAGAATTTTGATATGATGAGCAAAGACAGTGAAGTGGGAACTGTCATTACAGTAGGCGACGGGATCGCTTCGATTTATGGAATAGATCATGCGATGTACGGTGAGATCGTTACGTTTGAAAACGGATTGAAGGGAATGGTTCAGGATATCCGAAGAAACGAGATCGGCTGTATTCTTTTCGGAAGCGATACAAGAATCAGTGAAGGAACGAAAGTAACCCGTACGGGAAAGAGAGCCGGAGTTCCGGTTGGAGACGCTTATATAGGAAGAGTCGTAAATGCGCTTGGCGAGCCGATAGACGGAAAAGGAAGTATAGAAGCCGACGGTTATCGTCCGATTGAGCAGGAAGCGCCCGGAATCGTTGACAGAAAATCTGTCAGTGTTCCGATGGAGACGGGAATCCTTTCTATTGACTCTATGTTTCCGATCGGAAGAGGGCAAAGAGAGCTGATCATCGGAGACAGACAGACAGGGAAAAACGTCGATCGCTCTTGATACGATTTTGAATCAAAAAGACAAAGATGTGATCTGTGTCTATGTTGCAATCGGACAGAAAGCGTCTACGGTAGCAAAAGTTGTTAATACATTAAAGACAAACGGCGCTCTTGATTATACGATCGTCGTGTCATCAACGGCAAGCGACTGCGCGCCGCTTCAGTATATTGCTCCATATGCGGGAACCGCAATGGCAGAATACTTTATGTATAAAGGAAAAGACGTATTGATCGTGTATGACGACCTGTCAAAACATGCGGTTGCATACAGGGCGCTTTCCCTTTTGCTCGGACGTTCTCCGGGACGAGAGGCTTACCCGGGAGATGTATTTTATCTTCACTCAAGACTGCTGGAACGCTCAAGCAGATTAAGTGATGAAAACGGCGGCGGTTCGATCACTGCGCTGCCGATCATCGAGACACAGGCAGGAGACGTATCTGCATATATTCCTACGAACGTGATCTCGATCACAGACGGACAGATCTTTTTGGAGAGCGGATTGTTTGCGGCGGGCATGCGTCCGGCGGTAAATGTCGGTCTTTCCGTATCGCGTGTAGGCGGGGCGGCACAGACGAAGGCGATGAAAAAAGCGTCGGGAAGTATCCGTATCGATCTCGCGCAGTATAGAGAGATGGAAGTGTTTACACAGTTTAGCTCGGACCTGGATCCTGCGACGAAGGAACAGCTGGAATATGGAAGCGGACTGATGGAACTTTTGAAACAGCCGTTATATCATCCGATGTCACTGCATGAAAAAGTAATTACTCTTTGTGCCGCGACACACAAAATATTCCTCGGCATCGATAAAAAAGAAATACGTCAGTTCCGTCTTGATCTCATGACGTGGTTTGATACGAAATACCCAAATATCGGCGAAGAGATCGAAGAGAAAAAAGTGTTGTCTGATGAATTGATCGATCAGATTGTGTTGATCGCAGAGGAATTTAAAAAGAGCAGGTGATAATATGGCAAATATCAGAGAGATACAAAGCCGTATCAACAGTGTAAAAGATACGATGAAGATTACGAACGCGATGTATATGATCTCTTCGTCGAAAATGACCCATGCGAAGAAAAAACTTGCGGATACAGAGCCTTACTTTTATGGCCTGCAAGGCGAAATATCGAGAATACTCAGACATTTGCCGGACTTGCATCATGGATATTTTTCGGCGCGCGAGAATGTTCCGGAAGGAGAGCGCAAGATCGGTTCGATCGTTATTACGGCGGATAAAGGACTGGCAGGGGCGTATAATCATAATATCGTGAAATTAGAAGAAGAGATACTGGCCCGTCCGGGGATTCATAAATTGTTTATCGTAGGAGAACTCGGTCGTCATTACTTTGCAAAGCGGGACGTGCAGATCGATACCAATTTTCAATATACGGTACAAAATCCGACGATGCACAGGGCGAGGGATATTGCCGCGGTTCTGCTCGACCAGTTCAGGGAGAGGGAATTGGACGAGATCTATATTGTTTATACGAGGATGGAAAATTCTGTTCAGGCAGAAGCAGAAGTAATGAAGCTTCTTCCGCTTGAAAGAAGCTCGTTTAACGAAATGAAAATGCCGTTGAACGTGCACAGAGAAGCAATCGCGCTGTATCCGTCTGCAGAAGCGGTAATGGATAGTATCATTCCGAATTATGTGACCGGAATCGTCTACGGAGCGCTTGTGGAAGCATATGCAAGCGAACATAACGCCCGCATGATGGCGATGAAATCTGCGACAGACAGTGCGAAAAGTCTGATCCATGACTTGTCGATCATATATAACAGAGCAAGGCAGGCGGCGATCACACAGGAAATTACAGAAGTGTGCAGCGGGGCAAGGGCACAGCGAAAATAGAAATGCAGCAGAAAAAAGCCGGGGCTGATACCTCGGGAAGATCAGTATGTCAAACAGGCGGCAGAATGCCGCTATAGTTCTAAGAAAGTGAGAAAGATCATGAATAAAGGAAAATCATACAGGTTATGGGTCCTGTTGTAGACGTTGTGTTTCAAGACGGGAACCTTCCTTTTATCAAAGACGCTTTGGAAGTTGAAAATAACGGAAAGAAATGTGTTATGGAAGTGGCGCAGCATCTCGGAAACAATGAAGTTCGCTGTCTGATGCTGGCTACAAGCGAAGGGCTTCACAAAGACATGGAAGTAACTGCAACAGGAGCGGGGATTAAAGTTCCGGTCGGAGAGAAGACGCTGGGAAGATTGTTTAACGTACTTGGAGAGACGGTAGATGACGGCGAACAGATCACAGATGCAGATCAGTGGGTGATTCACAGAGATCCTCCGACATTTGAAGACCAAAGCCCGGTTGTTGAGATCCTGGAAACGGGAATCAAAGTAATCGATCTTCTTGCTCCTTATGCAAAAGGGGGAAAGATCGGACTGTTTGGCGGCGCGGAGTAGGAAAAACGGTGCTTATTCAGGAGCTGATCCGAAACATAGCGACAGAGCATGGCGGATACTCCATATTCACAGGAGTAGGAGAGCGTTCCCGTGAAGGAAATGACTTGTGGACAGAGATGAAAGAATCGGGAGTTCTTGAAAAGACGGCGTTAGTGTTCGGTCAGATGAACGAGCCGCCGGGAGCGCGTATGCGCGTGGCGGAAACAGGGCTTACTATGGCAGAATATTTCCGCGATGAAGAACACAGAAATGTTTTGTTGTTTATTGATAATATTTTCCGTTTTACACAGGCGGGATCGGAAGTGTCTGCGCTTCTTGGAAGAATGCCGTCGGCGGTCGGATATCAGCCGACGCTTGCTACGGAAATGGGAGAACTTCAGGAGAGGATCGCGTCAACGAAAAACGGTTCGGTTACTTCCGTACAGGCGGTATACGTTCCTGCCGACGACTTGACAGACCCGGCTCCGGCAACGACGTTTGCTCATTTGGATGCGACGACGGTTCTCTCGAGAAAAGTGGTAGAGCAAGGTATCTATCCGGCAGTTGATCCTCTGGAGTCAAGTTCCCGTATTTTGGAAGCGGAGATCGTTGGGGAAGAGCATTACGAAGTGGCGAACAAAGTGATCGCGATTCTTCAGAAATATAAAGAACTGCAGGATATTATCGCAATCCTCGGTATGGAAGAGTTGTCGGATGAAGATAAAGCAACCGTTATGCGTGCGAGAAAAATCCAGAAGTTTTTGTCGCAGCCGTTCTTTGTGGCTGAGACGTTTACCGGAGTTCCGGGAAAATATGTGCCGCTGAAAGAGACGATCCGAGGATTTAAGATGATCATCGACGGAGAGATGGACGAGTATCCTGAGTCGGCATTTTTCAATGTAGGTTCAATCGACGATGTGATCGAGAAAGCAAAGGCGGCGGAGTAGGCAGAGGTGTATTATGGATACATTTGGATTGAGAATCATAGCAAGTGATAAAGTATTTTTCAATGGAAGATGTAAGAAACTGACGATTCCGGCGCCGGACGGAGAAAAAGGCGTACTGGCGCACCATGAAAATATGGTGATCGCCGTTGTTGTCGGTATTGCGCGCATGGAATCAACAGAAGGTGAAGTGACGGAAATCGCAGTCGGAACAGGTTTTGCGGAGATCGTGAATAACCGTGTGACACTGCTCGTCGATACGGCGGAACGCCGGAAGATATTGACGTGCGTCATGCCAGAGAACAAAGGAACATGCACAAGAGCGGATGCGGCAGAAACAAAGCATTCAGGAATATTACCACACGCAGGCATCTCTTGCTCGGGCGATGAACCGCCTGAAACTTGCACAGGGAGCGAAAGACTGATCCACTATTAAGTGTGACAGATGCTTACGGTTGTCGAAAGGATACATCGATAGCATGTTTGTGAAAAGAAACAGATAAAAAGAGTCAGATCACGAGTGACTGGCTCTTTTTTTATCTTGCATTTTATATGGCTGTATACTAAAATAATAATGCTTATGCAAGTAAATTATTTGCATTAAAATGCACAGAAAAATGTCAGACAGAACAGTTTAAATAAATATATGGATTTACAGATCAAAGAAAATGAAACGGGCGGGGAATTATGAGTGAAGGTTACAAAATCCGGTCTCTTAGCGAGATCGTAAACGAAATATTAAGTACGGTTCGCAGCTATTATGATGCGGAGTATGCTTATTATATTGAAAAAGACAGAGGAGACATCGAGACGATCTACGAGTGGTGCGATGAGAATATCGAGTGGCAGCGTGATCGGATGAAACTTCTCCCGGAAGAGCGTCAGCCGAAATGGATGAAAACAGAGATTACCGATACGACGGCTCGGGATTATAGCGTGTTTCTTCCGATCAGTGAAGATGTGACTGCTGTTCTTGCGGTTGTCGGAGTCAGACGGGGAGGCTGCACCATCGACTTGATGCGCGCTATCGTTCAGTATATTCCGCAGGCAATCGCACTGCAGAAGATGCAGAAGCAGCAGGAATATCTGAGTTATCATGACGATCTTACCGGTCTTTTGAACAGAAACAGTCTTGTTCACTATTTTGATACTGTGGATGAGAAGAAATTAAAATCGATCGGCGCGCTTTCCGTCGATATCAACGGACTGAAAAATTTTAATAAAGAGTTCGGGAGAGATTACGGAGACGAAGTCGTAATTCGTGTCGGAGAAGTTCTGGAGGAGTATTTTCACAGTGGGGAAGCATATCGGCTGACGGGAGATGAGTATCTCGTGCTTGTAGAAAATACGTCTTATCAGGATTTTACAAAACAGGTTCATGCGGTGCATACAAAGCTTGACAATATCAGTCTCGGACTTGTTTCTATCGGCTATGCGTGGGAGAAGATCGATATCGAGGTAGACAAGCTTGTCAACAACGCGGAAGTGATGATGCGCGAGGAAAAAAGAAAATATTACAAAAATTTGCAAAAAGGACATCACGAACCGATCATAAAAGAAGATCTTTTACAAGATATTGAAAACGGGAATTTTATCGTATGTCTTGTTCCGAAGATCGATACGCTCACAGGCGAGGTCGGCGGAGCGGAAGCGGTTGTGCGCTATCATCACAAAGATCTCGGAATAGTAGATCCGGGAAGATATCTTAATATGCTGGAAGAAACAAAACTTTCCCATTACCTTGATCTTTATGTGTTTGAGGAAGTGTGCAAAACGCTTCATAAATGGGAAGTAAGAGATATTCCGATGATCCCGGTTTCGGTGAATTTTGCAGGGGCAACTCTTCGGCAGGAAGGACTTGCGGATAAAATGCTGCATCTCATAGAAAAACATCATGTCAGATGCGAGTATCTCGAAGTTGAAGTTTCGGAATCAAGCAGCGATATGAATCAGGAGATGCTGGCAGAGACGAGCAGTAAGATACGAAAAGGAAATGTAAGAGTGATCTTGGATCATTTCGGTGCAAAAGATTCAAGTTTTTCGATCTTGTCTCTTATGGAGTTCGACGGATTGAAACTGGATAAGAGCGTGATTTCAAATATTGTCGGAAACGGAAGGAGCCGGATCGTGGCGCAGGCTGTTATCGACATATGCAGACAGTTGGGAGCGTCTGTTCAGGCAGCGGGCGTGGAAACTCAGGATCAGTTTAATGTACTCAGGGAGATCGGCTGTGATTATGCACAGGAACATTGTTTAATAAACCGATCACGATTGAAACGTTTGAAGTGAGATATTTAAGAGACAGATAAGGAAAAGTATGGTAAAGGGATGGGCGGCGGACATTACGCCGCTTTACGATAAAGAAATATATATAAAATATTTTGAACGGCTTCCCCGTTTTCGGAAAGAAAAGGCAATGGCGCAGGCAGATCCTTTAAAGAGAGTGCAGAGCGTGGCGGCATGGAGTCTGTGGGAGAAGTTGAGGAAGAAATACAGACTTCCGAAGGAAACAGTGTTTAACCTGTCACATTCAGGGGAGTTTGTCATGTGTGCCGTCTGTATGGGAGGGGATTTGGCAGAGGGAAAACGCATACAGGTCGGGTGTGATATTCAGCAGATCGGCAGGGCGCGGGAGCATTTGGCAAAACGGTATTTTTGCGGTTCGGAATATGAGGCAGTGATGTCGGGAAAGACACCGGAGGAGAGGGCGGATATATTTTACAGATACTGGGTGCTCAAAGAAAGTTTTTTGAAAGCGACAAGATTCGGTATGAAGCTTTCGCTTGACTCGTTTGAGATACGATTGGGAAATCCGCCGGTTTTGATACGGAAACCGGATCTGTTTCGGCAAGATTATTATTACCGGGAATATGAGCATCCGAATAAACTATATAAAATGGCGATCTGTTCTACAGAGAAAGAGATTGCGCCGATATAGATATGGAGTTGAAATTATGAAAAAATTGACCGGAGAATTCCGGCTGAGACGAATGTTGGTCATCGGCATAGCGATCGGTCTTGTGGCGGGAGTTCTGTGTACAGGAGTTGCCGCGAAGTCGGTTTTGTCAAAAAATAAAGCGGAATTTGCCGCAGAAAAAGAAAAATTAAAAAAGAAAACAAATGAGCTGAAAGAAGAGATCATGAAGCATGAGGCGGCGAATAACAGCGCAGAGGCTTTAGGAAGCGACAAAGAAGGGTGGGCATTGGTTCTTGTCAACGACTCTCATCCTCTGGATGTTTCTTATGTGCCGGAATCTATGGTGGAGTTGGAAAGCGAACGGTTTGTCGATGCGCGTATCGAAGAACCTCTTCGGCAGATGCTTGACGATGGGGCAAAAGCGGGACTTAGTATGTATGTTGCTTCCGCTTACCGTTCTTCTGAGAAGCAGAAGGAAGTGTTTAATGCAACCATGCAGGACTGGATGGCAAACGGACGTACGCCTTTGGAAGCTTATGATGAGACGAAAAAGTCAGTGGCAGTTCCGGGAACGAGCGAACATGCGACCGGACTTGCAGTGGATATTATAGCGTCCGAGTATGAAGTCTGGATGACCGGCAGGGAGAGACGGACGAACAAAAATGGCTGATGGAACATTGTTGGGAATATGGATTTATTTTAAGATATCCTCCGGAAAAGGTGGATATCACGGGAATCATTTATGAACCGTGGCATTATCGGTATGTAGGGAAAACGGCGGCGGAAGAGATCATGAAAAAGAATCTGACACTGGAAGAATATCTTCTTCAATAAAAAGCCTGACAGTACCGTGCAGAAGAATCGCATAAGTATAAGTATAAGCAACAGTCCGGTCCGCGCTGGTTCTAAAAACCGCATTGCGGAAAATCTCTTGACGCAGACTGGGAAAAGAGATAGGATAAAGTATATGGGGAATACCGTAAAGGGTTGGTAAAGAGTATAAATATACATAAGGAGGAAAAAATGCAGGATTTAACATTTGGGGAACAAGTCAAGATCATTCTCGGAAGGAAAGGAATGACGATCAAGCAGCTTGCGGAATTGATCGAGGAAAAAACAGGGAAGAAAATGTCGAGACAGAACCTGACACAGCGTCTTGGCAGAGATAATTTTCAGGAACAGGATATGCGTATGATGCGGAAATGCTTGAGTGTCCGTTTCATTTGAGTATCATGTCGGCAGAAGGGGCAGGGGAAGTAAGAAGCATTGCGGCGTTGGAGCGTGCGGCGGCAGCGAGAGTTGAAGCTGTAGAAGCCTCCGGTCATAAAGAGCTGACAGCAAAAGAGCAGGCAGAAGCGGAGTATGCAGAGCCGGAAGAAAAACTGATCGAAGAGACTGTGCCGGAGATGTTTGAGCATACAGAAGAGTTTGCACAAAACAAGGCAGAAGCAGAGTATATTGAACCGGAAGAACCTGTGGAAGCAGAGTATATTCAGACGGAAGAACCTGTGGAAGCAGAGTATATTCAGACGGAAGAACCTGTAGAGGCAGAGTATATCCAGCCGGAAGAACCTGTGGAAGCAGAGTATATCCAGCCGGAAGAATCTGTGGAGGCAGAATATATCCAGCCGGAAAAAGAAGCGGATATGAGTATGCCGGATACGGAAGGGTTAGAGACACCGGGAGAAGAGGTATCGAACGATCGCGATATGACGATCGGCGAATTATACGAAATTCATGAAGAGTTGAATGAACTTGAAAAGAACGTGCAGGCGGGCGAGTCGATAGAAGAGATTAAAAAGGAACTCGAAAAGCCGAAAAAAGAACGCAGGCTCGGAAGTTTTTTCAGAAGAAGAGATTCACAGTCAAAAGCGGAAAAAGAAGTTTCACCAAAAGAAAATGAAGTGCAGACGGATGCGGTCGGAGAAAGCGGTATCGGAGAAAATGTAAATCAAAACGATACGGATCATGCCGACAAAGCAGGAGCTGTAGTTCAAGATGAGTCTGTTTCGTCGGATGCAAAATGGACAGAAGATGCGGCAGAAGATGAAACGGCATTTGCAGAAAGCGGGAGCACGGAAGATTTTGAGCCGGTCATTACACATGATGATGCGGATGAGGATACTCAGGCAGGCGATGTGAATCCGTACACCGGAAAAGAATACCAGTCGAACAGCGTGCGGATGCATCCGACAAGGATCGGATACGTTCAGGTGTATGACCGTACGATCCATAAATGGACAGATATGACAGAGTGGGCATTTCTCGGACTTCAGGAACGTAAGAAAGCTTTACTCGGCAAGGCGTATGAACCGCCGATTTATCTCGATTGACGTTTCGTTTCAATTCGGCGGATAATTGAACAATAAGGAAAGTGATACAGCCCCGCAGAGTTTTCTGTGGGGTTGATTTGCAACGGCGATATGTCAAAGTTCGGGCTTGCCTGAGACTTGGCGGCCATTTACAACTTCGGAATGTGGATTTTGGCGCTTCCGCCTGTTTGCGGGAGGAAAGGAGACGATAACGTATGGAATGGAGCAGGCTGCTTTCGACAAAACGTGAGAGAGCAGGCGGGAATTTTGCAAAGGCGGGCGATCTAAGAAGTGAATTTGAAAAAGACTATCACCGCATAATCGGAAGTGCATCTTTTCGCCGGCTGCAGGATAAGACGCAGGTTTTCCCTCTTGATAAAAGCGATTTCGTAAGGACGAGGCTGACTCATTCTCTGGAAGTATCTTCGCTTGGGAAATCACTGGGGCAGACGATAGGAGAAAATATACTGGAGCATCGGAAAAACTCAGGATTTACGCCTCAGATGAAAGAGGATATTTCTCATATACTTGAGTGTGCGGGCTTGATCCATGACATCGGAAATCCTCCGTTCGGACATTTTGGAGAAATTGCGATCCGGGAATGGTTTGAAAGAAATCTTCCGAAACTTACGTTTTGCCAAAAGAATGTTTCCGAGATGTTTACCGCGCAGATGAAACAGGATTTTTTTCACTTTGAAGGAAATGCTCAGGCGCTTCGTCTTGTGACAAGACTGCACTATCTTGTCGATGAGCATGGTATGAATCTGACATATGCGCTCCTGAATACGATCATTAAATACCCCGGATCATCTTTGCAGATAGATGAGAACAGTGGAAATATAAAAGACCGGAAGATGGGATATTATTTTGCGGACGAGGAAATATTTCATAAAGTGACAAAAGAGACAGGGGCGGGAAGAAACCGGCATCCGCTGACATATATGTTGGAAGCGGCGGATGATCTTGCCTATAAGACGGCGGATATTGAAGATTCTTTTGTGAAAGGATTTATCCGATATGCGGATCTGGAGCGGGAACTAAAAGAGTTGGAAGAGAAGAAACGAAACGGTACGTTGACCCGCATACAGACTTCGGCAGCTTTACGAGAGGGGAATACAAAAGCGGGTGCATGATCCGGAATCTTACGCCGTGAAAAATTGGATTGTAAATGCACAGGGATTTTTGCTTAACTGTGCGACAGAAGGATTTATGGCGAATTACGATGCGATCATGTCGGGAAAGTTCGGTCAGGATCTGTTTTACGGAACAAACGGGGAAGAACTGATGGAACTGCTTGGAGACATGGCGGACAGATATGTTTTTTCATCAATGGCAATCTACAAGATGGAAGTATCTGAGTCGGCTGTTATAGATTATTTGATGGAGCGTCTTGTACAGGCGGCTTTGTATTTCGATACAAAAGAAAAGCAGGGAACGATTGACAGGAGAGTAATATCGTTTATATCGGATAATTATAAGAATGCATACCGAATCCAATCAGAAGGCAAAAGCGAAGCGGAGAAATTGTATCTCCGCCTGCTGCTTGTGACGGATTATGTGTGCGGTATGACAGATAGTTATGCAAAACGTCTCTATCAGGAAATGAACGGGATCATCTAGCCGGAGTCCGACACAGCGAAACCAATGACCGAAATCAGCGTTTGCGTTTCGCTCGTCGTCAGTCAGCATATCAGAATCGGCGTAAGATCTGCAGAAGCGTGGGAAACCGAAAAGGTCTGCCGCGCGGGCTTCTCTTAAGTCATATATGCCGGGAACTCCGAGCCAGAGCCGTCCGTTTTGCTCGGTAAGGAGAAGATGCCCGTAACTGTGGTAACCGTGCAGAAGAAAACTGTTGTTTGAAAGAAACCAAAATTTCCGAGGAAGAACTGTCAGATCGGAAAGCGATAGTTTTCGCGGAAGAGAAAGACCGGTTTTTGAGATCTCATTTTGCCGCACTTCTCCCCGGATGGAGGAATTTGATTCGCTTTTCGCGCGAGGTTCTGGTTCATCCGGTGATTCGTCTTTCGTGGGAGGTTTTGTCTCATCCGGTGATTCGTCTTTCGTGGGAGGTTTTGTCTCATCCGGTGATTCGTCTTTCGCGGGAGGTTTGTCTCATCCGGTGATTCGTCTTTCGCGCGAGGCTCCGCCTCATCCGGTGATTCGCTTTTTGTGAGAGGATTCGCCTTCTCCTGAGAGTTGTTCTGCGGGCTGTCCGGTCTGGTGGATAGGGAGGCGGGATATGAGTCGCTTTGAATCGTGGAGTCGGTATCCAGAAAATGAATTTGATCTGAATCTATGTTTTCAGGACAGTTCGGCGTAAGCAAAGGGAGGATGACTCGGAACATTTCAGGAAAAACCCGTCGATCGATTCGAGACGGCGGCATTCGGGGAAGGAAGATTGCGGAGCGCAGAAACGTATGCTGTGTGTCATGGAGTCAATGGGAAAATGAGCGATCTGTTTTGCGCAGATTTGATTTTCCTTGAAAAAGAACGCATACATTTCCGCCTCGAAAACATTTTCAAGGCTGATGCTTCGGATGTGTGCCTGAAAAATACAGGATTGATAGCGGCGGTAGATTTTCAGAAATCCCGCATTGCGCTTTCGTACATTGTTTTCATATTCATATAGATAAAAAGTACCCGTGTCCATCTTTTACCTCGATTCTTGTCTTTTCAATCTAATCTATTCATGAA
>ENA-OUNI01000750-OUNI01000750.1-human-gut-metagenome-genome-assembly--contig:-NODE-750-length-14491-cov-4.249165_pt1 | contig 14491 bp, 16 predicted proteins | sample MGYA00242499_ERZ504580 | MGnify/ENA primary metagenome ERZ504580 (study PRJEB26092, sample SAMD00036315) | human gut metagenome | host: Homo sapiens | study: EMG produced TPA metagenomics assembly of... | reverse complement strand
TTGACAATGCTGCTGGTGCTGAACCTGTTTTCATCGTTACACTGAATGCTGACCGTTGCGACGGTGCTGGTGGTATTGGAGGCTGACCACGGCTTTTTATCCAAGACGGCAGCGTCAGCATCGGCGGCGCACTGGTTATTTTGTATGCCAGCTGTATTTTGATGGCCATCAGCCTTGTGGTTGCGATTCGCCTTGTGTTAATAAAGCCTATCAAAAACATCATACAGGCGATGAACCGGCTGGCGGCGGGGGACTTCACCGTGCGCCTGCAGCCCGCCGCCCACGGGTATGAGCCACCGAGATCCGGGAGTTCAAAGCAGCCTTCAACAAAGCGGCGGAGGAGCTTTCCGGCACGGAGCTGCTGCGCAAGGATTTTGTAAATAACTTTTCCCATGAGTTCAAGACGCCCATCGTCAGCATCAGCGGCTTTGCTGACCTGCTGCTGGACGAGGATGTCACACCTGAGGAGCAGCGCGAGTATCTGCAAATCATCCGCGATGAGAGCAAGCGGCTGGCACAGCTTTCCGGCAGTGTGCTGCTCTTGAATCGTATCGAGGCACAGACCATTCTAACCGACTGTACAGACTTTTCGCTGGATGAGCAGCTTCGCCAGTGCATCCTTGTGACCCGGCAAAAGTGGCGCGATAAGCCGCTGCAGTTTGAGGCCGAGCTGGCCCCCTGCACCTACCACGGCAGCGAAGCGCTGGTAAAGGAGATCTGGCTGAATCTGCTGGATAATGCCGCCAAGTTCAGCCCGGAGAACGGAACCATAAGCGTAACACTGCACTGCGAGCAGGGCAGACCGGTTGTGGCTGTCACTGACCAGGGCTGCGGTATGGACGCCGAGACCTGCTGCCATATCTTTGAGCAGTTCTATCAGGGGGACACCAGCCACAGGACGCAGGGCAACGGCTTGGGCCTTGCCATGGCACAAAAAATAGCCGCACTGCACGGCGGAGCTGTCACTGTGGACAGCCGCCCCGGCAGCGGCAGCTGCTTTACAGTGGTTTTGCAGTGAATATTGTTTAATGCCTGTTCAGATCGGCCCGTGGGACCACAGCACGATCCCGCCAAAAAGCGCTGTCCCTTTCCAAAAGGGACAGCGCACAGTCTGGGCTGTACAGCAGCCCAACATATTTATTATACCATTTTTTGCCCGGAGCGGCAAGCTTGAAACTGCACAAATCTTTCGCTGCATCGTTGGCATATCTGCGAATAGACGAATCCCAAGGGCTGTGGTATAGTATAGTCACAGAAAGAAAACAGCCGGAGATAAGGAACAGACAACTCCAAGCGAAGTTGATCTTCCAAGGAGAATGTCATAAGAAATCTCCAAAGAAAGCAAGACACCGGCGGTATTTCGTAAGGAAGGAGGCTCAAGTCCAATGGCAAACTTTAAAGATCCTATTCATCACCGGCGGGCCTGGGCCTGCTGAATGAAAAAGCGCCGCATCCGAAGCCGCAGGTCATAACCTGTATAAAGAATATTGAACGAGATGTCAGGCAGCTTACTTTTAAACAGCAGACTCAGGGGCCGTCATCAATGACCCCCATGCAGCATATAGATCAGGATGAAAGAAGGCTGGTTATCATGACTGGTTCCACGCCACCCAACAGAGGGTATCTGAAATCCACCTGATCCATAAGGAGAAACTCCAATGTACTAAGTGTCAGAGGTTGATCCTCAATCTCAAAGCCTGAAATTCTGCAAAGGGAATGATTCCCCATGAAAATAGGAACCAACTCCGAAAAATAACGAATAAAGGTTATGAGGCTATGACTCCAATCATTTAGGTACTGCCGGGGCGAACGAAAAGTTCGCCCCGGTTTTGTTTGTGTCACGGTCTCCGGCTCATGTAGGGCAAGCTCAAGCGCCTCAAGGCAAACGGACTTGCATTTCCTACCGGATTTTGTTACTATTATTATATTTTCGATTATTAACAGGATTAAAGGAGATAAAACTGCATGGGCGTAAAACAGTTTCATCACAGGCTGATGCTGCAACCCGCTTGGATATGAAAAAGAAGGCAAGCTGCTTGTCGGCTTTGCCATTCCCTGCATTATCTCGATGCTGGTGACGTCGCTGTACAACATTGTTGACCAGATCTTTATCGGGCAGGGTGTGGGTCTGCTGGGCAATGCTGCCACCAACATTGCGTTTCCTCTCTCGATTGCCTGCACAGCCATTGCGCTGCTGCTCGGTATCGGCAGTGCGACGAATTTCAGTCTCCAGCTGGGTGCAGGCAATGAAAAGCGTTCTGCTGAATATGCAGGCAACGGCCTGTGTCTGATGGCACTGTTCGGCACTGTGCTGATGGCGGTCACGCTGCTTTTTCTGACGCCGATGCTGAAATTCTTCGGCGCTACGCCGGATGTTTTTCCCTACGCAGAGCCTACACTCGCATCACAGCGCTGGGGTTTCCGTTCCTCATTATGAATACTGGCATGAGCAAGCTGATTCTGGCAGACGGCAGCCCGCGCTATTCCATGATGTCGATGCTCATCGGCGCACTTATCAATACGGCCCTTGATCCGCTGTTCATCTTCGGGCTGGATATGGGTATGACCGGCGCTGCACTTGCCACGATTCTCGGCAGATCGCCTCGTTCTGCATCAGTATGCGGTATCTCTTCCATTTTAAATCTGTACCCTTCTCATGGGGCTGCTTTACGATTGACGGTGACAGAACACGCAAGATCTTCAGCTACGGTGCATCTGCCTGCTTCAACCAAATCGCTATGGCTGTTGTCCAGATCGTTTTGAACAACACCCTTGCACACTACGGTGCACTGTCGATCTACGGCAGCGATATTCCTCTGGCCTGCGCGGGCATCATCTCAAAGGTCAACATGATCTTTATGTCCTTTGTCATCGGCATTTCGCAGGGCGTACAGCCGATCATCGGCTTTAATTACGGTGCTGCGCTCTACCGCCGCGTCAAAAAGAGCTATCTGCTGGCGCTGGCTGTGGCTACCGGGCTTTCTCTGGCAGCGTTTGCCTGCTTCCAGCTTTTCCCGCGGCAGATCATCAGTATTTTCGGCACCGGCAGCGAAATGTACTACCAGTTTTCGGAGCGGTACTTCCGCATTTATATGTTCCTGACGCTGATCAACGGCATCCAGCCGGTCACCTCCAACTTCTTCAACTCGATTGGCAAGGCGCGCCTCGCGTATTCATGTCCCTGACACGCCAGATTTTGTTCCTGCTGCCGCTCATCGTCATCTTCCCGCTCTTTATGGGCATTGACGGCGTCATGTACGCAGGCCCCATTGCGGACGGCGCTGCCGCCATTGTCTGCGGCCTTTTCACCGTGCGTGAGCTGCGGGAGCTGACCCGCCTGCAGCAAAAAACTGAAAAAACGAACTGAGGCACCTGCAAAGCGCCCCCGCATCACTGTGCGGGGGCGTTTTTCTGTCCCGTTACGGCTTTAGCGTATGGGCGATATGACGAAAAAATCTGTGCCCGATTGGCAAAAAGGTAGAAAGTGCAAGAAACCGCTTGAATTGCACCGGTTTCCGCACTACAATGGAAACCGGAAAGCTAAATCGGGTTTCCACAGGAGGCAAGTGATGGACGAACACAACGAGCTGCGCACAAGACTGCGCGCAGTCGGAATGGAGCTGTTCCGCAGGGACGGGCTGCGCTTTACGATGCAGCAGGCCGCTGCGATGATGCACATCAGCAAAAAGACGATCTACGCAGTCTACCCCTCCAAGGAGGCGCTGCTGCTGGATATGGTGGACGATGCGTTTACAAGGATCCACGCCCGCAAGCAGCGCATCCTTGACGGCCCCGGCACCCTGGCTGAAAAGCTGCGGGCGGTCATTATCGCCCTGCCGGAGGAGTACACCGCGCTGGATCTGCAGCAGATGGATCTTTTGGATGAAAAATATCCCAGAGTCGCAGCGCGCGTGCGGGAGCATCTGGAAACCGGCTGGGAGCCTACCTTGGCGCTGCTGGAGCAGGCGATGGGGGAGGGCGTTATCCGTCGGGTATCCCTGCCGGTTCTGCAGCGGATGATCTCCGCTTCCATTGAGGATTTTCTTGCAGACCGCACGCTCGATGCGCAGGGCATATCCTACACGGATGCCCTGGATGAGATGATTTCCATTTTACTGGAGGGGTTGTTGGTACGATGAGATACAGTCTTTGCAATCACTGGGAATTTACAGAGCAATGGAGCGATGCCTTCTGTCGGGGTGAACCTGTTGGCTGTCGTCCGGTGCGTCTGCCCCATACCTGCCGGGAGCTGCCGCTCCACTACGCAGACCCCTCTGACTATGAGATGGTCTGCGGTTACCGTCGCACACTGACCGTTCCCGATGCGCCCCGGGTATTCCTGCGCTTTGACGGGGCCGCCCATCAGGCGGAGATCTACCTGAACGGCCAGCTGGCCGGGCAGCATCAGGGCGGCTACACCGGCTTCACCATCGAAATTACTGACCTTGTGCGCCGCGGCGAGGAAAATCTGCTGGCCGTGCGGCTGGATACGCGCGAGGATCCCAGCCTGCCGCCCTTTGGCTTTGTCATCGACTATCTGACCTACGGCGGTCTATACCGGGAGGTTTGGCTCGAGACCTCGCCGCAGAGCCGTGTGAGCGATCTTTTCGTGTACACACCGACGCTGACCGAGGCTGCCGTGCAGCTGACCGTTGAGGCACCGGAGCAGGCCGCAGCGCTGCGCGTCCGGCTCTGCAGCAGTGCGGGCGAAACGCTGGTGTGCCGCCAGCTGCCCCCGGAAGAATCGGCGGAATGCCGTCTTACGCTGCCTGACGCCGCGCCATGGGACACCGAGCATCCGAATCTCTACCGCTGCATCGCAGAGCTGCTCGATGCCGAAGGGCAGGTGCTGCACAGCCGGGAAACCACCTTTGGCTTCCGGACGGCTGTGTTCCGGGCGGACGGCTTTTACCTGAACGGGAAAAAGACCTTTCTGCGCGGGCTGAACCGCCACCAAAGCTACCCCTACATTGGCTACGCCGCGCCGGAAAGCCTGCAGCGGCAGGACGCCGCATCCTGAAAAACGAGCTGCACTGCAATGCCGTGCGCACGAGCCATTACCCGCAAAGCCAGTATTTTCTTGATGAATGCGACCGTCTGGGCTTGCTTGTATTTACCGAACTGCCCGGTTGGCAGCACATCGGTGATGGGGCATGGAAGGACCGCGCCTGTGCCATGCTGCAGGAGATGCTGCTGCAAAACCGCAATCACCCTAGCATTATTCTGTGGGGTGTGCGCATCAATGAGAGCGTGGACGATGACGAATTCTATACGCGCACCAATAAAATCGCCCACGCACTGGATCCGAGCCGGGCGACCTCTGGCGTGCGGTATCTGGAAAAGAGCCATCTCTTGGAGGATGTTTACGCCTACAACGATTTCTCCCATAATGGCTCAAACGCCGGGGCCAAGCGAAAAAAGGATGTAACGCCTGATTTGAGCAAGGCACTGCTGATTTCCGAATGCAACGGGCACATGTACCCCACCAAGCCCTGTGACGATGCCCCGCACCGGCAGGAGCATGCCCTGCGCCATGCGCGGGTGTTGGACGCCGCCTACGCAGATGGAGAGCATGCGGGCTGCTTTGGCTGGTGTATGTTTGATTATGCCACCCACAAGGATTTCGGCTCCGGGGACCGCATCTGCTATCACGGCGTGCTGGACAGCTTCCGCAATCCCAAGCTGGCGGCGTCCGTCTACGCATCGCAGGGCGGGGAGGAACCGGTGCTGACGGTCAGCTCCACGATGGACATTGGTGACTATCCTGCCGGGCAAATCGGCACGGTCTATGTGTTTACCAACGCCGAGCGGGTGGATCTTTACAAAAACGATGTGTTTGTGACGACCCTGCACAAAAGCGGCTGGACGGCGCTGCCGCACCCGCCGCTGGCCGTGGATGACACAATCGGTGTCCTGCTTGAAACGCAGGAGCATTTTGACAAGGCCAAGGCCGATACGCTGCGCGACTGTCTGCTTGCAGCCGGGCGCTACGGCTTGGCCGGGCTGCCGCTGCGCTACAAGCTGAAGCTGGCGTGGTGCATGGTGCGCTATAAGATGAGCTTTGCGGACGGTGTGGCGCTGTACGGCAAGTATGTCGGCAACTGGGGCGGCGCGGCTACGCGTTGGCGGTTCGATGCCAAAAACGGGGATACCGTGGTAAAGAGCGTCACGCTCTGCCCCTGCCACCGGCTGCATCTTGAGGTAACGCCCTCCGCCACCGTCCTGCAGGAGGGTGACACCTACGATATGGCTGGAGTTCGGGTGCGGATCCTTGATGAAAACGGCAGCCCTGCCGTCTATGCACAGCTGCCGCTGACCTTTGCCGTGACCGGTGCCGCCCGCGCTGGTCGGCCCTGCGCGGCAACCGCCCGAGGGCGGCATGGGCGGGACTTATCTGCGCACAGTCGGGCAGACAGGTACAGCCGCGCTGACCGTCTCGGCCCCGCAGTGTGCGCCTGTCACCGTAGAATTTACCGTCACAAAGAAGGAGTGTGCAGTATGGAACTGACAACAAAGCAAAAAGCCGCCTTCGGCATCGGCGCAGTGGGCAAGGATATGGTCTACGCGCTGTCTGCCTCCTATGTCATGTACTATTATCAGGATGTGCTGGGCCTGCCTGCCACCTTTGTCGGCCTAATCCTGATGATCGCGCGTGTGTTTGACGCCTTCAACGATCCCTTTATGGGGGTGCTGGTGGCCAAGACCCGCACCCGCTGGGGACGGTTCCGTCCGTGGATTCTCAGCGGCACCGTCCTGAATGCGGTGGTTCTCTACGCGCTGTTTGCCGCGCCGGTGCTGGAGGGTGCCGACATGATGGTCTACTTCAGCGTCATCTACATCCTGTGGGGCGTCACCTACACGATGATGGACATTCCTTACTGGTCGATGATCCCCGCCGTGACCCGCACCCCTGCTGACCGAGAAAACCTGTCAGTCGTGGGCCGCACCTGTGCGGGCGTCGGCTCGGCGCTCATTGCGATGTTTACCATGCTGCTGGTTGGTGCTTTGGGCGGCGACAGTGAGCGCACCGGCTTCCGCTGGGTAGCACTGCTCGTGGCTGTCATCTTTGTGGTTACCGAGGCAATCTGCTGCGCCAGCGTCAAGGAGACCGGCAGCGCCGAGATAAAGACCGCCACCGTCGGCGAGATGTTCAAGGCGCTGTTCTCCAACGATCAGGCGCTTGTGGTCGTAGGCAGCATCGTTTTGATCAACTCGGCGCTGTATCTGACCTCCAACTTTATCATCTATTTCTTCAAGTACGATTTCGGCGGCACAGGCTGGAAGGCCAGCTACACGCTGTTCTCAACCATCGGCGGCGCGGCGCAGATCCTCGGCATGATGGTCCTCTATCCGGTGCTGCGCAAAAAGCTCAGCAACACTGCCGTATTTACGGTAAGCCTGGGGTTGGCGCTGGGCGGCTATGCTGTGCTGCTCCTGCTCTGCCTGACGGGCTTTTCCGGCAGTCTGGCACTGCTCTGCGTACCGGGCGTGGTGGTGTTTGCCTGCAACGGCATGCTCAGCGTACTGACGACCCTTTTCCTCTCCAACAGTGTGGACTACGGCCAGCTCAAGACCGGGCGTCGTGAGGAAAGCGTTATCTTCTCGATGCAGACCTTTGTTGTAAAGGCTGCGTCCGGCGTGGCGGTTTTTCTGACCGGCATCGGCCTGGATCTGATCGGGCTGGCCGGCAATACCGAGGAGACAGGCCCCGTTGCTGCCCAGAGCGCCGGTACACTGCTCGGGCTGCGGCTCATGATGACCGTTCTGCCCATGGCCGTCCTTGCGGCGGCGCTTGTACTGTTCCGCCGAAGGTTCACCCTGACGGATGACCGCGCAGCCGAAATCAGTGCTGCGCTTCACAAGGAGGAAACTCAAAATGGCTGAGATGCAGTGGTATGCCGCAACAGACAGCGGCCGGTTTGACGGCACGGCAGTCATCACCCCGCGCAGCGTGCCGTCTGCCTGAGGGCAGAGCTGCCGCCGGAGTGCTGCAAAATGCGGTTGCTGCGCTTCCGTGGACGATGGCGCACGAAGAAAAGCTTTCATGAACGGCTACCAAACCTGGACCGCCTGCCCGGAGCTGGGCAAATGGGACCGGCAGCACGGTGTTGAGCGTGTCCCGAAATTTCTTTTGGAGAAATACAGCTTTGACCGTTACGGCGATTATCATTTTGTTCCCTACAGCGGCAAGAGGGGACAGAGCCACGGCTTCTCCTACTGCTATTTCCGGCGCGGAAAGACCTACCGCCTTTTGGCCAGCCTGGACGAGGCACCGGGCTATACGATTTTTTCCTATGACAGCCGCACCGCACAGCTGCGCATTGAGCGCGACTGCGCCGGGGTACAGCATACCGGCGGCAGCTTTCCTGCGTTCTCCCTCTTTTTTGCCGAGGGCACCGAGGACGAGGTATTTGACGCATGGTTTGCGGCGCTGGGCTGCCGCCCCCGCACCACGCGCAGGCTGGCCGGGTATTCCAGCTGGTATAACCGTTACCAGAACATTGACGAGGCCTCGATCCAGGAAGACCTCAACGGCTGCAAAACGCTTTTCCGCGCAGGGGATCTCTTTCAGATCGACGATGGATGGGAGCGCAAGGTAGGAGACTGGCTGGAGCCTGACCCTGCCAAATTCCCCAACGGGCTGCGCTCGCTGGCAGATGCAGCCCATGAAAGCGGCTTTCTGGCAGGACTGTGGCTGGCACCGTTCGTCTGCGAAAAGGAATCCCTGCTCTGCAAAGATCACCCGGACTGGCTGCTGCAGGCGGACGGTCAGCCTGGTGCTGCGGCTGTAACTGGAGCAGCTTTTATGCGCTGGACATCGACCACCCGGAGGTACAGGCCTACCTCAAGCAGGTCTTTGACCGCGTCCTGCAGGATTGGGGCTTTGACCTTGTCAAGCTGGACTTTCTCTACGGCGCAGCACCGTTCGGCAACGCACGGGAATCCCGCGCAGGACGGATGCAGCGCGCCATGGCACTGCTGCGCTCATGGTGCGGCGACAAGTTGATTTTAGGCTGCGGTGTGCCGGTCATGCCCGCCTTTGGTATCGTTGACTACTGCCGCATTGGGTGTGATGTAGGGCTGGACTGGGACGATGTGTGGTATATGCGGCTTTTCCATCGCGAGCGGGTCTCCACAAAGCAGTCCATCGGCAACACGATTTTCCGCCGCCAGCTCAACGGGCGTGCTTACGGCAGCGACCCCGATGTATTCTTCCTGCGCGAGGAAAACTGCAAGCTGACCCTACAGCAAAAGCAGACCCTGGCCCGGGTCAATGCGCTGTTCAGCGGCATCCTGCTCACCTCCGATATGCCAAGTCGCTATACGGATGAGATGCGCCGCCAATACAACGCTGCGGGAATTGACCGACCACGCCGAAAATTGCACCGTGGATGCAGACGACGGTCTGACCGTACACTACACTTTGTACGGCAAGCAGCAGGCGATCAAGGTTTTTTGACCGTTCAGCTTCTTCAAAACACACAAAATTTTTGCTGCGGCGGCTGATGGAATTGCAATCACAGGGTGGGGGATGGTATAATGTGTAAATAGGGCGGTATGCCCTTCCGCTTTGGCGGTACATGTTATATTGTAATAGTTTATCTGAGGAGTTGTGGAATGAAGAAAAACGATCTTTCCCCTGAAGCCTTCCGTTTTGAAGGCAAGATGTCCCTGAAGCAGGCACTGCCGCTGGGCATGCAGCATGTGTTGGCGATGTTTGTCGGCAACCTTACGCCGCTGCTTATCATCACGGGCGCCTGCGGCCTGGCCGGCGGCGAATTTGCGACCTGCGCGTCACGCTGCTGCAGAATGCCATGCTTGTGGCGGGCATCGTCACACTGGTTCAGCTGTATTCCATCGGCCCCATCGGCGGCAAGGTGCCTATCATCATGGGCACCTCCTCCGGCTTCATCGGGGTATTCAGCTCGGTCGCAGCCTCGATGGGCGGCGGCGTACTGGCCTACGGCGCAATCATGGGCGCGTCCCTGATCGGCGGCCTGTTTGAGACCGTGCTCGGCTTTTTTCTGAAGCCGCTGCGCAAGCTGCTGCCCTCTGTCGTTACCGGCACGGTGGTGCTTTCCATCGGTCTGAGCCTGATTTCGGTCGGTGTAAATTCCTTCGGCGGCGGCAACACCGCGCAGGATTTCGGCTCGGTCGAAAACCTGCTGCTCGCCATCTTTGTGCTGGTCGTCATCCTGATCTGCAAGCACTCCGGCAGCACCTTTTTGAATTCCTCCTCGATTTTGGTGGGCATCATCTGCGGCTACATTGCAGCGTTTCTCATGGGCTTTGTTCTGCCCACCACGGCGCTGACGCCGAGGGCGTTGCCTACACCAAGGCATGGGTGCTGAACTGGAACAAGGTGGCCGAGGCCAAATGGTTTGCATTGCCCGAGCTGATGCCGGTCAAGCCGGTGTTTGATATGCGCGCGATCGCACCGGTCATGATTATGTTCATCGTCACGGCGGTCGAAACCGTGGGCGATATTTCCGGCGTTATCATGGGCGGCATGGACCGCGAGGCCACCGACACTGAACTGTCCGGCGGTGTCATCTGCGATGGTATCGGCTCCAGCTTTGCCGCACTGTTCGGCGTGCTGCCCAACACCTCCTTCAGCCAGAATGTCGGCCTTGTCAGCATGACCAAGGTCGTCAACCGCTTTGCGCTGGCCACCGGCGGCATCTTCCTGATTCTCTGCGGTCTGGTGCCCAAGCTGGGCGCGCTCGTCTCGATCATGCCGCAGTCAGTGCTGGGCGGCGCAGCTGTCATGATGTTCTCTTCGATCGTGGTGAGCGGTATTCAGCTCATCACCCGCGAGCCGCTGACCCCGCGCAGCCTGAGCATCGTCTCGGTAGCGCTCGGTCTCGGCTACGGCATCGGCGCCAACAACGGCATCCTTGCACACGCACCGCAGATGCTCTCTCTGGTATTCGGCGGCTCCGGCATTGTGCCCGCCGCACTCGTTGCCATCCTCTTGAATCTGGCCATTCCCAAGGACGAAAACGGCTAAAGTAAGCTTTTCTCAATAACGGGCAGTGTAAAGCGCACTGCCCGCTATTGATTTTTTGTTGAAATTCAAACGCACAAAAGCACCTTTAGCACCCTATTGACATTTGGGTGCCAGACTGCTATTATATGACCGAAATATCGTAGAATCGTTGCTGGTGTGCCGTTTTGGCTGCAGGCAGCTTTTTTACGACCCAGCGGTTAGATTATTCTAACCCGCATATACAAGCTGCCATGCTGCCGGCGGGCAGCTTTTCAAATAAGCAGCAGTTAGTTGATGTAAACCAAGGAGCTGAGCATTACGAAAAAGAATTTTTGGGACAGAAATGCAGCAAGGTATGACTGCTTTATGCGCAAGAACGCAATAGCCTATGATCAATTATATGCATTGCTTCGCCCTGCTGTGTGGCACAAAACCGTTTTGGAGGTAGCCACCGGCACAGGGCAGGTGGCAAAACATCTCCTGTGTTCTGCCGACCACATTGAGGCTACCGACGCCTCCGCAGCGATGATTGCGCAGGCAAAGCGGGGTGATTTTTCCTCCAAGCTGTATTTTTCCGTGCAGGATATGTTCCATCTGCCTTATGCTGACCAGTCCTTTGATGCTGTCATTGTCTCCAATGCACTGCACATTGTGCCGCACCCCGAGAAAGCCCTTATCGAGTTTCGCCGTGTGCTTAAAAACGATGGCACGCTGATTGCTCCTACCTTTACCCATGCAGAGAATTCCCCTTGGGGAAATCTTCAGGCCCTTGCGCTGAAAATTGCAGGCTTTCCGCTGCGCAGCAGATGGACGAGTGCTGCGTATCTGGCATTTTTGCAGCAAAACGGCTGGACCGTTTGCAAAAGTGTTGTTTTGCAGAATTCCATTCCACTTACCTACGCAGAGTGTAAAAAAGTTGAAAGGAGATAAATGATGTCATTTTTTGAAAATACGAGAGACCCCAAAGGCTTCGGCGGCAGGCTGATGGTCACCATGATGAACCTTGCCCACACCCCCGTGGCGCTGTGGGGGCTTCACTTTCTGCATCTTGCGCCGGACGCAAAGGTGCTGGACTGCGGCTGCGGCGGCGGAGCGAATATCAAACGGCTGCTGAAAAGGTGTCCGCGCGCATCGTAAAGGGCGTGGATTACTCTGCTGTCAGCGTCGAAAAATCCCGCCGTCTCAATGCAGAGGCGATTCAAAGGGATCGCTGTGTCATCTGGCAGGGCAGCGTGCAGCGCATCATTTTTGCCAGCGATTGGTTCGATGCAGTCACAGCGTTTGAAACCGTCTATTTCTGGCCGGACCTTGCAAAATGCTTCCGGGAGGTTTGGCGGGTTTTGAAGCCGGGCGGCACCTTCCTCATCTGCAATGAAGTCAACGGCGACACGGACAAAGACAAAAAATGGACAGAAATCATTGATGGCATGACCATCTACAAGGATACTGAGCTGAACGCATATCTTGAGCAAGCGGGCTTTTGTGACATTGTGGTACACAAAAGCAAAACAGGCTGGCTGTGTTTGACCGCCGTAAAGCGAAGTGACTGTGGCTGCGGGAGGCAGGAGAATGAAGGTTTATGAATTTGGGGCGGATACCGCTCCGGTCATTTTGCTGTTGCCCGGCACCTGCTGCCACTGGAAAAGCAACTTTGGCCAAGTGATCCCTCTGTTGCAGCGGGATTTTCGCGTACTTTGCGTCAGCTATGATGGCTTTGACGAAACAGAAAGTACCGAATTTCCGACAATGCTTGCAGAAACCGAAAAAATCGAAGCCTACATCCTGAAAAACTGCGGCGGGCATATACGGGCCGCCTACGGCTGCTCTCTGGGCGGCTCTTTCGTGGGACTGCTGGCAGCACGGAAAAGCATACATATGGACTACGGTATTCTGGGCAGCTCCGACCTTGACCAATGCTCCAAGCTCGCGGCCAAATTACAAACGAATCTTCTCCTGCCGCTGATTTATCCGCTGATTCGGGACGGGCAGTTCAAAAGTTGCTTTCTGCAGAAGCGATTAGAAAAGTGCTCCGCGGAGAAGGGGGACTATGTCCGCGCTTTTATGGCGATGTTCGGTGCTGCACGCCCCTATGTGACGATGCAAAGCTGTAAAAACCAATTTTATTCCGACCTCATCACGCCCTTGCCGGAGGGAATTGATGTTCCCGGTACGGAGATTCATATTTTCTACGCGCTGAAAATGGGAGCGAAGTATCGCGCGCGTTATCAGCAGCATTTTGCGCACCCCGTAATTCATGAGCAGGATCTGCAGCATGAGGAGCTGCTGGCCTGTTACCCTTACAAATGGGCGCAGCTTGTCAAAAGCATCATTGAACAGGGAGTATAAAGTACCTGTGTTTTTGTGTATATACCATAAAAGGAGGCGACTTCATTGACAGAAACTTTTTGGGGGATTCTGATCCCCTTTTTGGGTACATCGCTGGGCGCAGCGTGCGTATTTTTTATGCGGCGCGCTCTGGGAGATCTGGTGCAGCGCTCACTTGCAGGCTTTGCCGCCGGTGTGATGGTGGCGGCATCGGTCTGGAGCCTGCTGATCCCGGCAATCGAACAGTCGGAGAAGTTGGGACGGTTCGCCTTTTTCCCGGCGTTTGCCGGATTTTGGTTCGGCGTGCTGTTTTTGCTTGCCCTAGATCATCTGATACCCCACCTGCATGTCGGCAGTGAGGAGCTGAGGGCCAAAAGCAGGCTGGGCCGCACTACGATGATGGTGCTGGCAGTGACCCTGCACAACATCCCGGAGGGCATGGCAGTCGGTGTGATGTACGCCGGCTTTCTCGCAGGCAGCGCACAGATCACCGCGGCGAGCGCGCTGGCCCTGTCCCTCGCATAGCCATCCAGAATTTCCCGGAGGGCGCCATCATCTCGATGCCCTGCGCGCCGAAGGGGAGAGCACGGGCAGGGCCTTTGCAGGCGGTGTGCTTTCGGGCGTGGTTGAGCCAATCGGCGCAGTGGTGACGATTTTGGCCGCGCAGCTTGTGATACCGGCATTGCCTTACCTTTTGAGCTTTGCTGCGGGCGCGATGCTCTATGTCGTGGTGGAAGAGCTGATTCCCGAAATGTCACAGGGACGGCACTCTAACCTTGGCACAGTATTCTTTGCTGCCGGTTTCAGTGTGATGATGGTGCTGGATGTGGCACTGGGGTAACAGGAGCCTTACAACGCAGAAAATGCAAACAGCTTCACCCGGCCCGACACAAAGTCGGTCAGAAAAGGTCCAGCATGGTATCCAGATACAACTCCTCGCGGACAGCCAGCTGATATTCCGGCTTGGTCAGGTAGTGAAGCAAAAATTCAAGGATCAGCGCACTGCCAAGGCCGCGCCCCTCGATCTTGAATTGGGTGAAGCCCCTCGGCAGGTAGGTATCCCGGATGGCTTGATGCCGATAAAGCCGGGGTTCGCCATCGCCCGGGAGAAGCGATACCCGCCCGCTGCACCGGGGGCGCTGCAGTAATGCTCCGGGCCTGGCAGACCCAGATTTT
>ENA-OUNI01000749-OUNI01000749.1-human-gut-metagenome-genome-assembly--contig:-NODE-749-length-14525-cov-1.857827_pt1 | contig 14525 bp, 19 predicted proteins | sample MGYA00242499_ERZ504580 | MGnify/ENA primary metagenome ERZ504580 (study PRJEB26092, sample SAMD00036315) | human gut metagenome | host: Homo sapiens | study: EMG produced TPA metagenomics assembly of... | reverse complement strand
CCTTTATCTGTATTTCGCTTTCCGGACTTTCCCTTTTGCATTTTCTGCTTATGATGCTGCCTTATACTCTGGTGCTGCAGTTCTTTTTCTGATCTGCATTTTTCTGTTTTTCTCCGGAAAGAAAATTTCCGTTTCCCTGGAGAAAAAAGCGATTACTCATCCGCGGCAAATCGCAGTTTTTGCAGCTCTTTTTTTCTGCTGTATTCTTACGGTTGCCAAACTTCTCCCGCATAGTATTCTGCTTCTGATCACGATTGCCGGGATCTGCCTGGTGAACCGCAGCCTTTACCGCAGAGCAGACTACTCTCTTTTGTTCACTTTTGTGTTTTTCTTTCTTTTTATTGGAAACATGAAACAAATGGCAGCGCTTCGTATTTATCTGGAACAGATGATTACCGGACACGAACGGCTTCTTTCCGTCCTCACAAGCCAGATCATCAGCAATGTTCCTGCCGCCATGCTGCTTTCCGGATATACAAAAGAAATCCCGGAACTGATTGTAGGAACCAACCTCGGCGGCCTCGGGACTTTAATTGCATCTATGGCAAGCCTGATCTCCTATCGCCAGATTACGGCCGCAGACGCTTCCTGCCGCAAAAAATATATCCTGATTTTTACTGTTTTCAATCTTGTTTTTCTTGCTATTTTGTATCAGATACGCTAAAATAAAAAGAAGATCCGGCTGTACGGGTCTTTTTTCACGGCATTTTATACCGTCTCATTATTACTGTACTTAGCATTTTATATTGAAAAAGAAAGGGTTTCATTTATGAAGATAGATCTCAGAAACGTTCCGGATGCCGAGGTTTCCGGTATTGATCTTGCAAATGTTGACATTACTGTTCCGGCGCCGGAGACAGAACCGCAGCGTCAGTATTACTTTATGGCACTTTTAAAACAGCAGCTCGTACCGGAGCGTGCAAAACAAAACGGAAAAGAGTATCTGACTGCCTGCATCACAACCTTCGGCTGCCAGATGAACGCCCGCGATTCCGAAAAACTGGAGGGAATTCTGGAAACCGTCGGCTACCACATTGTGGAGACCGAAGATGCCGATTTTGTTGTTTACAACACCTGTACCGTCCGTGAAAACGCAAATCTGCGTGTCTACGGTCGTCTTGGACAGCTTGGCAAGTACAAAAAGAAAAATCCGGGCATGATTATTTCCCTCTGCGGATGCATGATGCAGGAGCCGCTTGTTGTCGAAAAACTCAAAAAAAGCTACCATTTCGTCAACCTGATTTTTGGAACGCATAATATCTACCGCTTTGCGAGTATCTTGTCCGGTGCATGACAGAGGACCGCATGGTGATTGATATCTGGAAAGATACCGACAAAATCGTGGAAAATCTCCCGGTTGACCGCAAATATCCGTTCAAGTCGGGTGTTAATATTATGTTCGGCTGCAATAACTTCTGCAGCTACTGTATCGTACCGTATGTGCGCGGCCGCGAACGCAGCCGGAAGCCGGAGGAAATCATCGCAGAGATCAAACGCCTCGTTGCAGACGGCGTTGTTGAAATCATGCTGCTTGGTCAGAATGTCAATTCCTACGGAAAGAATCTCGAGGAGCCGATGACGTTTGCACAGCTTCTGCGCAAGGCAAATCAGATTGAAGGCTGAAACGCATCCGTTTCATGACCTCACATCCAAAGGATCTCTCGGAAGAACTGATCGATGCAATGCGCGACTGCGAGAAGGTCTGCCTCCATCTTCATCTTCCGCTCCAGTCCGGAAGCAGCCGTATCTTAAAACTGATGAACGCCGTTATACCAAAGAGCAGTATCTCGACCTGGTAGACCGAATCCGCGCAAAAGTGCCGGATATTTCTCTGACAACAGATATTATCGTTGGTTTCCCTGGTGAGACCGAAGAAGATTTTCTGGAAACACTGGATGTGGTCCGCCGCGTTCGTTACGACAGCGCGTTTACCTTCCAGTATTCCAGAAGAACCGGAACACCGGCAGCTGCCATGGAAGACCAGATCCCGGCGGATGTTGTAAAAGACCGTTTTGACCGTCTTCTTGCCGAGGTCCAGGAAATTTCCCGCGAGGTAACCGCAAGACATCTTCATACCGTACAGGAAGTTCTGGTGGAAAGTATCAATGAGCAGGACGCTTCTCTTGTCACCGGCCGTATGAGCAACAATACGCTGGTTCATTTCCCGGGAGATGCTTCGATGATCGGAACGCTGCAGAACGTTTCCCTGGACGAATGCCGCGGCTTCTACTATATGGGAACGCTTGTTTAACCAAAAGACCCTGCCCGCACAGTTTTTCAGTCTTTGAAAAGACTATGTTACAAAGCTGTGCAGGCAGGGTTTTTACATATAACTTCTCCTTTTATCCTCTCACATCTGGAGTTTTCCCGGAGAGCCGCCTCTGATAAAAAAGTAGGTAATCATAAGCATAACTCCAGCTCCGACCCATGCGGAAATTTCTGCGAATGCCACTCCGCGGAACGCAAGGCGCGGTTCTAAAAGCAGCACAACCATGACGCGCATGGCAACCTCCACAATCCCGGACACCATCGGCAGAACTGTTTTTCCCATTCCCTGGCAGGCGTTTCGGAAGACAAACAGCCCGCCAAGGGCGAACAGGGCAACTCCGGTAACCGGCAGAAAGATACAGGTATAGGAAATGACTGTCGCATCATTCAGCATCAGGGATGCCAGAAACTTCGGGCAGAAAATTTCCAGTGCTGCAAAAGGAAGATTGACAAGGACAGAAAGCACGACACCTGCCCTGACTCCCTGTTTGATCCGGTCGTATTTTCCGGCTCCATAATTTTGTCCTGTAAAAGTCAGAAGTGCAAGTCCAAGTGTTATACCCGGCTGCTCGAACAGACCGCACACCTTCATACATGCAGCATAAGCCGCGACATAAGCCGTTCCCATCTGATTGACAAAAACCTGAGGACCATACCGCCCACCGCAGTTACAGAATTCATCACAGCTACCGGCAGGCCTTTTCCAACGAGTGCGCCAAGAAGTACACCATCTGCCCTCCAGTCTGTTTTCCGCGGAAGCAGTTCTGCGGCGCGCCGGATATATACCAGACAGTAAAGGGCAGAAACCACCTGCGCCAGAACCGTTGCAAGCGCCGCTCCAAACACGCCCATGCCAAACGGAAATACAAATAGAAGATCCAGCACAATATTGACCACCGACGAAACGATCATAGAAGCCAGCGGCACTTTACTGTTTCCGACGGACCGGAGCAGCGTCATGGCAAAGTTATTAAAAATGGTAACGGTACTGCCCGCCAGAATGGTTCCAAAATAAACCAGAGTGTCTGTCATCATATCCTCCGGTGTCTGGAGAAAGACAAACAGACGGCGCATCCAAAACAGACTGCCACCGTAATTACAATTCCAATGGCAAGGCAGATATAAACCGACATCGCAATTTCTTTCCGCAGTTTTTCGATATCATTCGCTCCAAAGGAGTGGGAAATACAGATCCCAAGTCCTCCGGTAAGCCCCATGCAAAGCCGAGAATCAAAAATGTACCGAACTGGTATTTCCAACCGCTGCCAGGGCCACATCTCCGATCCCCTTTCCAACGACCATGGAATCCACAAAGCTGTAAAGCTGCTGAAAAAGATTTCCGATCAGAATCGGCAGGAAAAACTGAAAAATCAGCTTCATGCTGTTGCCCTGCGTCATATCATTTGTTGTTTTTTGCATGATGATAATCTTGTAACCTTTCCTTTCTTCATTCCTTCTTGCAAATCATATAAAATCACTATATACTAAAAGAAGTTTGTTTCCATCCACAGTCAGTATGGAACATCCACTACGAACGAAAAGTGAGACATCTATGAATAACTTATATGAATATATCGACCCCATCGCCTCTCCTTATGAGGCTTTTCTTTTTGACAGCACGCGGGACTCCCTTCCGATTCCTGCTCACTGGCACTATTATGTAGAACTTCTCTACGTTCTGAAAGGGAAGAAATTGAGGTTTCCCTTAATAATGTGACATCCATCGGAACGGAAGGATCCGTGATCCTTTTTCCGCCCAAATGCGTTCATTCCATCGCGCTTGCAAAAGGGTCTGTTCCGGTGCAGTATGATGTGATTAAATTTGACCCCAATCTTCTGCCCACCTGCAAGACGGATGAGCTGGATCTGCGTTCGATTCTGCACGGCCTCCACACGTTCCGCTGCCCCTGTATTTTTTCTCCGGAGCAGGTACGGAAAATGGACCTTTTTCCTCTTTTTCGGATATTCTTAAGGAATACCGGGATAAAGAGCTTGGCTATTCCATGATTCTTACAGCGGATCTTCGGAAAATCATCAGCCGTTTTGTACGGAATTGGCAGAAAAGCGGGACTTCTTTTCCGTCTCCCGGCGTGCATCCTTCCTACGAAATCAGTTTTGACCTGATTTCCGAATACATTGATTCCCATTATTTTGAAGAACTGACCGTAGAGAAACTTGCCGCCATGTGCAACATGTCGCACTCCACATTTTCCATGAATTTTTACCGCCGCTACAATATGACCTGCAAAGAATATATTACGGCAACCAGAATCAATGCGGCAGAAAACATGCTGCTTTTTCCAGTCACGATGTTTCTTTTATTGCCAGAGAAGTCGGCTATCCGGACTGCAGCTATTTCATCCGGTGTTATAAAAAAATAAAAGGAATCACACCGAAACAGGCCAGAAAAATGCAGGCAGAAAAAAATAAATAACGTTATTTGCAGAAAAGGGCACGCATTCATTTTGCGTGCCCTTTTTCCATGCCTTATCGTTCTGCTGTCTCGTATACGCTTCGTACGCGGTATGCGCCCGATACGCCGGTTCCCTTGGCGGTAAAGTCTGCGGTCGGCAGAATACGGAAGGTCTTTGTTCCTGCTTCCATATCAACGAAGTTATCGTCCAGGCGAAGCACACCGTTTTCGGTCTCTACGCTGACAGATTTTGCGAAGTCTCTGCCGTTACAGTTACGGTATCGCCGTCTACCGATACAGAAAGTTTCGGATCTGCGAAATGGTAATGCTTCGGTGCACAGAACAGCGTCGATCCGGAAGATACGACGTTTCCATCGACAACCAGCTCATACGTCAGATGAACTTCCAGCGGATCCTGACCGTTGAAATCAAGATGCGGCATCACTGTCCGCCGTAGGCCGGTGCGTTGACCTCGAAGGTTCCCTCTTTGACTACGGAAGAATCCGGACGGCGCAGAGACCATTTTACGGTTCCAACAATCGGCTCACCCGTCTCATTCGCAACGTGAAGGTCTGCACTGACATCGATTGGATGCGGCAGGGTGTTGACAAACGGTTTCTGATCGATCTCTCCATGCTCCTCACAGGAAAGCAGAATCGGTGCGAACATCTTCTTCTCTGCGTACTGCAGGGCTTTCCAGTTTCCGTAGTAATCGACGCTTGCCCAGGATGCTACCGGCCAGATATCGTTCAGCTGCCATACAACAGCACCCATGCAGGTACCACGGAAGCGGCGGAAATGCTCTACGCCGTAACGGATGGCATCTGCCTGAAGAAGCTGTGAGCAGTAAAGAAGCTCATCAAAATTCTTCGGATACAGATAGGTCTGTGAGATATAGTTCAGGATCTTTCCGTTGGCAGCCGTATTTCTCTGGTGCATTTCCATGACGCGTGAGAAGATGTTGCGGTCGCCGTCTTCCGTAAACCGTTTTACAGTCTGCAGGGACGGGAAGGACTGGAATCCGAACTCGGACAGGAAACGGTAATGGTGGGAACGATAAGCGGTAAACGGCTCGCTTCCGTGCCATACGCCCCAGTAATGGTATCGCCGACATTTTCCGCATTGCTGTTTTCGTAATTTCCACCTGAAGACGGGGATGACGGCCAGTAGAATTTCTCCGGATCCTCTTCTTTGACGATTTTCGGAATGATGTACTCATACAGATGGATATAATCGTAATACTGTTTCTTGGATTTCGGCCATGCCAGCATTTCATACTGTGTCTCCATCTCATTGTTTCCGCACCACAGAGCAATGCTTGCATGAGAACGAAGTCTGCGTACATTCTGACGGATTTCTGTGGAGATATTCTCCTCAAAATGATCTGACAGCTCATAGGAAGCGCAGGCAAACATGAAGTCATGCCAGATCAGAAGTCCTCTCTCATCGCAGACATCATAGAAGAAGTCATCGAGGAAGTATCCGCCGCCCCATATACGCAGGGAATTGAAGTTTGCTTCCTGTGCAGATTTTAACAGCAGATCGGTACGTTCCCTCGTCTGGCGGGTTAAAATATTATCCTCCGGAATGTAATCCGCGCCCATCGCGAAAATCTGCAGTCCGTTGATTTCATATGCAAAGTTGCGGCCTTTTACCGTCTTTGCTGCTTTATCGGTGATAATTACTTTCTTCTCACCGTTTGTCATAACCATGTTGTCGCCGTCGTCGTAATCTGGTGCCTGTCCGGTCATGTGCTCATCATAAACTTCATCTTCCATCGGATCGGTATTGACCGTGATGGTGCGAAGACCTATTTTCTTCTCCCAGGTATCCAGGGTATCCTCTGCAACAAGCGCTACCTTTACCTGATACAGTGCCTGTGCGCCGTAACCGTTCGGCCACCACAGCTCCGGATTTTCTACGGTAAGAGAAGCCTGTACATGGTTGCTGCGAAGCTCACACGTAAGACCAGTCAGATTCTTTGCCGGTGCTGAATGGGTCAGCGGATCGATGCTGCTGCTTTCTGCGGTCAGAACGGTTTTTCCATCCGGAGAAGTAACCGTCATGACAATTTTTACGTTTCCGTCGGTAACTCCCGGCATCCACTCGATCTCGGCATCTGCCGTCAGGCGAACAGAATCAACAACGTTCCGTGAACCGTTTTTCCGGTTACGTGATGCTCCTGGCCTACAAATACCTGTGCCAGACGGGCTGTTTTTACTGCGAGAACGGAAGCTTCACGGAACAGTCCTGCATCTGGAAGACGCGGGCCCCAGTCCCAGCCGTACATGCACGCTGCTTTACGGATATGCGGGAATCCCGGCATTGCATCGGAGGATCCGCCAACCGGGCATTTTGTATCTTCTTCCGCAATGAATTTGGTCGGGGAATGCAGAATCACTTTTACCTGATATACGGTATCGGCTGCATCACCTGCAACAAGATCGGTAATATCGTACTCCCAGACACGGTTCATGTTGTCTGCGGAGCCGATTTTCTCTCCATTCAGATAAACATCCGCGATCGTATCAATTCCGTCGAAATGTAAAAACAGGCGGTCCGCTTTTCTGTCTTCCTCTCCGATCACGATTTCTGTCTCGTATGCGAAATCGTTCTCCATCAGTTTCAGTGCGTCGAGTTCATTGTCACGATAAAACGGATCCGGGATCAGACCTTTTTCCAGAAGTGTGCCGTAAACGGTAGACGGAACCTTTGTCTCAATTGGAGTCTCCGGAATATCGTAAACATTTTTTCCAAGGACCGTTAAGGTCCAGTTGTCTTTCAGACATATTGTATGCATTACAGTATGTCCCCCTTTCTTACATAGTTTCTGCTTCTTCGCGTAGTTTCACCACGCTTTTTCTTTCTTCCTATCTTACTTCTTTTGTGCAGAAAATGGTACAAAAAAAGCTCTTGAAAAATAGGAAAAATCTCCAAATGCACAAAAAATTTTCGCAAAAACAGGAAAACAGTGAGACAAATTCTCAATCATCACTTTGACAGATTTGGAAAATGTGATAGAATAAAAACGTTGGCATCCCATTTAAAAATGCGACATTATTTTTCGAAAAGAAAGATGAGGAAAAAACTATGATACCAGAAAGATTAGCTGCTCTCCGTGAAAAAATGAGAGCATACGGCGTGGACGCTTATCTGGTTCCGACCGCCGATTATCATGAATCCGAATATGTAGGAACTTACTTTAAAGCAAGAACGTATATTACCGGTTTTACCGGTTCTGCCGGAACTGCTGTGATTACGCAGGACGAAGCGTGCCTCTGGACCGATGGCCGCTACTTCGTACAGGCAGCCAAAGAACTTGCCGGAACCGGCGTTACCTTAATGAAAATGGGCCAGGAAGGCGTTCCGACGGTAGAGGAATACCTGGCGGCCAATACAAAAGAGGGCATGACCATTGGTTTTGACGGCCGCGTTGTCAATGAAATGCTCGGCGAAGCACTGGAGAAAACACTTCCGGAGCGTTTTCTTTCCTATCGAAGCGACCTGATCGGTGAGATCTGGTCGGACCGCCCGGCACTTTCCGCAGAACCGTGTGGATCCTTGATGCAAAATATACCGGTGAATCCGCTGCGGAGCGTCTTGCAAAAGTACGCGAAAAGATGAAAGAGAACGGTGCCGAAGTGCATATTCTGACTGCACTGGATGATATCGCCTGGATGCTGAATATCCGTGGAAACGATATTCCATGCAACCCGGTTGTCCTCTCCTATCTCGTACTGACAGAAACCGAGAGTCATCTGTTCATTCAGGAAGAAACCTTAAATGAGAAAGTAAAACAGTATCTTGCTGATCTTGGCATTTCCCTTCATCCATACGATGCTGTTTATGATTTTGTTTCCGGCATCACAGGAAAAACCATTCTTCTGGAGAAAGCCAAAGTCAACTACACGATCTGCCAGAGTGTCATGGGTAGCAATACAATTGTCAATGTCATGAACCCGGCTTCTTCTTTAAAAGCAGTCAAAACACCGGTTGAGATGGAAAACATCCGAAAAGCCCACATCAAAGACGGCGTTGCCGTTACCCGTTTCGTATACTGGCTAAAGAAGAATATCGGTAAAATCCCAATGGATGAGGTTTCCGTTGCTGAAAAACTGGAATCCTTCCGGAAGGAGCAGGAAGGCTTTATTGAGCCAAGCTTCGGAATGATTTCCGCTTACGGCCCGAATGCTGCTATGTGCCATTATCAGGCAACGAAAGACAATTTCTCTGTTCTGCAGCCAAAAGGCATGTACCTGGTGGACTCCGGCGGACAGTATTATGAGGGAACGACCGATATTACCAGAACAATCGTAGTTGGACCGCTGACCGAGGAAGAAAAAGAACATTTCACCATCACTGCGATGGGAACCCTTCGTCTTGGAAATGCAAAATTCCTCCACGGCTGCATCGGTATCAACCTTGATTACCTTGCAAGACAGGCATTCTGGGAGAGAGGTCTTGACTTCAATCACGGAACCGGCCACGGTGTCGGTTATCTCTTAAATGTACATGAGCGTCCAAACGGTTTCCGCTGGAAAATGGTTCCGGAGCGCATGGAAAATGCCGTTCTCGAGGAAGGTATGCTGACCTCCGACGAACCAGGTATCTATATTGAAGGAAGCCACGGTATCCGTACCGAGAACCTGATGCTCTGCCGCAAAGCAGAAAAGAACATGTATGGCCAGTTCATGCGCTTTGAGTTCGTTACCATGGTTCCGATCGATCTTGACGGTATTGACACACAGTATATGACCGAAAAGATGTGGAACTGCTGAACAACTACCACAAAGAAGTATATGAAAAGATTTCTCCTTATCTGGAAGGAGACGAAAAAGAGTGGCTGAAAGGAGCCACCCGCCCGATTTCCAAATAAGATGCAAAAACGCTGTTCTGTGTTTTGATGATACAGAACAGCGTTTTTATTATAATACTTTCGATAAAAACTCTTTGAGCCGGGGATGCTGCGGATTTGCGAAGAACTCCTGCGGCGTATTCTCCTCCTGAATATTTCCCTCGTTGATAAAGATCACGCGGGTTGCCACTTCTCTTGCAAAACCCATTTCATGCGTTACGACAACCATCGTCATGCCTGATTCAGCAAGTTCCTTCATAATTTCAAGAACCTCCCCTACCATTTCCGGTCGAGTGCGGAGGTCGGCTCGTCAAACAGCATGACATCCGGGTTCATCGCAAGGGCGCGTGCAATGGCAATTCGCTGTTTCTGACCGCCGGAAAGGCTTCCCGGGTAAGCATCTGCTTTATCCGGCAGTCCAACGCGGTTTAAGAGCTCCATCGCTTTTTTCGCTGCTTCTTCCGGTGTCATCAGCTTTAATGTCACCGGGGCGAGCATGATATTTTCCTTGACGGTTTTATGCGGAAACAGGTTGAACTGCTGGAATACCATTCCAATCCTCTGTCGTACATGGTCGATATCGGTTTCCGGCGCCGTGATGTCAACGCCCTCGAAGTAAATTTTTCCGCCGGTTGGAATTTCCAGACGGTTTAAGGAACGCAGAAAGGTCGATTTTCCGGAACCGGAAGGACCGATGACAGCGACAACCTCTCCCTGACGGATCTCTGTACTGATCCCGTCCAGAACCTTATTATCCTCGAAGCTCTTCTGCAGATTTTCAACTTTGATTAATACTTTTTCATTAGTGGTCACTCTTACGCAGTCTCCTTTCCAGTTTTCCCATGAAATAGGTCAGAATCATAACAAGAATCAGATAAAAGATCGCTGCGGAAAGAAGCGGAACCAGCGCATCGTACGTACGGCTCTGTACCAGGGTCGCTGCCTTTGTAATATCAATGGTTCCGATATAGCCGATGATGGCAGTCTCTTTTAACAGCACGATCATCTCATTAATCAGCGCCGGAAGAACATTTTTAAACGCCTGCGGAATGATGATGAGACGCATGGTCTGTGCAGAATTTAAGCCAAGGCTTCGTCCTGCTTCCGTCTGTCCTTTGTCCACAGACATAATTCCGGAACGGAAAATCTCAGCAACGTATGCACCGGAATTGATACCAAATGCGATTCCGCCGATCACGATATTGTTCAGGTTTACGGTTGCAAAAATAACCGAATAGAAAAACAGGATCTGAATCATGGACGGCGTTCCGCGGATGATCGTCAGATAGACGCGCGCAACAATGTTCAGAAGTTTTAATTTACCGGTCTGCTCGTGTGTCGAGCGGATCAGTGCGATAAGAAGTCCGAGCACAACACCGATGCACAGCGCAAGCACCGTGACAAGCAGTGTCGTCTTCAGACCGGTCAGCCACCATTCTGTAGCACCATTGTCTACAAAGTAGCGGTTGAACTGATGATGTAAATTTTCCATATGACACATCTCTCCTTTGTGTTTTTAGCTGCGGGATCTGCAACCGGCAGTTTCCTTACAGCGCAATCGAAAAATGAGCGACCGCGCCTTTTGTCTGGCGGACAGCCGCTCGTTTCTATCCCCTGATTCCAGATTGCCCCGTACTTCGTACTCTCGCAGTCCTTATCACTATGTTATTACTTTCTGACAATGACAACCTGTGTTGCATCTGCATAAGTATCCGTGAAATCAACGCTTTCTTCCCGTTCTGGAGTAACGGTCATTCCGGCTGCGCCGAAGTCTGCTTTTCCACTGTTGACAGATGCAAGGATGGTTTCAAATGACATATCCTCGATTTTCAGCTCATAACCAAGCTTGTCGCAGATTGCCTTGGAAATGTCGGCATCGATACCAACGATATCATTTCCCTCTTTGTACTCCCACGGCTCGAACTCTGCGTTGGTTGCATGGTAAGCGTTCCGTTGGAACGGTCCACGTCTGCCGGGGACTCATACGGATGCTGGCCGACTTCATCACCAATGTAGTTGCTCATGATTTCATCCAGCGTTCCGTCCTCTTTCAGCTCTGCCAATGCAGTGTTGAACTCGTCTCGCAGGGTATTGCCCTTTTTAAAGCACATGGCATATTCTTCGGTATCAAAAATGCCTTCTACAATTTTCAGATCATCGTTTGCTGCAACGAATTTTTCTGCCGGCAGGGAATCGATGACAACACAGTCAATCTTTCCGTTTTTCAGTGCCTGAATAGCATCGGCGCCTTTGTTGTAACGCTGCATCTGGGAATCTGCATTAACGGCATCGCTCGCCTGAGAATCACCTGTTGTTCCGGTCTGTACACCAATCTTCAGATCTGCCAGATCCTCTACGGATGTTACTTCTACTTCTTTGCGGTAGATGCAGAACTTCCGCATCCTGCCATCGAAACAGCAAACAAAACGGACATTGCAAGTGCTGTTGCTTTTTTTGCAAAATTCATTTTCATAATAATCTCCTTCTCTCCTCATGTAATGTATATTTATTCACTTTCCCTTATTATAACAGCATCTTTCTGAAATGCAAGGAAAACGGAAAAAAAAGCAACAGAAATACAAAAGACAGCCCGGGGGTTCTTCCATGGCTGTCTTTCCATTTTTGTATTCAGTCCGTATTTTTTCCGTCTGCTGCTGTGCAGCGCAGGATCCGCTGAATGCTCTTTTCCGATAAAGCATATTCCTCTGCGAGTTCGGAAACTCTGCTTCCATTTTGATGTTTCTCGCAAATTCCTTCATTGTGATATCTGGTTGTTCTTGTACAAGTTCCAGAATATCGTGGTGCTGTTTTTCTGTAAGAATTGTTTTCCGGCCTCTCAGCTGCGTTCTGGTCTCATAACTGCCAGTGCGTGCACGCTCTTCTATAAGGCGGTATACGGTGCTTTCATTTACTGAAAAATATTTTGCAATTTCCCTGGCATTATGAGTTTTATCCCAGGCCTCCAATACCAGTTTTCTAGCTTCATTTGTAAAGGGACTGCATTATTTAAGAGGTTTGCTATAATTGCTTTTCATCCATTCTTCTTGACACTCCCCACAGCTAAAGCAGGGGGATTCTTGTTTCTTCCACTACTGCATTGACGAATACCTTACGGTACTGCAATGTCTTACACAGTGTCCACAAGCTATGTTTATCCTGTTCCCGTATGCCCTGCGGTACAGCTTTTCATCTTTATGCAGACTGCATCTGCAGTGCTTTTTTCAGAATATTAATGCCTGCATTCGTATCCCGGTCATGAACTGCATGGCATTTCGGGCACTCCCAGATACGAATGCTCAGATTTTTTATCCGTGGATTTCTGTAGCCGCAAGAGCTGCAGGTCTGACTGCTCGGATACATCGTTGGTACTCTGTGAAGTTCATTTCCATACCAGGCAACTTTATATTCCAGCATTTCGAAAAACTTTGCCCAGGAAACACTTGCTATGGATTTTGCCAGTTTATGGTTCCGGATCATTCCCTTCACGTTCAGATCCTCGATACAGATGGTTTGGTTTTCGCGCACCAGCATCGTTGACTGTTTCTGCAGGAAATCATTCCGCTGATTGGCTATTTTCTCATGCACTCTGGCTACCCTGAGCCGCTGCTTCCCGCGGTTATGGGAATCTTTCTGCTTCCGGGAAAGTCTTCGCTGTTCTCTTATGAGTTTTCGCATGGAGCGTTCCAGATATCTGGGATTTGATACCGTATTTCCATTGCTGTCAGAATAGAATGCTTTGATTCCGACATCAATTCCAATCGTTCCTCCAGCATTTGGGCGTGGTTCCGGTTCGAAATCAACATTTAAGACTGCAAAATATTTTCCGGCCGGTGTGTACTCAACGGTTACGTGATTAATTTTTCCCACTTCCATCGACTGGCGTATTTTGACAAATCCAAGTTTCGGAAGTTTGATATATCTTCCCACAATACGGATATTATCTTTTTGATTGACCGTTCTGTATGACTGGAACCGGTTATGTTTGCTCTTGAAGGTTGGATAGGAAGCACGTTTTTGAAAGAAATTCACAAAGCTCCGGTCGAGATCCCGCAGAGACTGCTGTAAGGCAATGGAATCTGCTGCTTTCAAAAAAGCAAACTCCTCCTGTCTTTTCAGTTCGGTCAGCATGGCGGAAGTCTGGGTATATCCAATCTTCTTCCCTTCTTCATAGCTTTCCTTGCGCATGGCAAGTCCCCGGTTGTAGATCAACCGGCAGCATCCCAGCGTCTGGTGGATGAAGTTTTTCTGTTCTCTGTTCGGGTAGATCCTGAATTTGATCCCTTTTTGCATTAGCCATCTTATCCTTTTGTCTCTGCGATGTTTTCTGGTTTTCGATATACTGTTTTACTGCTTCCAGCGGGGCACCGCCAACGGTAGATACAAAATAGCTGTTTGTCCAGAGCGTCGGCATTTTCGTTTTGAGACAGGGAAATTCCTGTCTTAAAATTCTGGACGTATAGCCTTTGAACGATTTTACAGCTTTGTGGATTCCAAACTGAGGATCTACTTCCAGCAGCATATGAACATGGTCTGGCATGATCTCCATTTCCAGAATGTCTACAGAAAGATTTGCAGCATACTCTGTGAGCAGCTCCTTCAGCCGGACATCTACACCGTTCGTTAATACTTTTCGTCTATATTTGGGACACCATACTACATGGTATTTACAGGAATAGACGACATTATTGTTTGATTTATATGTTGTGTTCATGTTTGTATGATACAATATTTTATCAATTAACACAATTGTTATTTTGTCCATCTTCAATTACTTGCGTAAATTCGATGGACGCGTCTTATATCCCCATAGCTAAAGCAAGAGGTTTTACGACGCATTGGATAAACCACATCCATACTCCAACTACTATAAGCAATATACCCGATATTCTTCCTGCAAATTTCGACTTTTTATATCCTAGAAAATTTATTGTTTCGGGAGTTGTAAATGGCAATAAAACAACATCCATACCCATTACTATAATTCCAATT
>ENA-OUNI01000748-OUNI01000748.1-human-gut-metagenome-genome-assembly--contig:-NODE-748-length-14542-cov-2.175858_pt1 | contig 14542 bp, 15 predicted proteins | sample MGYA00242499_ERZ504580 | MGnify/ENA primary metagenome ERZ504580 (study PRJEB26092, sample SAMD00036315) | human gut metagenome | host: Homo sapiens | study: EMG produced TPA metagenomics assembly of... | reverse complement strand
GGTTTCCCGCCGTGCGGGTAGTGATGTTTGACGAGCGGTTCACCTCCGTGCTGGCCCATCGGGCGATGCTGGACGGCGGCATGAAGCGGATGCAGCGGCGCGACAAGGCTGCGGTAGACCGGATAAGTGCTACCATTCTGCTGCAGGGTTCATGGAGAGCCGCATGTATGAAGAGATGAAAACAGATAGAAGTCTTATGATATATCCTATTTACATATACGGTTCTCCCGTATTGCGGGAGGAGTGCATGGAGGTGGAACGGGAGTATCCCGAACTGGAAAAGCTGGTGTCGGACATGTTCGACACGATGTATGCGTCGGAAGGGGTGGGGCTTGCCGCTCCTCAAATCGGCAAGTCGCTGCGGCTGTTCGTCGTGGATACTTCGCCGTTCGGTCAGTATGACCCGTCGGCGGCCGGTTACAAAAGGGTGTTCGTCAATCCGGAGATAACGGAGGAATCGGACGAGGAGGTGCTTATGAACGAGGGGTGCCTTTCGCTGCCGGGGCTGCACGAGGATGTCTACCGTCCGGAGAAGATTCGGATACGCTATTTCGACGAGCGGTTTCAGGAGCACGAGGAGGTGCTCGAAGGATGGCCGGCCCGGGCGGTGCAGCACGAATACGACCACATCGAGGGCATTGTTTTCACCGACCGCTTGGCTCCGCTGCGCAAGACGCTCGTGAGGAATAAGCTGAATGCGATGGCGAAAGGCAAATACGAGGCAGCCTACCGTACGAAACAGACGAAAAAGTAGCTCCGGAAGGGCCGTACGGAATCCCTGCCGTTGGATGACCGTCCTGCGCAAAGGGGAACCGGCAGTGCCGGTGACCGCACGGAACCTTATCCCTTGGCGGCTTTGGAGATGCCCGAAACCCGGCGGCATTCCGGCATGTGGAAAGCCGGAATGCGTTCGGTGTCGGGAGACGGCCCGTCAGAGAGCAGCTTCGATCGATTCCCTGATAAGCCTTCAGCGTCTGTCCTCGTCCGTTTGAGGTAATCCTTGTAGAGGTCGAAATGGTGCTTCAGTGCCTCTTTGTAGCCTTCCGTGTCGCCGGCCTTGATGCGTTCCAGCAAGTCGCGGTGCGTGACCAGTTTGCCTTTCGCCGCGAGTTCGGCCCGGCGCGTCTCGAACATGGGCTTGTGTTGTTCTACGACATATTCGAGTACGGGAATGATGAGCGTCTGGAATTCCGTCATCATCTTGTTTCCCATGTTTTCATACAGTTTCCGGTGAAAACCGGTCAAGTACGGGTCGCCGAAACGCTCTTCGTTCTCTACTAACTGTTCCAGTTCGGCGATATCCTGCGGGGAGAGCAGGTTGATGACGAGGTCGGCCGAACCGAGTTCGAGAATTATCCTCATCTCGAAAATGTCGCGCAGGGTCGTTTCGCTCATCAGGAGCGGGTTCATGCTGCGGCGGAGGCTCGCCAGCAGCGAGGGTTCGGCGAGCGTCATGCCGCGTTTGGTGCGCGACTGAATCATGCCCGTCATCTTGAAACGGCTGAGCGCTTCCCGCAGGACGGTACGGCCTATGCCGAGCGATGCGGCGAGTTCGTTTTCGTTGGGGATGCTGCTGCCCGGACGCAATCCCTGTTCCTTGAAGTATTGAATCAACTTCTCTTCCACCTGGTCTACGAGGGTGTATCCGCTTCTGTCAATCCGAAGGCTATCCATACTACTAAATTGTTAATTGGGGTGTCGTACAAAAAAGGAAAATTCATTACAAATATAATTGTTTTGGCGTTAATGCCGTAAAATACGGATTAAATATTATTTGTATTTCGTTCGCCGGATTTGTCCTGTTTTTGTTTTTTCCTGTTCATTGTTCGGGTATCTTGTTCCTTGTTAGTCTGTTGTGTTTATTTTGCCCGTCGCGGCACCCTTTCCGTAACGGAAAAGGCGCAGGGCGGTGGCCCGACGACTGCTTCCTTTATGCGATATTATTATCTTTATAAGGTTTCAGGCGGAAAATTGAAATAATGTTCGCCCGAAAAGTTTGTATCTGATATAAATAGTTCCTATTTTTGGAAAATCTAAAACTTTAATATCATCATGAAGAACACCCTGATAGAGCCGTCCGTAGTCCGGGCGGCCATGGAACAGTTTGATGTTACAGACCTTAACAACGGCTCCATAAGACAGATAGGCGGGATAGTGAAGACCATCGAAGAGCGTACGGGCGAAGAGTTCGTCCACCTCGAGATGGGCGTGCCGGGCCTGCCGCCCGAAAAGGTGGGTATCGCGGCCGAACACGCCGCGCTGGACGCCGGCGTCGCATCCATCTATCCGGAGATGCCGGGTATCCCCGAACTGAAATACGAGTCGTCCCGTTTTCTGAAGGCATTCGTCGATGCGGATATTTCGCCGGAAGGGTGCCTGCCCACCGTAGGTTCCATGCAGGGTGCGTTTGCGGCTTTCACGCTCTGTTCGCAAATAGACCCGAAAAAGGATACCATTCTTTATATAGACCCCGGTTTTTCGGTACAGAAGACGCAGGCCGACGTAATAGGGGTGAAGCGGGAGGCGTTCGACCTCTATGACTACCGGGCCGAGAAGCTGGGACCGAAACTGGAGAGCTACCTCGCCAAAGGCAACATAGCCGCCATCATCTACTCCAACCCCAACAATCCGACGTGGATGTGTCTTACGGATTCGGAACTGAAGACCATCGGCGAGCTGGCCGCCAGGTACGATACGATTGTCATCGAAGACCTTGCCTACATGGCGATGGATTTCCGCCGCGACCTGGGCAAGCCTTTCCAGCCGCCCTATCAGGCGAGTGTCTCCAAATATACCGACAACTACATCATCCTGATGAGTGCCTCGAAGATATTCAGCTATGCGGGTCAGCGCATCGCCGTGATGGCTATCTCCGATGCGCTCTACAAGCGGCCCTACGAGGCGCTGAAGGAGCGTTACGGTCTGGCCAAGTTCGGGCCGGTCATGCTGCAGCGCATCCTCTACTGCCTCTCGTCGGGTACGGCGCATACTCCTCAGTACGCTTTGGCCGCCATGCTCAAGGCAGCCAACGACGGCGAACTCGATTTCGTGGAAGAGGTGAAAGAGTACGGCCGGCGCACGGAGAAGATGAAGGAGATATTCGAGCGGAACGGATTCCACATCGTCTATGACCGCGACCTCGACCAGCCGCTGAGCGATGGTTTCTTCTTTACGGTGGGATACAAGGATGTAGAGGGGGGAGAACTGCTTCGCCTGCTGCTTCACTACGGTATCAGCGCCATCGTGCTTTCGACGACCGGAAGTCTCCAGCAGGGATTGCGCGTCTGCTCCTCTACCGTCAGGCCGCACCACTACGCGATGCTCGACGAGCGGCTGCGCATGTTCAACGAGAATTACGGAAAGTAGAGGCCGAAATCCGGCAGGATGTTTGCTGTCCGGTGGCAGGGCCTTTTTCGGCAGGTGCGCTTCCTGCCGGAAAGATGAGAGAAAAAGCATTTGTTGATATGATAAACGAGAAACTGTTCAATCCGTCCGGTGTCGTCGTGGTAGGCGGCTCGGACGACGTAAACAAACCCGGCGGCGCCGTGCTGCGCAATCTGTTGCAGAGCCCTTTCAAAGGGCAGACCTATGTGGTCAATCCGAAAGCAGACAGCGTGCAGGGCGTGAAGTCCTGCCACACGGTGGAGGAGCTTCCGCAAGTGGATTGCGCCATCATCGCCATTGCTGCCAAATATTGCCTCCATGCGGTGGAGGTTCTCGCCAAAGAGAAAGGTACCCGCGCGTTCGTCATCCTTTCGGCCGGTTTCGGGGAGGAGAACAAGGAGGGTGCAGCGCTCGAACGCCGTATCGTGGAGGTAATCGATTCGGTGGGAGGGGCACTGATAGGGCCCAACTGCACTGGTATCCTGACCACGAATTACAACGGTTCGTTCACCTCGCCCGTCCCGCAGCTCGACCCCAAAGGGGTGGATTTCATCTCGGGCTCGGGGGCGACGGCCATCTTCATTGTGGACAACGGCATGAGGAAAGGGCTGAAGTTCAACAGTGTCTGGTCTGTGGGCAACTCGGCGCAGATAGGCGTGGAGGAGGCCCTCGAATACCTCGACGAGTCGTTCGATTCAGAGCACAGTTCGCGCATCAAGCTGCTTTATATCGAAAGCATCAACAATCCGGAGAAGTTCCTGCGTCACGCCGCGTCGCTGATACGCAAAGGATGCCGGATAGCCGCCGTCAAATCGGGCAGTTCCGAGCCGCGGCCGGCCGCTTCGTCGCATACCGGTGCGCTCGCCAGTCCCGATATCGCGGTGGACGCCTGTTCCGTAAGGCGGGCATCGTGCGCTGTAGCGGCCGCGAGGAGCTGACTACGGTGGCCGGGATATTCATGTACCCCGAGCTTAAGGGGCGCAACATCGCCATCGTCACCCATGCGGGCGGACCGGCCGTGATGCTGACCGATGCGCTTTCCAACGGAAAACTGGAGGTGCCCCACATCGAGGGGCCGAAGGCGGCCGAGCTGCTGGGCAAACTCTTTCCCGGCTCTTCGGTCGGTAATCCGATAGATTTTCTGGCAACGGGTACGGCCGAGCAGCTCGGTTATATCCTTGATGCGTGCGAGAACGATTTTGAGGAAATCGACGGTATCGCGGTGATATTCGGCAGTCCGGGACTCTTCCCTATATACGATGTCTATGCGCTGCTAGCCGAGAAGATACGTACCTCTAAGAAGCCGATATTTCCGATATTCCCCTCTTACGGATGGGTGAAGGGCGAGATAGAAGAGTTCGTTCGGAACGGCGGCGTCTATTTTCCGGACGAGGTGCTGTTCGGCAATGCGCTCGCCAAGGTGTACAATACGCCGCGTGTGGAGCCGGAGGATGCCCAGTTCCCGTGCGTGGATGTGGAGCGTATCCGGAGTGTCATCAACGGTGCCGGAAACGGTTACCTTTCTCCCGACCGTATCCACGACCTGCTTGATGCGGCGGGTATCGCCCGCGCGAAAGAGGGAACGGCCGACAGCGAGGCAGAGTGTCTGGAGCTGGCCCGCGAGATAGGGTTCCCGTTGGTGATGAAGGTCGTCGGTCCGGTGCATAAGTCCGATGTGGGCGGTGTGGTACTCAATGTGCGGGACGAGGAGACGGTCGTACGCGAATTCCGCCGCATGATGCAGATTAAGGATACCTATGCGTGATGCTCGCCCAGCAGCTCCGCGGAACGGAGGTCTTCATCGGAGCGAAGCGCGAGGGCGGTTTTGGCCACATTGTGATGTGCGGTCTGGGTGGTATTTTCATCGAGGTGCTGAAAGACGTGAACGTGGGACTCGCTCCCGTTTCGCCGGACGAGGCGCGTGCGATGATACGCGGCCTGAAGTCCTATAAGATTATACAGGGTGTCCGCGGACAGGAACCGGTCAATGAAGAGAAGTTCGTGGAGGCCGTCGTGCGTGTTTCGATGCTCGTACGCACCGCCCCGGAGATATTCGAGATGGACCTGAACCCGCTGTTGGGCAACCGCGACGAGGTCGTGGCGGTGGACGCCCGCATCAGGATAGAGAAATAGACGACTGAATTTCCGGATAACGGCCGGGGAGTCGGACAAAATGTCCGACTCCCCGGCCGTTTTTGTATGCTGCTCTTCTGCGGACGGTGTCCGGAGTGGTTCGGAATGAATAGGATAAATATCGGATGCAGGTGCTTGTTTATCCGAGGTTGAATCTTGCGGTTTTTCATCGGTAGAGTGAATTCGGATATTGTCCGGGAGTTTCGGAAAAAAATGGAGTTGAATGTGTATTTATTTGGTTTGTAATATATCGTTGTGTAATAGAAACGGTTATTTTAGATTTGCGACATTGTTTATCGATTCTCACCTTAAAAATGTGAATTTTTATGAAGAAGTGGTTTTTTATTTTGCTGGCGGGGTTGTCGGCGGTCTCTTGTGACGGGCCGAACGGGCAGCCGGTAGGGAGCCTGTCGGTTTCCAGAACGTCGATTGAATTCGCTGCGGCCGGTAATACGGTCGAGACGGTGACCGTTACTGCGGAGAGTGTGGAATGGGATTTTACGGTCTCTCCTGAAAACGACTGGCTCGAAGTTTCCAGAACGGACGGCGGTATCGCAGTAGCGGCGGCGGACAATACGGAGAATGCGGCGCGTACGGCCACCATTACGGTAAGTGCGAAAAACGGCGGGAACGTGAAGCCGCAGGACATTCGGGTGTCGCAGCGTGCTGCCGACTCGGAATCTGGGAATTATGCTGTTGACGTGGACCCGGCGGAACTTTCGTTCGAAGGTACGGACAGCAGCGTTCGGGAGGTTGTCGTCACGACCGAGGGCGACGGTTTGGAGTGGACGCTTGAAATCGACGAAGAGGCCCGTGAATGGCTTTATGCGGAAAAGGGGGACGGACGGTTCTCGGTGACGGTTTCGGACAATACGGGGACACAGGAGCGTACGGGGATAATCCGTGTCGTTCCCGATATCGAGTCCGTACCGGGGAAAGCGGTGCGCGTCACGCAGGGGATAACCCTTTCGCTTACCGCCGAGATTCAGCCGGACAGTAAGATTCAGGGCAATCCTCTTGTGTTTCCGGCCTACGTTTTTGAGGAGTATACGCTCATTTATGTGGATGCCGTGGGCGTGGGATTCGATTACCGGATAGAGTATGAAGAGGGGAACGATACGCCATGGGTCAAGGTCGTGGCTGATATCAATGGAGCTCGTCCCTACATCAATATCACGGCTGCGGGGAATCCCCTCGAAGAGAAGCGTTTCGCTGAATTAGTGATTTTCCCGACCGAGAAAGTCGAAGGCGTCGAGGAAATCAGGTTCGCTATCGAGCAGGAGGCGGGACGTTCTACCCTGAGCAATTTGGTGGAGGATGTCGAGGCGTCGGGACTCGCCGTGAATTGGACGATGATAAATCCGACGAGACCGGGCATTGATATAGACCATACTCTGTGGACGGTCGAACTTTGGTCCGGACGGTAGAGGGCGACGCGGCGAGCTGGCCCAAAAAGTTCTCCGGCAGTGGGGACAGGATATATTTGTCGTTCTGTTCGACCAAGATAGAAAAGAACGAGACGGTATCTATGAACTTCCCGAGAACCTATACGGTTGCGGATGAAGAGGGTCCGATGAAGGTGAAGAAGGGGTACATGTATAAATATCACCCCGACTGTTGCGGAGACTCCTGGTTCTTCCGGCTGGAAGGCGACGTGTATGTGGCCGAGGCGCCTATCGTAGGGGGCAGTATGGAGGTGTCGCGCGACGGCGAGATATACACGGTGACTTTTGATTTTGTGGACGACCGGGGGTATTCGATTACGGGCAGTTATACCGGCGGGTTGGATGTCCATCCGCAGTGGTAATTTGAGATGATGTTACATATAACACAATAATGAAGGCAACAACAATGAAAAAAGTTTTGTTATCGGCGGCGGCTGCTGCGCTGCTGGTGGGCTGCGAAGCACCGCAGCCGGAAACGCATTATATCAGGCTCAGCGATGCGGCATGTACGCTCGACGGCAGCGAAGGAGCCGCGCTGCAGGTGAGGGTGGAGGCCAGCCCTTCGTGGGAAGCGGCTTCGGGAGCTTCGTGGCTCACCGCAGAGAAGAGCGACGGCAATATACTGGTGCTTACCGCGGGTGCCAACGATACGGGGTACGAACGGACGGCCGTCGTAACCGTAACCGCAGGCCAGGCGGAGGAGAAGGTGACCGTGATACAGATGGCGGAACAGACCGCTTATAACAAGCTGCGTTACCTGACCGCTTTTCCCAGTATCGGCGTGATGTCGCCCGACGGTCGGTATGTGGGAGGATATTATTCGGTATTGCAAGCCGACGACAGTTATGCGTCCTGTACGTTGGTAGTGGACAATGAGACCGGCGAGGAGTATGAATACGGACCTTTTCCCGAATCGCTGATGTTCTTTAGCGATGTCCAGGCGATATCCGACCGCGGGGAGCTGTTCATCATGGACGGGAAGATGGGCGGGTGCTGGATTATCGGGCTGGACGGCACATACAGTAAAATAGAGTCGGTGGAGGGTTTCGACAATTCTCCGAAATTTTGTGCCACGGGTGCGGAGGGGCTGTACGGGTAGGTTATGCCATAAAGATTATGGAGAACGGAGACCGGGTGGAGTGTCCGATTAAATGGAATGAAGGAGTGCCTGAAGCGCTGCCCAAACCGTCACCCTCTTTCAGAGAGCTGGAAAAGATAGGAGAAGGCACCGGTGTGGAGTCCGTGATGGCCCGCGGTGTCTCTGCGGACGGCAGAATCGTGTACGGTACCTCGTGGCGGAACGATGATTTCGGTATGTGTTACTGGGACGAGAACGGCGAGGCGCATTGGGTCGGTGAAGACGTGCGAAAGGTCAGGGAAGTGGAGATGGCGTACGGCGACGGTACGACTCGCAGATACAATCTGGTGGACGGCATGACCTGTGAGGCCAGCTATACGAACATCAGTCTACCGGAAAGTATATTGCCGGAACCTTCCGTACCGAGCACTCGGCGACGATAAGAAGTCGGTGGTGAGAAGTTACCGTGCCGCATTCTATAATACGGAAACGGGCAAGACCACCGTATTCGAAGAACTCGGAGAGTCGGCCGGGATACATGCCACGGATGACGGCATCGGATTCGTGGGCCTCGGCCGTTTGGGAATTATGAGCGGTAAAGTGGTGGATATCGAAAACGGACTCGACCTCGGTTCGACGGCTGAGTGGATATATGACAATTACGGTATCATAGCTCCGGAAATGGGTTATGTGAAACACATGAGCACCGACAAACGGGTGTTTCTTGCGGTAATTCCTGTCATCGGCGCGGGGGGATGACCTTCAAATCCTATTTTGTGGCTCCTCCGGTGGCGGAGTGAATTTCAGTCACGCTCGATATGGTCGGTTAGGCAGGTAGTTAGTAGTTCGGTTAGTTTTACAGGTTTAGACCCGCATGATTCAGAAGATGTGATTTCTGATTATGCAGAAGGTCGTTCGGAGGGCCGCCTTGTGCAAGGCGGCCCTCCTGTCGTTTATGACTGGATGTATTTGGGGGGCGGTATTGTCCGTATTGTTTTCCGGAATGTTGCGGATAACGGAGCCGCCGGCAGGGAATGGCTTGAGTTTTGCAAAGGATAAGGCTGTATCGGAGTGCAGCCGTCCGCATCGCCTGTCGGGGCATGCGGACTCCGCACCTCGGCTTTCCGGGAGTGTGCACCGGATGAACGGAACCAATTTATTCACTGAATTATTAAAACAAGCAAAGTTATGTATTACAGCAATGGAAATTACGAGGCATTCGCAAGGCCGAAGAAACCTCAGGACGTAGAGAACAAATCGGCTTACCTGGTGGGTTCGGGTCTGGCTTCCCTTTCGGCGGCACTGTTTCTGGTGCGCGACGCCCAGATGCCGGGCGAGCGGATACACATTCTGGAGGAGCTGGAGCTGCCGGGCGCAGTCTCGACGGTATCCTCGATAATACCGTGGCTATATCATGCGCGGGGGACGGGAGATGGAGAATCATTTCGAGTGTCTGTGGGATTTGTTCCGGTCGGTACCTTCACTGGAGGTGAAGGACGCTTCGGTGCTCGACGAATTCTATTGGCTGAACAAGGAAGACCCCAACTTTTCCAAGATGAGGGCCACGATGAACCGCGGCAAGTCGGCCCATACCGACGGCAAGTTCACCCTGACGGACAAGCGGCCGAGGAGATTGCCCGGCTGTTCCTTACTTCGGAGGAGGAGCTCAACGACAAACGTATTTCGGATGTCTTTTCCGAAGAGTTTTTCCAGTCCAACTTCTGGCTCTACTGGCGGACGATGTTCGCCTTCGAGGAGTGGCACAGCGCCATGGAGATGCGTCGCTACATCGCCCGTTTCATCCATCACATCGGCGGACTGCCCGACCTGTCGGCGTTGAAGTTCACCCGCTACAACCAGTATGAATCGCTGGTGATGCCGCTCGTCAAGCACCTCGAATCGAAAGGGGTGCGCTTTGAGTACGGCGTGCAGGTGAAAAACGTAATCGTCAGCAAGGCGGGCGGGAAGAAGACCGCCACCAAAATCGTCTATGAAAAGGGCGGAAGAGAGGGCGAGATAAACCTGACGGAGAACGACCTTGTGTTCGTCACGAACGGCAGCATTACGGAGAACTCTACCTATGGCGACCAAAATACCGTTCCGGTGCTCGATGCTTCGCTGGGCGGAAGTTGGAGCTCTGGACGAATATTGCCGTACAGGACCCGGCGTTCGGCAAGCCGGAGAAGTTCTGCGGCAACATCAAAGAATCGAATTTCGTGTCGGCCACGCTGACCACGCTCGACGGACGGATTCCTCCCTATATCGAGCGGATATGCCAGCGGGACCCGTTTGCAGGAAAGGTGGTGACGGGCGGCATCGTCTCCGTCAAGGATTCGTCGTGGCTGATGAGCTGGACGCTCAACCGCCAGCCGCAGTTCAAGAAACAGCCGGGGAACGAACTCGTCGTGTGGATATACGGCCTCTTTTCCGACCGTCCGGGCGATTACGTGAAGAAGCCGATGAAGGATTGTACCGGCATCGAGATAGCCGAGGAGTGGCTCTACCATATCGGGGTGCCGTTGGCCGAGATACACGATATGGCGGTCAATTCGGCCAATACCGTCCCCTGCATGATGCCCTATGTGATGTCCTACTTCATGCCGCGTGCGCTGGGCGACCGTCCGGCCGTTGTGCCCGAAGGTTCGGTGAACCTTGCGTTCATCGGCAACTTCGCCGAGACGCCGCGGGATACGGTCTTCACTACGGAGTATTCCGTGCGTACGGCCATGGAGGCGGTCTATACGCTGTTGGGCGTAGACCGCGGTGTACCGGAAGTCTTCGCTTCGTGTTACGATGTGCGCATGTTGATGAACTCGGCCTCGCGTCTGATGGACGGCAAGAAACTCGCCGACATCAAGGTGCCGTTTATCGTGAGACAGCTTGAGAAGAAGGCGGTCGAGAAGAGTAGGGGTACCATTATCCACGAACTGCTGGAACAGTATGGTCTGATATGATGCGGCGTATGCCGCATCGGACGGAACGGTTACGGCGGGCAAATTGCCCGCCGTAATTTTGTTGTCCCTCCGTACCGCATCCGCTGTGAGCGGGGAGGAGTTTTATGACAGGGTACCGTCCGGTGCGGGGGCGGCATAGTGCACGAGCACCTTGTCGATGCGTGCACCGTCCATGTCGACTATTTCGAAACGGAAACCGTTCCAGGAGAGTGTTTCGCCGGTGGAGGGGATGTGTTTCAGCTCGTCGAGGAGGAGTCCGCTCAGGGTGTTGTATTCGTTGTCGCGGTAGAGCTCTTCGCGGTCGAACTGTTCGAGAAAGTTGTAGAACGAGCACTGTCCGTCTACCAGCCAGCTTCCGTCCTCGCGCCGTACCATCTCCGCCTCCTCGTCTTCATCCGGTACCTCGCCCACGAGGGCCTCCATCATGTCGCGGAGTGTCACGATGCCCAGCACGTCGCCGAATTCGTCGATGATGAAGCCGTAGGCCGAATTGGTACGCTTGAACTCTTCGAGCGCTTCATAGACGCTCTGGTTCTCGGGAAGACAGTTGGCCGGTTTCAGAATGGAGGACAGACGGAAATCCGGCCGGTGAATGTTACCGAAGAGGTCTTTCATGTGTGCCGCGCCGGCCAGTTCGTCCGGCCGGCGTCGGAGACGGGATAGACGTCGTGCATGTCGGCGCATACCTTGCGCAGTATCTCTTCGGCGGAGTCGTTCGTGTCGAGCCACACCAGTTCGCTGCGGTGTGTCATGATGGAGTCAACGTCCCGGTCGCCGAGGCTGAAGACGCGCTCCACGATGTCGTGCTCGACGGCCTGGACCTCGCCCGTGTCCATGCCTTCGCGGACGATGGCCTTAATCTCCTCCTCCGTCACTTTGTTTTCGCTCTCTTTGAGCCCTATTGCTTTGGTCACCAGTGCCGTGCTCTTGGAAAGCAACCATACCAGCGGCGCGGCCACAAGCGACAGCGCCTTCATGGGCCTTGCCACGGCTTTCGATACTTTTTCCGCCATGCCATGCCGATGCGTTTCGGGACGAGCTCCCCGAAGATGAGCGTCAGGTAGGTGACGGCGATGACGATAACCGTTTTGGCGATGCCGTAAGCGTATGGGCCAACATCTCCGCGCGTGCGATGACGACCGCGAAGTCGGCGGCGAAAGCTTCGCCCGAATAGAGACCGGTCAGAATGCCGATGAGCGTGATGCCGATTTGTACGGTGGACAGGAACCTGTCCGGTTCGCCGGAGAGTGCGAGAGCTGCGCGGGCGGGCTTGCTGCCGCTGCGGGCTTCCGTCTCCAGCCTCGACCTGCGCGCCGATACCAATGCTATCTCGGACATCGAAAGGATGCCGTTCAGAACAATCAGCAGCAGGATGATAACGATTTCCATAGTTGATTTGAAAATGAATGATACGGTCGTTGTTTCTGTTCGGTGCGGCGGGGAAGAGTGTGTGACGGGCCGGTGCCGCAGGCCGGAGGCTCGTCACTCTTTCAGTACGGTATGCAGGATGTTGATTCGGATGCGAAGCAGACCGTGCATCCGCCTGGCGGCGGTGCGGAGAGAGGAACCGGTCACTTCGGTTTTCTGTGGTATCCGTAAACGAAAACCCGGAAACCGGTTCGGTTCCGGTTCCGGCTGCTGGCCCTCCTGTATGTTCTCTCGGTGTTTTGCGGCTGCTGTAATTTTGAAAACGACAAATCAACGCATCGTACATTGTTTTCGTATGCGAATATCGGAAATATTTTTCGGATAAGCCCATGCCCGTGTTGAAAATTTTGCAGCGAACGGACGGTGGCGGACACTCGGGAGGGAGACCGCAGACGATGCGGTCGGGTGTTTTTTGTCGGGGTACGGAGGTTACCGTTCCCGGTAGCGTTTGCCCAGCGGGTGGTGTTCGTTTAGTGCGGCGTGCAGGCGGCCCGTGTCGAGGTGGGTGTATATCTCCGTGGTCGTGATGGATTCGTGGCCGAGCAGTTCCTGTACCTGGCGGATGTTGGCCCCGCCCGCGAGCAGGTGGGTGGCGAAACTGTGGCGGAAGGTGTGCGGACTCACCTCCTTGTCGATTCCGGCGGCCGCTGCGGCCGCCTTGATGGCGTTGAACACCATGATGCGCGACAGCTTCCGGCCGTGGCGGTTGAGGAAAAGCGTATCGGAGGATTTTTCATCGCCCGGTATTCCGCGGTATTCGCGCAGGTAGGTCTCCACCTGCATGCGGCAGCGGTCGCTGACCGGGACGAGGCGCTGTTTGCTCCCCTTGCCGAGCACGCGGATGAAACCTTCGTCGAAAAAAAGGTCGGAGATGTGCAGCGACGTGAGTTCCGATACGCGTAGCCCGCAACTGTAAAGCATCTCTATCATCGTCCGGTTGCGGTAACCGTGGGCGGTCGATACGTCTATCGCATCGAGGATGGCATCTATCTCTTCGATACTCAGCGTGTCGGGCAGGTAGTGGCCGGATTTGGGACGTTCGACGAATTCGGCAGGCGACTTTTCCAGCACGTCCGTGCGCAGCAGGAAGTCGTAGAAGCTGCTTACGCCGCTCAGTGTCCGGTTTTGGGTACTCTTTTCGGCTCCCGCCTCGAAGAGCGAGTTCAAGAACTCCTCCACCACCGGGGTTTCCACTTCGAGAGGGGAGAGCCGGTAACGTTCCGTGACGAAGCGGCGGAAGCGGCGCAGGTCGCGCATATAGCCTCTACCGTATTGGCGGCCAGCCCCCTTTCCGTCTTGATGTATGTTCTGTATTTGCCGGAATAGACTTCCCACTCCTTCTCTGCCCGTGTCATCCTGCGTATTCTTGTCGTTCGGGAACGCTCCGCCGAGAGTGGCTCTCCGGGCGGATGCGGTATTGGCGTAAAATGGTTATCTTTGGCGCTAAGTTACGAACTGTTTCGGACTTTATGATTCTTCATGCGGTATGGATTATGTCGAGTTGAACGTGCCCGTGGCGGATGCCGGGCAGGCAGAGATAGTTACGGCCATGCTGGCCGATTTTCCCTTCGAGAGTTTCGCCGAAGAGGCCGGTGTACTGAAGGCTTATATTCCGAAGGAGGCGCTCTACGGGTGCAAGGAGGAGACGGACAGGATGCTGTCCGGTCTCGGAATAACGGGTGCGGCCTATATCGAGATAGAGACGCAGAACTGGAACGCTCTCTGGGAGTCCAATTTCGAACCGGTGGAGGTGGACGGTGTCTGTACCATCCGCGCCCCCTTTTCGCCCGCGCCGTACAGGGACTGGATATCGTCATCATGCCCAAGATGTCTTTCGGTACGGGGCACCATGCCACGACGTGGCTCATGACGGCCGAACTGATGAAGCGTGACCTGTCGGGGCTTTCCGGTCTCGATATGGGAAGCGGTACGGGCGTGCTCGCCATCGTGGCCGCAAAGCGCGGGGCCGTGCACGTCGATGCGGTGGACATAGACGACTGGGCCTATGAGAACAGCCGGGAGAACATTGCGGAAAACGGTGTGCAAGGGCGTGTCACGCCCCTGCTGGGGGATGTGTCCGCCATCGCGGGAAAACGTTATGATTTCATCCTGGCCAATAT
>ENA-OUNI01000747-OUNI01000747.1-human-gut-metagenome-genome-assembly--contig:-NODE-747-length-14548-cov-2.821926_pt1 | contig 14548 bp, 15 predicted proteins | sample MGYA00242499_ERZ504580 | MGnify/ENA primary metagenome ERZ504580 (study PRJEB26092, sample SAMD00036315) | human gut metagenome | host: Homo sapiens | study: EMG produced TPA metagenomics assembly of... | reverse complement strand
TTATAAGAAAGGATTGGAGAATATGATGAAACGAAATGTGAAAAGAATTGCTTTATTTGTTGCGGTTGTTATGTGCTTATCTGTATTTTTAGGAATTGGTGTATTTGCAGTTGAATCTCACAATAAACACTACGATTATGACCTCAATACTAGGTTTGCGATTACAACACAAACAACCGACGGAATTATATTCGCACCATGCAGCGAATACACATACACACCTAGAAATATTTTAAAAAGTTATGCCTCTATTAAAAGTGAGATTTATGTTGGAAGTAAGTATGGATATGCTGCTGCAACAATTTATGTAAATGGTAGAGCGTTACCAGAGACGGTAGGAAATACGAAAACATGGAATGGGTGGTATAAAACTCCTCTCTTAAAAACCGGTGCAGTGAATAAGAATGATGTAGACCGGTTGGAGTTCTATACCGATTACAGATCTGCTGTCAATACTATTACAGAAAAGTGGTATTATACGGTAGACCACTCTTTCTAGATCGTAATAGTCCCTACTTGTTAAATTAGGATCATTTTCAAGAGGGCGCGCTATGCGCCTCTTGTGGATAAGGAGGAGTTATGAAATTTTGCAAACTGATCCTGCATCGCATCGGGCAGTATTATAAAACGAATAAGCTGGTGTTTCTTCTCTTCCTCCTTGGGGGAATTACCTGTGCAATTACCTTCATTTTTTTTTTACAGCAACATTTTGGCTCCGGTGAAAGCGGAGGGCAGAGAGAATGCTATTTACAGAACCTATGTGATTACCTTTGAATCGTCCAAAACACCGGCTGAGATTTTGGATGAACGATTAAACGCAATGCATCTACATGATATTTTGTTTTTGCATATCATTGAAGAAGAGAATTTAGATCAAGTTATTTCTGTAGACGAGGCCCCACTTCAGTTTGAACCGGGCCCCGGTAGCGGAAGTAGGCCGGATCGTATTGTCAGTAGTTTTCATGATTATGCGGAAATGAGTCCTGTTATGGGAAGAAATCAATTCACACAGGAGGAGCGCCAGGGAAAACCAGCTATCGTATTGCCTGCACACAGCCACTGGCCGAAAGGTGCAAAGACAATTTCGCTTTATGGCAAGACATTTGAGATTGTCGGCAGTGAGTATAGCATCAATATGCGAATTCCATTTAGCAGTTATCAAGCGATGCATCTGCCGACGGAGCGGGTCTATATTACGATGGATCAGAACCCGACCGCGGCTGAAAATCGCAAAATTGTGGCGTCACTTAAAAAGTTGTTCCCAGAAAGTGATATTGCCGATCCGTCTGGAACGGTCAGGGATGATTATATGCAGATAGCTATGGCGACGGCACTCATCAGCGCCGTTTACCTTCTGGCTCTCATTTCATTTTTATTCCTGATGAAATATATGATTGACCAGAACCGGCATGAAAATATCGTTTACTCCATTGTAGGGGCCTCCAGAAGAAACGTAATTGCAATTCTGTTTGCTGATATTTTCGTGCTTACATCCCTTACAATTTTGGGCGGAATCCTTTTTTATCTGCTGTTTCAGACCGTTTTATTTGATCGGATTAATCTTGCCTCTGGAATCCGGTTGTCAGGAATCGACTTCCTCGTGATTTATCTGTTAATGATCGGATTATCCTGTCTGGCGTCTATCCCGTTTTTGTGGAAATATCGAAAAGACTCTTTAATCACATCGAAAAACCAAAGTGAATAGGGGGAAGCAAAGCGTGAAAAAAATCAGGTTGATCTTAGAAACCTATCGCCAAAACGTAGTTCCTTCTATTTTGGTGTTGGTTATTATGACGATTTCTCTTCTGGTAATGACAGTTTCATTGGGCCAGTATCGTCTGAGCACCTATACCCTTGACTTATTGGCACATGCGGGGCTTGAAAATGCAGACTATTTCATGCAGGAACTTTCCGGGCCGGGTTCTTTGGATGAAGCGTATACACAGCAATTGATTGAAAAAATGGATTCTTATAGCATTGTCGCCGAAGTCCTAAAAGCACAGTTTGCGGTAACGGAATATAAAAAGGTACGCCATGTGGTCATGTTGTATGATGCACCGATGCAGGCAGCCTTTCCACTGCGTGTCACGCGCGGAAAGTGGATGCCGGATTCTGTGGAAGGTACACAATCGCTTCCAGCAGTCATTGGGGGTTCACAGGAATCAAAGGCAAAAGTAGGAGAGGAAATTTTGTTGACAATCGATGGAAAACAGCCCTTTCAACTTGGCGTCAGGGTTTGCGGTTCTCTCGGACCATATGCCTATACGCCTGCTTTCAATAGCTCAGGGACTGCGGATATGTTAAATGCCTCCTATTTTTTTTCACAGGGAGATCAGTTTATAGTGCCTGTGACAGAGAGCCTGATGGATCAATTGAAACAAAATAACAGCATCGTTTCGGACCCTTATTTCATTATTCGATATCAGGATGATGTAACGCAGGCGGAAAAAGAAGCTTTCCGCCAGGAAATAGCGGAATATGGTTCAACTGCACCGATGGCTCAAATTGTAGAAACCACTAGAGCGCAAATCCATCAGCAGGCAAAAGAAATCCTACCCTTTCCCATCTTTTTGATGGTGATCTCTACGGTTATGCTGTTGAGCGTGTCCGTTTTGCTCACCTTTCAAAAAATTAATCAGTATGCAGTGTATTCTTTATGTGGGTGTAGCCGGAGAAATATATTGTTTTACACATCGGCGGGGATCGCTCTCATTGGGCTGACAGCCCTGATTGCAACGATCTTGATGGTAAGCGGTTATAGCTTTTTGAATGCCAGAAGAATTTTGGATTTCGGGGAAGTCTGGTTCGACGCTTACAGTATTATAAGCGCTATGATTTATATTGGAATCCTGATCCTCATATCGCAAGGAATGATATATAGCGTATTAAGAAAGAATTCACCGATTGAAATCTATAGGAGGGTGGAATGATGCTCCAGCTTCAAAATATTAGCAAGACCTATCCGGTTGGAGGCCAAAAATTTCAGGCATTGTGTCAAGTGAGTTTCCACGTGGAGGAAGGGGATTTTATTTCGATTCAGGGAAAATCAGGGTCTGGAAAATCAACGCTGCTTCATATTATGGGCTGCCTGGATGACTACGATTGCGGGGATTATATGATAGAGGGAAAATCTGTAAAGAGTTTCACTGAGCCGCAAAAGGCAAGGCTGCGAAATGAAAAAATAGGGTTTGTTATGCAGGATTTTTCTCTCATATCAAGCCAAAGCGTTTTGTTCAATGTAACATTGCCTTTATATTTTAATCGAACCCCTTATAGGAATTGCAGGGCAGAGCGGTTGAGGCCCTTCGATTGGTCGATTTAGAAAACCAGATGAATAAGAATGTCAATCAACTTTCCGGTGGGCAAAAGCAACGGGTGGCAATTGCCCGCGCATTGATCAACCATCCCAAAATTATTTTAGCCGATGAACCTACCGGTGCTTTGGACAGCGAAACATCACGACAGATCATGGAGCTTTTGCGGCGCTTAAATCAACACGGAATCAGTATCGTTGTTGTGACGCATGATAACGAGGTTGCCGCATATAGTAATTCTCGCTACTTGATGGAAGACGGCCATTTAAAAGCGGTTGACGGCTGAGTTTATTTTCTTTCACACCGGGCATGGGCACAGCCCGCACAACCCCGTGTACACCGGGCTCATCCTGTCACAGATATATTCCACAAAATCCGGTTGGGGGAGGGGATACGCTTCCTCCGGAGCTTCCAAATCCCGCGGCAGGGCAAACGCCGCCGCCGTACCGTATTCATCACTTTGGAAGAAGAGCGTGCCTTTATGCAGCTCCGCGCACCGGCGCACGGCGCACAGGCCTGAACCGGCCGTATCCGTTCCCCGTTGAAGCGCGTAAAGAGAGGTTTCTCCGGCGCTGCGCACGGTAACGAGCATATGGCTGGGCGTGCAGGAAAGGCGAACAAGAATAGTGGTGGATTGCGAATGGAGGGCGGCGTTTGCAATCAGGTTCAACAGCGCGGTACGCACAGGCCCGGGAGCGCACGCAACAAGCGCTTCCGGCGTTCCGATATGGAATAAAGCACATTTGTCGTAGCCATTTGGCAAAAGGCCGCTGTGCCCCGGATCGTATGAAAAGGCTTGCAGATGCAAATCTGCATCGAATAAAACACGTTTGCCGCAACCGCTGAGCAAGAGATCGCATGCGCAACAGATATCATCGAGGAAGGAAACGAACGCACAGGATTCAAAAGGGAAAACATGCGCGTGGCAAAGCATCAGGTTTTCAAGCTTACGCAGGATGTTGTGGCAGCCCTGCGTCAAATGCGCCAGATTCTGCTTTTGCGTTTGATCTGCGCTTGCGGCGCACAGATGGGAGAGCGTGAGCAGCAGGTGGATTTCTTCGCGCAGCTGCGATTCATTTTCCGGGCAGACTGGGATCGCTGCCAGCCTGTCAAATCTATTTTGAAGAAAAGAAAGCACGTATGATAGCTCCTTGTTTGGTTTCGTTTGGCCGGGAAGTTCGTCCATATCATACCCTTTTTCTTTTGGCAATTTGAGATTTTGTTGAGCATTAACAAAACTTACCCGCAGTGGTTCATTTTACAGCGAAATCCTTGCATATTTCTGCGGAAAGGGTTAATATATATACGCATGTCCATGTAATAATCATATGGAGGTAGTTAGAATGTCAGTAAAAGTAGCAATCAATGGTTTTGGCCGCATTGGCCGCCTTGCGTTCCGTCAGATGTTCGGCGCCGAGGGCTATGACGTCGTTGCGATCAACGACCTGACCAGCCCGAAGATGCTTGCTCATCTTCTCAAGTATGATACCGCCCAGGGCCGTTATGACGGTCACACTGTTGAGGCGGGCGAGGATTCCATCACGGTGGACGGCAAGGTCATCACGATTTACAAGAATGCCAACCCCGCTGAGCTCCCCTGGGGCGAGCTGGGCGTAGACGTCGTGCTTGAGTGCACAGGCTTCTTCACCTCCAAGGATAAGGCTTCCGCCCACCTTCAGGCAGGCGCGAAGAAGGTTGTCATCTCCGCTCCCGCGGGCAACGACTTGAAAACGATCGTTTTCAGCGTTAATGAAAACACCCTGACGGCTGAAGATCAAATTATCTCCGCCGCTTCCTGCACCACAAACTGCCTTGCGCCCATGGCGAAGGCCCTCAATGATTATGCCCCGATCCAGAGCGGTATCATGTCCACCATTCACGCCTACACTGGCGATCAGATGATCCTCGATGGCCCGCATCGCAAGGGCGATCTGCGCAGGGCTCGTGCCGGCGCCGCTAACATTGTGCCGAACTCCACCGGCGCCGCCAAGGCAATTGGCCTGGTTATCCCGGAGCTCAACGGCAAGCTCATCGGCTCCGCGCAGCGCGTTCCGGTTCCGACCGGCTCCACGACGATTCTCACCGCTGTTGTCAAGGGCGAGAACGTCACCAAGGAAGGCATCAACGCCGCGATGAAGGCTGCCGCTTCCGAGAGCTTTGGCTACAATGAGGATGAGATCGTTTCCTCTGATATCATCGGCATCCGTTACGGTTCCCTCTTCGACTCCACGCAGACGATGGTGTCCGAGCTGGGCGACGGCCTGTATCAGGTGCAGGTTGTTTCCTGGTATGACAACGAGAACTCCTACACGAGCCAGATGGTCCGCACGATCAAGTATTTCGCGGAGCTTGGCTAAATTGTTGGATAAACATTAAAATGAGCGCCCGTTCCGGCTGATGTCGGAGCGGGCATTTTTTTTGGAAGAAGAGCAAAGCGAAACGCATCTCGCCTATTGCATCAGGCAACTCGTATCTATATTCCGTTTCTTACAAAGAGATCGTGGGATTTTTTACGGAATTTCGCTTAAACTAAATCATATGGAAGGGTTTTCGTTTGGCAAAGGAATTCCTATGTTAGCGGACTTCCTTTCTATCATGGATAGAGTTCCTTAAAGGATGGTTTTGTATATGAGCGATTCAGAGAAAGCCAATCAGACAGCCCGATCTATTATCCTGCCCGTGGACGGCATGACCTGCGCGGCCTGTTCACGGGCGGTCGAACAGGCGATTGGACGGCTTGACGGTGTGGAGCAGGCGAGCGTGAGCATAGCAACCAATCGGGCTGCCGTTTCGTTTAACCCGGCAAAGGTGCGGATCGCCGATATTAAGCTCGCCATAGCGAAGGCGGGCTATACCCCCTTGCAGGTGGAGACAAAACGAGATGTGGAGGCGGAAAAGAAACGCACTGCCAAACGGACGGACAGCATCCGCCGCCGCTTTATTCTGGCGATCGTTTTTGCAGCACCCTTGCTCTATATCGCCATGGGCCATATGGTGGGCCTGCCTCTGCCCCCCTTTCTTAATCCGATGCACCATGCTTTTGCTTTTGCGCTGTGTCAGCTGATTTTGACGCTGCCGATCCTCTATGCGGGCCGCAGCTTTTACAGCAAAGGAATCAAGGCGGTTCTGCATGGAAGCCCGAATATGGATACGCTAGTGGCGATCGGCTCTGCCGCGGCATTTCTCTATAGTGTTTATTCAGTCGTCATGGTTTGGAGGGGGAAAATAGGCGCTGTCCACGAGTTGTATTTTGAATCCGCTGGGATTATTATCACCTTCATCCTGCTTGGCCGGATGCTTGAATCCCGCAGCAAGTCGAAAACCTCTGAGGCGATTTACCGCTTGATGGAACTTGCCCCCAAAACGGCGATCTTAGTGCGCGACGGCGTAGAGGTTACCGTGGCAGCGGAAGAAGTGGAGCTTGGCGATACGGTGATCGTGAAGCCCGGCATGCATATCCCTGTGGATGGCACAGTGATGAATGGCTACACATCTGTGGATGAGAGCATGCTCACAGGAGAGAGCATCCCTGTGGAAAAACAGGAGGGTGATTTTGTCTACAGCGGCACAGTGAACAAAAATGGATCTATCCGTATACGGACGGATCAAAAAAGCGGGGATACGGCGCTCTCCCAAATTGTGCGCATGATTGAGCAGGCGCAGAATTCCAAAGCGCCCATCGCGCGGCTGGCGGATGTAATCTCCGGATGGTTTGTTCCAGCCGTTGTTGTTATCGCGATTGTTGCGGCTGCCGCCTGGCTGATCGCTGGCAAAGGCGTTGCTTTTGCACTGACGGTTTTTGTGGCGGTGTTGGTGATTGCCTGCCCCTGTGCGCTTGGCCTTGCCACACCGACTGCCATTATGGCGGGCACCGGGAAAGGCGCGGAAAACGGCATTCTTATCAAAAGCGGTGTTGCGCTGGAAACCGCGCATAAGCTCACAACAGTAGTATTTGACAAAACTGGGACAATTACCAATGGCAAGCCGAAAGTGATCGATCTGATCCCGGCGCCCGGTTTTGAAAGGGAGAAACTTCTGCGCATAGCCGCCTCGGCGGAGAAGGGCAGCGAGCATCCGCTGGGCGATGCGATCGTTGCATATGCGGCAGAGCAGGGGATCACGCTCTTGGATGCGCAGCAGTTTGAAGCGCTGCCGGGGCGTGGCATCTCCGCAGTTGTAGAAGGGGAAGCGATCCTCCTTGGCAATGAAGCGCTCATGGCGGAAAGCGGGATCGACGTAAAACCCTGCCTTGCCCAGGCAAAGCTTTTTGCGCAGGAGGGGAAAACGCCGATGTTGGCAGCGTGCGGTGGGCGTGTGGCGGGTGTGATCGCTGTAGCGGATACCGTGAAGAAAAACAGCATAGATGCCGTCGGGCAGCTCCGGGATATGGGCGTGCAGGTTGTGATGCTCACGGGTGATCATGAGGCCACTGCGCAGGCGATTGCAAAGCAGGTTGGCATCAGCGAAGTGTTCGCAAATGTTTTGCCCTCTGAGAAGGCGGATGTGATAGAACAGCTCCAAAAGAAGGGGAAAACGGTGGCCATGGTAGGCGACGGCATCAATGACGCGCCCGCTTTGACCATGGCAGAAATCGGGATTGCCATCGGCTCCGGCACGGATGTGGCAATCGAATCGGCCGACATCGTGCTGATGCGGGATGATCTTTCCCTGGTGGCGCAGGCCATCGCGCTTTCCCGCCGGACGCTGCGCATCATTCAGGAGAATCTCTTCTGGGCGTTTGCTACAATACGCTAGGCATCCCTGTGGCGGCGGGCGTACTATATTTATTTGGCGGGCCGCTCATGAACCCGATGCTTGCGGCGGGCGCGATGTCGCTGAGTTCGGTGTGCGTGGTGCTCAATTCCCTGCGGCTGAGGCGGTGGCGTTCTGGTCAGTAAGGCGCCATCCAGCGGAATATATGCTGGAAAACGGCCGGTTCTACGATGCATAGGGTGATTTTTGCGCTAGCTTGCGGTATGCTGTCTGCAAGGAGGCGATTGTAAAATGGATCATCAAAAATTGGATGCTTTATTGCGGCGCTTCGCCGCGAAAAGGGATGGACGCAGAGGGAACTGGCCACACGGCTTGGCGTAACGGATAAAGCCGTATCGCGTTGGGAAACCGGCAAGGGCCTGCCGGATATTTCCCTGCTCAGGCCGTTGAGTGAGGCGCTTGGGGTTTCTGTAAACGAGCTGCTCTCAGGCGAAGCGATCACGCCGGGGCAGGAGCTGGCAAAATCGGATGCTTTCGTCCTGCGGGCCATCGAGGAAACGAATGAACAAATCTGGCGATTCCGACGGAACACGCTGTATGTTAGCGGCGCTGTCTTACTGGCGGGGGCCTTGATTTTTTAGGGTTTGATACGTCGCTTTTTTTGCCTATGCGGCCTTTGGGGGCGCGCTGCTGCTTGCGGCAGCGGCTTTTCTAAACTTCCGCGGACGGCCGAAGAAGGGATTGATGGCAGCGCTGCTTTTGCTGATTTTGATATTCGGCCTGCTGGAGGCGCGGGATTTTGCGTATGTAAAATACTACAGCTCCCGCCGCAGCTCAATCTCAGCATTGAAACGGGAAGCAGGCAGATCAAATATAAAAAATTATTTTACGACGTGTACCGCAGCCAAACGGATACCGGGGCGGAGACCTATGTAATTTCTGCCAAACAAAGAGAATGATACAGGAGGATTGATCATGACAAAAAAGCTTCAGATCAAGGGCATGAGCTGCGAGCACTGTGTTGCGCGCGTTAAAAAAATGCTGGAATCGCTCGACGGCGTTTCGTCAGCCGAGGTGAGTTTGGCGGACGGTTCAGCCGTGGTCTCACTCGCAAAGGACGTGCCTGATGAAACGTTTATCCACGCGGTCTATGACGCGGGTTATGAGGTGAGCGGAATCGCGGCGCAGTAGGCTGTGGGCAAGGGGCTGTTGGAACAGGATCGTGTTTTTCGACCGCAGCAGCCCCCCAAAAATCACTTGCGGGCCACAATGGAAGAAGCCTATATTTTTTCTTTTTTGGATGAAAAGCCTATAGATACATTATGTGGTATTTCCGTTTTTTGATTGTATATAAAACCGAATAAAATTCATTTATTCTGGATAAATCGGCATATATATTCATCATGTTTTATAAAAATTCATTCTTGCGGCTCTTCAGATTGTACGTGCGATTTCCTCATTTTCCCTTGACGCGGCTGGTGAAACGCGATAAACTGAATATCATATTTCAGCGCTTTGCACGGTTGAACCGCTGAAAGTATGAATTGAGGGAAAGGATGACAGGAACCATGAAAAAGAAATCATTCCTTGCGGCTCTGATGGCGTTTGTGATGTTGTGCTCCGTGTTCTCCTGCGGCGTTACCGCTGCTGCTGCGGACGATACGGCTGCCTACGGCGCGGACGCTACAGCTATGTCAAATATCTCGACGAGAACCTGCGCGCGCGCCGTGCGGGTACGGAGCAGGAGGCAAAAGCCGCCGCATATATTGCGGGCGAGCTGGAAAGCTTCGGCTATGAGGTGGCACAGCAGGCCTTCAGCTACACTAGCCGCGGCACGACGGTTGACAGCCGGAATGTGATCGTGACCAAGCCCGGCCGATCTGAGAAGCAGATCATCGTAGGCGCGCATTATGACAGCGTTAATACCGCTGGCGTGGACGACAACGGCTCCGGTACCTCTGTCACGCTGGAAACAGCTAAGCGTATGTTCAGCGTCAGCACGCCTTATACCATCAAATTCATTTTCTTTGGCGCGGAGGAAGCGGGGCTTCGCGGCTCCAAGGCGTATGCGGATAGCATGAGCGCGGAAGAAATTGCAAATACCGTTCTGATGATCAATCTGGATTCAATCCTGGCCGGCACTTACCGCTATGTTTATGGCGGCATAGTGAATGAGCAAACCGGAGAAGTCGATCAGGCCTGGGGTGTGTATCAGACGAAAGCGCTTGCCGATGAGCTTGGGCTCGGTATCCGTCTCAACGACACGGAGCTCAACGCCCTTCAGACGCCCACGACGGGCGACTGGAGCGACCATGCTTCCTTTAAAAATATCGGCCTGCCCTATGTGTATTTTGAGGCGGCTAACTGGGAGCTGCCGGATGACCCCGATCACCCGGAGTGGGGCAGCACCGGCGCTTATGAAACGGAATCCGGCGAGGTCATGCACGTGCCGGGCCGCGACGACCTGACCTTTATTGAGCAGGAGTGGGGCTCCCGCGCAAAGGATACGCTTGCCGCTTATGCCCAGCTTCTGCCCGCTATGCTTCAGCGCGTCAGCCCGGATGGGCTCCTGGCGGATAAGACGGCACTTGCCGCCGCGGTAGACGCTGCCAAGGCAGTGGAGACCTCCAAATATACGGAGGCTTCTGTAGCGGCCTTCCGGATTGCGCTCGCCAATGCGGAAAAGGTGCTCGCGGATGACAGCATTCTGGCGGGCGACCAGCAGAAGGTAGACTTCGCCCAAAAGGCGCTGACCGCCGCCCAAAATGCCCTGCGGGAGGAAAAAGGGCCGGTTATTGATTGGATCGAGCACATTTTTAAGGAAGTATTTGTGCGCGTGGCAAAGGTGATTCTCCACATCATTCTGAAAATTGTTTTTTAATTAAAACGTATCTATAAACAGGCCGCTGCAAACTATATGTTTTGCAGCGGCCTGTTTTTTCAATTTCCCGCTGTGCAGGCGCCTTCTCCGGTTTTGCAGTTTTATATTTACAAAGCTTTTGGAAACCCGTATAATAAAACATGAATTTTTCGAAACGATCAAAGCGGGAGAATGGAAATGAAAAAACGATTGTTCTATGCGGCGGTTGCCGCCCTGCTCCTTTTATCGCTTGTTTCCTGCGGGAGGGATGGCCTTCCTCCCGATGAATCCAGCGGCGGCCCTGTTCCTAACAGCTCCGCTGAGGTGACATGGGAGGCGCCGGATGAAACGCTTTCCGCTTCTTTGGCCAAGCTGCTTAGCAAGCATTCCAGTAAGGGCTGGTATCATCATATCGGCAAGGCGGATGTGTTCCGGCAGGATGGTGTAGTGCGGGCGGAGATCACATTAAAAGAAGAATCTACAAAATATGCTTCTGCATCTGTGATGTTATCCGGCTTTTTCGACACAGAGCAGATGGACGCTTTTTCCCTGGCCTCTGCGGCGCGGCGGAAGAACTGGGCTTTCGCAGTGCCGACGTTGCAGAAATTGGAAAATTATTTTATAACCTGACTACACAGGATGACGCGCAAAATTATGCCCGGATCGCAGGCTACGGCCTGCCGGTTTACCAGCTGCTTGCGGATATTACCGGGGAAAAGGTGAGCAAAATCAAGGCGGATATCGATAGCCGGATTGTTGACGACGCCAAGGTGGCTCAGGTGCTCTTTATGGCGCTGGAGGATACTTATGCTGAAAAGAGTAAGGAGATCACACAGGCTGAGATGACGCAGATCTCCGGCGTTATCCTCACAGAGTTTCAGGATGCGGCGGTTGGCAAGGTTGTTTTTATCGATCCGAACGGCACGGTTATACGGGAAATCGGATAGCAGAGGGGTTGAACAGCCACTTCTATGTTGCGGATGGCGTATGACCACGAATGCGCAGATAGCTTCGGGTAACGCCTGCCAATTCTTCATTGCGCAGTATCCCCGCTCGTTCCAACAAATCGCTCTCCTCCAAAAAAACAGAAACGCGCTCATCAGGCCGGCCATTGGAATAGGGAATACCTTCCAACGGCGTCAGGTTAACGATCAGTACCGTATCGACAATGTGATGCCGAATCTTCCAGATTTCCCATGCTCCGCAGGCTCCACACCATCACCTCGTTTGATCGATTGGCAGGGTGCAGGGCCGGATAGGGGATTCCCCGCACCTCAATGCCTGCTGAATCTTTTAAAAAATTACGATATGATACATATTATACACGAAATAACAGAAAGCACAATATAAAAATATTTATATTGGGATATTTACCCGAATTTTAAGATTATGTAATGATTGCATTGCTTTGCCTACAATTGTTGGACGATAGACAGGGTTTGAACGATTGCCAGCTCCATGCATAGTATGATAACGGTGATTCAAATGAATGGATGCGAATTGACCGCTTCTATCTCTGCTTTGGCGTCTTTGATGGCCGGCAAGTTATCTGATTCAGAGCTGGCATTGACCGCAGCGGTGTTCACACAACTGGGGGATACGCTTGCAACGCTGGCCGTACAAAGAGATCTTTGCAGGGCGGTTGAGCAAGATGCGCAAGCACGTGGAGAGGGTGGCAATCAGGGGTTAGGCGAGCTATCTGTGGAATAGAAGGTTTGAAATAACACTTTGTGTTTATTTTTCTCTTTGATCGAAAGAAATATTGCAAATTACCATTTTATGAGTTATAATAAGCACGGATAGCGGGACGTAACGAGGAGTGTAGTAAGAAATTTTTCTTATGTGCTATCCCTGCCGGGACCGTTACCGCGGCAGAGGCGGGCCGCCTGTGTTGGGCGGCCCGCTTTTTTAGCGTCAATTGGGTGTGCTTCTGGTTGATTTTGCTCGCAGTGGTTGACTCGCGATTCATTTTCTCAGACCTCTTTCCAAAAGTCAGGATATGGCATTTCATGTTCCGGGTGCTTTCTCCGGCAGCCGGCGAAGAGTGAAACAGGTGAGAGGTCTATGCGGTACGCTGCTTAGATGTATTATTAGATCAGCACTGATCAGCGCTATACGCATGTGACGCAGGCGCCAGAAGAAAGAGGCCGTTGTGATCACATTTGAGAAGGCGCGGAAGCATCGTTCTGAAATGACAAGGGGAGCAAAAGGGAGCAAAGCACAAAAACAGGCGCGGAAATAAAACATAAAAACCCCCGTAACCATGCCAAACGACATAGTTACGGGGGTTTTGCCTGGTGCAGCTGAAGGGACTTGAACCCTTATGAAATTGCTTTCACTAGAACCTGAATCTAGCGCGTCTGCCAATTCCGCCACAGCTGCATATAAAAGCGATGAAGCTTTTGTGAAAACTCCATCGCCCTTTGGGATGGTGCGAGAGACGGGACTGAACCGCACGGGATTACCACACGCCCCTCAAACGTGCGCGTCTGCCGATTCCGCCACTCTCGCGCGACAGTCATTATTATAGCGAGAGTTGCGGATTTTGTCAATCACTTTTTTGAAATTTTTTCTCCGAACGGGCTAGAAGCAACTCCGAGAAACGAAAACAGGCAAAGGGACGTAGGGAGGGATGCATTGCCACATCGCCACAGAGATTTTTTGGCGCCATACATACACGGGACATGATGTGAATATAGATGGATAGAAACGAATACCAAGGAAAGGCCGGCACACGGCTGTTTCCGAGAAGGAGAGGTAGACCTTATGGATTTTGAGGTGCTCAGGCAAGCCGTTTGTGTCAACGAGTTGATATATGAAGGCAGTGTAGAACAGTCCGTTGACAGTGACCTTACCCTGCCGGATTATTGCCCCGACATACTGCGGATTTTAAAATGTACGGTCACACCGCGCGTGACCGGTTCGCAGGTGTCCGGCGAACGGATTACAGTGGATGGAACAGTGCTCGTTCGCCTTATTTATGTGGGGGAGGATGCACGGGTTCGCTGCTTTGAACAGAACCTGCCGTTTTCCAAATATGTCGAGGTAAAAAATCTGCCCGACAGCCCCGTGCGTCAGCGTCCGCCTGAAAGCGGAATATGTAAACTGCCGCGCGGTCAGCCAGCGGCGGGCGGATATTCATGGAACGGTTTCCGTCAATATTTCCGTGACCGTCCGGCGGGAGGAAAACCTGATTTCCGGCGTGGATGGCTGCGGTGTGCAGCTGCAAAAGAAAACGCAGGCGCCAGCAGCGCCGTTGGCCTGGTGGAGCGGATGTTCCCCTTAACCGAGGTGCTGGAGATCGGGGAGAGTAAAGCGCCTGTTGGGCAGATCATTCGCTGCAACGCGATCGCGCTCGCACAGGATATCAAAGTGATCCAGAACAAATGCCTGATTAAGGCGAACTGGCCGTGAAAACTCTTACTGCGCGGATACCAACGAGAATGAGCTGGAAACGATCGAACATACGATGCCTATCAGCCAGATCGTCGAGGTGGACGGCATCGATGAGGATTGCGGCAGCGATATCCGGCTGGAGGTCATGGGCTGGAGGTCACGCCGAAATCCGATTCCTCCGGGGAGCTGCGGCTGCTCGATATGAATGTGCGCGTATGCGCATGCGTGCGCGCTTACCGGGAGGTGGAGGTGCCCGTTGTGACGG
>ENA-OUNI01000746-OUNI01000746.1-human-gut-metagenome-genome-assembly--contig:-NODE-746-length-14575-cov-2.884344_pt1 | contig 14575 bp, 18 predicted proteins | sample MGYA00242499_ERZ504580 | MGnify/ENA primary metagenome ERZ504580 (study PRJEB26092, sample SAMD00036315) | human gut metagenome | host: Homo sapiens | study: EMG produced TPA metagenomics assembly of... | reverse complement strand
TACCCTTTTCCACAAAAATACCTTTGCATCTTCAATACGGTATGTATTGTCTTTTATCTCCCAGGTATGTCCCAGCACCAGCATAAAGTCAGTTACCGCTATATTGATTTCGCTGCCCTTATGGTACTCAAAACCATTGTATGTGGTGTTTCTGCCATTACAGTAGCCTATCTGTATAGGCATCTCTCCATATATACGATTTTTAAAAAACTCTGCTATATGTGTACGTTCAAGCTCTTCTACTGAAGCCACATATATATTTCCTTTCTCAGGAATTACAGTATTTTGTTCCATAAATGAGATAAGTTCGTTGCAATTGATATTTGAAATCACCCTTCCGTAGGTTTCAAAACATGGATCAGTGACACTGTATATAGTCACAGAATTTTTTTCATTCAAATGTTTTAACATATTTCCCCCACTTATCTTTGCATTGCCTTGACAGCCTTTATAGTAGCGCAGAAATCTTCTTTTCCAAAGCCAAGTTCCATTGCCTTGTCATATACCTGCTTTGCAGCGTTTTCTCCTTGAAGCTTTAATCCACTCTCCTTTGCCATATTCATGCAGATATTCACATCCTTGTACATGTTTTCAATCGAAAAGGCAGTGGTGTAATCCTCATTTTTGATTGGCACATTTTTGGAATCCAGATAAAAGTTCTGTCCACCGCCATATGAGATAGCTGTAGTATAGCTTTCTATATCTATTCCATATGCCCTTGCAAGTGTCAGTGTCTCATTTACACCATTTTGAATCTGTGATACAAGCGCGTTATGGCAGATTTTCATGACCAGACCTTTTCCGTTTCCACCCATCCTGATGATATTTTCTCCCATATAGGAAAGAATCGGCATAGCCTTCTCACATGCTTTTTCATCTCCACCGACATATATTCCGAGCTTTCCTGCAATAGCAGCAGGCTTCGATTTCACAACCGGTGCGTCCACAAACTCTGCGCCCGTCTTCTTTACCATTTCAGAAATCTCCACAGAAACAGATGGATCTATCGTGCTCATATCAATACAGAGCTTTGTATCATCAAGTGCCGGTAAAACCTCCTTATAAACAGCCATCGAATGCTCTGACTTTGGAACCATTGATATAATTACGTCTGATTTTTCTGCCAGCTTAAGCGAACTGCTGCAGCCGATTGCACCTTGCTCTCCAATAGCTCTACCTTCTCCTTTACGAAATCAAATACATATACCTCATCATCATGCTTCTTCACTATATTCTCACTCATGGACTCCCCCATGATTCCGAGTCCTACAAATCCAATTTTCATTGCCTACAAACACCTCCCTGTTTCATCTATTCTGTAACTGTATTATCCCATGCATTCTGGAATGTCTCAAGTCCCTGTCTGGTATATGCATGTTTGATACTGTCCTTGTATACTGCAAGGCCTGTTGTAACGATATCTGCTCCTGCAACCGCACAGTCTACAATCTGCTTAGGTGTACGGATAGCCGCACAGATAATCTGTGTCTTTCCCTTATATCCGTAATTGTCATAGATATCTGAAATAGCCTGAATGTACGCTTTACAATCCTCTCCATTTGCCTCTTTCCAGCCGATGAAAGGTGAAACAAAAAGCGAATTATTCTTTGCCGGCAGAATAGCCTGTGCTGGTGAGAATACGAGTGTCACATTTGTTCTGATTCCCTCTGCCTCGAGTCTTCTTGCTGCCTGAATACCGGCCTCTGTGCACGGAATCTTGATAACAAAGTTGCTGCAGATAGCTGAAATCTTTCTTGCCTCTGCTACCATCTCATCTGCATCATCAAGGTGTGGGTTGATTTCAACGGAAATAGGGAATTTCTCGTATCCCTCGATTCCTTCCGCCTTAACCCAGTCTGCCATCTCACTGATTACAGTAAGGAAAGGCTTTCCGCTTACCATTATGTGGCGTGGATTTGTTGTCACTCCATCAATACCAAATGTATGGTAGGCCTCCTTGATTTCTTCGATTTTTGCACTGTCCAGAAAATACTTCATGATTGCTTCCTCCTTGATAGTTAGTTAAATTTGTTAATTAATTGTTGTAAAAAATATAAGCCGTTATGTTTTTTCTCTTGGCTTCTGTTTGTATTATATTACTATAGCATTGACTTTTCAATAGTATATAACGTTGCAAAAGCATTTTCAGCTATTTGTTTAAATTTATTAATCATTTTTTGTGCAATATGCAATAGCCATAAAAAAATAAGCAGATAAAACTACTTTTTATTATAAAAAACCACCCGGAACTTTTTTTGCGTTCCGAGCGGTTTTTTAGTTAATCCTGTGATTGTACAGCTCTATCCTTATATGTCAGCTATTATTATCTACTTGCTACAGCTCTTCCTCTACCATGCTCTTCTCTCTGTTGAACGCATCATAGATACATGGAATTACTATAAGCGTAAGGATGGTTCCGTATACGAGACCTCCTATTATTGCGATTGCCATCGGCTTTATCATATCTGAGCCATCTCCGATACCTATCGCTGATGTAAACATTGCAAGTATGGTGGTCATCGCTGTCATCAGTATTGGACGAAGCCTTGTACGGCCTGCGTCTATGATTGCCTCATGCTTGCTCATGCCCTCTCTCCTAGCCTGATTGATGTAATCAATGAGCACGATTCCATTATTTACAATGAGACCTGCCAGCATGATAAAGCCAAGCATTGATATGATTCCGAGCTCATTTCCCGTGATGAAAAGAGCTATAAAGCCTCCTGTAAACGCAAGAGGTATACAGAACATGATAATAAACGGTGAAAGCAATGACTGGAACTGCGCCACCATGATAAGATAGATAAATATCACTGCAAGCACAAGCATAAGTCCAAGCTGACTCATTGACTCATTTATTGTCTCATCCTCGCCCTCCATATCTATTGAATAGCCATCAGGAATACTAAGTTTATTAATTTTTGATTTAATTTTATCGCTTAGTAATGTTACATTATGGTTTTCATCAACCGCACCTGATACTGTAATATATCTTGTCTGAGCATCTCGATGAATGGTACTTAATGTCTGTTCCTGCGAAATAGTGCAGATATCACTGAGCGGAATCTCCTTTTCACTGCCATCATTATCCTTATAGGTAAATGTAAGGTTTTTGATGTCGTCCACAGTCACATCAGACTGCTCTGCAGATTGTAAGTATACCTCATAGTCCTTTATGTCGGTCGTAATGGTTGTTGCGCTCTTTTGAGATGATATCTCACCGGATACGAGCTGGTATACCTGAGCCACCGTATAGCCATACTTTGCTGCTTTTTCCTTATCCACAGTTATCTTAAGCTCATTGATTGTATCTCCAAGACCGTCATCTATATCTGTCACTCCATTTGTGTCCTTAAGGATATCTGCCACATCACCTGCAAGCTTCTGCAGCTTGTCTATATCATTACCCTTAATCCTGACAGAGAGACCACTTCCGAAAAACTCTGATGAGTCCATAGCCTGCGAAGATGCTGTTACCTTACAGTCCAGATTCTTTGTGAGTTTTTCAATTTCATCTATTACCTTATCCGATGAAACATCCGACTTCTCATCAAGCAATATATACATGCTCACGCTGTCGCTTCCTGAGCTCATCAGGTTCATGGTCGAGCTGCCGCCTGCTGTAGCTCCTATTGTGTCTATGCCCTTTATATCAGATATTTTGTCCATGACCTTATCAGACAGCTCTGTAAGCTGCTTGAAGTCAAGCTTTTCGTCATCCTTTGCCTCTATGGTAAGTGAAATCTGATTTGACTCCATGTCCATATCCATAAATGTCATTCCCCTTGACATGCAAAGTGCGCCACTGCCGACTAAAAGCACTACTGCCGCAATAAATACCACCGGCTTAAATCTAAGACATGTGCCGAGCACATTTCCATACCAATCCTTAAAACGGTCAAACCATGGATGCTTTATATCCTTCGTCTTTTTGAGCATGCCTGAAGCAATTGCCGGTACAAATGTGAGTGCCACTACAAGAGATGCCATAAGAGTAAATGCACAGTAAGTGCCAGGTCTACAAAGAGCTGTCTCGTGATTCCATCAGTAAAAATGATTGGCGCGTACACACTTACCGTGGTAAGTGTAGATGCAAAAATGGCTCCTGCTACCTGATTTGCACCCTCAACAGCCGCCTTCTTTACCGAATATCCCTCTCCCCTTAATCTGTAGATATTCTCGATTACTACGATTGAATTATCCACAAGCATTCCTATTCCAAGCACAAGTCCCGACATTGAAATGATATTTAAGGTGATATCCGTAAAATACATAAGCACCACTGCCACAATAACCGATAGCGGTATAGATGCTGCAATAACAAGTGTTGGCTTTATATCCTTTAAGAACAAAAGCAATACGAAAATGGCAAGTATTGCTCCCACTATCATATTCTGCATCACACTTTTTACAACCATGTCGATGTATACGCCCTGGTTCATAAGCACTGTGGTGTGTAATCCGTCATTTTCCTTTTCCAGCGAATCAAGCTTGTCCAAAAGACGGTCTGTGACGTCTCCTGTAGAGTAGCCGGTCTGCTTCTCCATGGAGAGCATTATTCCGGGATTACCGTTGACTATCGCATATGTCTCATCCGAGTTGTCAGTCATCTCAACATCTGCCACATCACCGACATGAATAGGAGCTATTCCATCAAGCTTCATATCCATAAGCACCAGATTTGTTAAATCATCAATTGATTTTATCTCATCTCCCACCTGTACTATGTACTGCGTGCCATTTGAATCATTTACATAGCCTGCAGGCATATCAAAATTCTGAGCGACGAGCAGCTGAGAGAGCGAGTCAATTGTTAAAACTGCATTTAAGTTTGACTTGTCAAGTGCATCATCCTTACTCTTTTCAAGCTCCTTCTTTGAACTGTCAAGAGATGCCGCTGCTGTTGCAAGCTGTGCTGACTGCTGTCCTATGCTTATCGAGCTTATAGCTGCCTGACTGTTTAGATTATCATAGGCATCTAAAAGTGCTGTCTCTCCTTGTGCTATCTGGTCAAGCCCGCTTTGGCACTGCTCTATACCTGTATTCACCTGAATGAGAGTCTGTGCTATCGCTGACGCTGCCGCAGGCAGATCATCTGCTGTGTTTACGGTGATTCCAAGCGCCGAGAGACCTGAAAACTGTGTTGCAATCTGCTTATCAACCTGCTCAAGCTGTGCTTTAAGTGCTGTGCCCGCTTCACCCGGTGCATTTGCGCCCTCTTTGAGTGACGGAATTGTCTTTGTATATGTATCACTATTCATGAAGTCTGAAAGAGCTGACTGAATTGTTTCAAGCTGGCTTTTCTGCTCATTTAAGCTTGCAAGAGTACTCTCTAGCTGAGTCTTCTGCTCTGCAAGCTTTGCCTTTTGCTCCTTTAGCGTATCCACTCCCGCGCTCATCTGATCCGATGCAGATGTGATCGCGTTTTGTCCGCTCTCTATCTTTGCGCTTGCATCATCCATCTGACTTTTTGCATCGTCAAATTTCTTTGAAACGGCATTATTTATTTTCTCATTGAGCGCATCTATCTTGGCCTGATTCATCGTGACCTGTATCTGCTCGGTGAGCTCACCTGTCGCAGTCACTGATGCGACTCCCTCCGTACTCTCAATTGCAGGCTTAAGTGTGTTTTCCACAAAGTCGGTGATTTCCGACTTGCTTTTCCCATCCATATCCACAGCAGTCATCATGATTGGAAGCATGTCCGGATTTATCTTCATAATGGTCGGAGTACCCACTCCATCCTTCCAGCCAGCCTTGACCTGATCTATTTTCTGCTGCATCTCTATCACTACAGAATCCATGTTGGCATTCTGCTCATACTCGCATGTCACCAGAGAATAGCTGTTATATGACATTGAGCTTACGTTTTTGATATTGGACGTAGTTGCCATAGCTGCTTCAAGCGGCGCGGTGACATCGCTCTCCACCTCCTGTGGACTTGCTCCCATATCTGTTGTCACTATAAGTGCATACTGAAAGCTCATATCCGGCAGCAGATCTGTCGTCATCCTGCCAAGCGATACAACACCAAGTACTATTACCAGCAATACTCCTACAAGTACAGTAAAAGGCTTCTTTACACTATATCTGGATATCATCTGACCCCTCCTTTTTCTTTTCTTTGATAATGTCCTGCATTAGTTTGATAGACATTGTGATTACTACGATTTTCACAATAAATTTAATTCGCTGTTATACTTTTATTATACAATGTGGCGGATTGCAACTCAATTGGTTTATACTTTTTTAAGAGTTTTTGACAATAAAAAGACACCCAATTATACGATTAATATAATTCGATGTCCTTAAATGTCCTTAAATGTCTTTTAATATCTTTTATTTATTTCAGCTTCAGATGCCCTCTTCCTCTGTCTCATCCTCATCATCATTGATACCTGCAACAGCACTTGTAACAGCTCCGATTACAGCGACAAGCGCAAAGATGATAACTAAAAAAATAACTATAAAGAATGCTACTAAAAAACCTGTATCTGTCATATAATTTACCCCCATAGCTGTCTCACAGCTTCTTTAAAATATAGCTTTAGTTTAACACACTTGTCTGTAAATAACAATATCGTAAAGGGCTAAATTATTGACTAAATATTGACTAAAATATTGATTTATGAAATTGCTCAGTCCTTGATCTGCATACCGTTTGCATCCATATGATAGCCTTCAGTCATGATCAGCTTTGATACCGGAACTATCTCATAGCCCATGTCCTGCAGCTTCGTGAGCATCTCATCGAGTGCCTGCGAGGTGTATTTGGCGCCTAGATGGCAGAGTATTATCGAGCCACAATCCAGGCTTTTGTGATTGCACACTGTATCTATGATGTTTTGCACACCATAGTTTTTCCAGTCGAGCGAATCCACATCCCACTGGATTGGATAATAGTCACAGCCATACACCGTGTCAATCAGTTCATTGTTGTACGAGCCGTATGGCGGTCTGAATACCTTCATATCCTTTCCGGTCAGCTCCTTGACCTTTTTGTGCACATCCATTATCTCTGTCTTCATCTCGCCTGCCGTGATTGTTGCCATATCATAGTGGTGCTCACTGTGATTTCCGGGCTCATGCCCTTTTTCAACCAGCGTCTTTACACATTCAGGATTATCACTCACAAACCCTCCTGTCATAAAAAATGTAGCCTTTACGTTGTGCTTGTCAAGTGTTTCCATCATACTGTCAAAATCCTCTGCTCCCCAGGCACAGTCAAATGAAAGGGCTATCTTTTTTCTGTTGTCTGAACCGAATATACAGGCAGCTTTCTGTCTCCGAACTGACTCACAGCACTGCTAAGTGTCTCCATCACCTCTATATTTTTCAGCTGTGATATGTCATACTCTCTGCCATATAAAGCGCCTGTAATAAGAAGCGCCGACAGCAGCACTCCAAAAAGGAATCTGTGTCGGCGTTTCTTTCGTTTTGTCCCATTATGTAGTTTTGTATTTTGCATGTATGCTCTGTATTCACTCATGCTATATACTATTCTTTATTATCACAAATTATGAATAATGAAATAACTCTATTTCAGTTCTTCTGCCTTCCGATAAACTCAAGCACTACCTCAATCGACTGATGCGCAGCCTTCTCCGCAAAGGTCTGGTAGTCTGTCTCGCCGCCATCGCCGTCTGATATTGAACGAAGAATAGCAAATGGCACATTGTTCACATAGCACACATGACCGATGCTGCCTCCCTCCATCTCTGCTGCGATTGCATCAAAGGTATTCGAAATATAATCCTTCTGCTCCTTTGTGGCAATAAACTGATCTCCTGTTGCGATATTGCCCTTTTTGTAGTGGATATTCCTGTCAGCTAAGCATGAGCACATAAGCTCCACCATTTTTGTATCTGCCGGAAGCAGAATCATATTGATGCCTGAAAGAAGTCCCTTCGGGTCTCCGATTGGCGATGTATCCATATCGTGCTGCAGCACGTTTGTGGCTACTGCCACATCAAGCACATTTAAGTCCTTTGTCAAAGTTCCTGCCACTCCGATATTGACAATCATATCTACATCATATTTCAAAATCATGGCCTCTGCACATATTGCCGCAAATACCTTTCCTATTCCGCATTTTGCCGCAACAACATACTGATCACCGATTTTGCCTCAACAAACTCCACTCCGCTGTAAACCTCTGTCTGTGTGTCTGTCATCTGAGCCTTTAAGTCATCGACCTCCATCTGCATTGCACCAATTACACCTATTGTCATTTTATTTCTCCATTCCTGCTATCTTGCTATTATATTTTTAGTCCTCGTTTACTGTGGATAAGTAAACTCCATATTTGTCTGGCTCTCAAGTACCTTAAGATATGCACGGCACTCCTTCTTTGCCTCGTCAAGTGACAGATTCTCGTAATGTCCGCACTCTATGGCTGATGCACCAAATACCGGTCCATCATACTCTAGTATCTGTCTTAAGACCTCTTTGGTAATTTCAAAAACCTTCGCCGGCTCGACATCCCTCACAACGAGATAGAAACCTGTCTGACAGCCCATCGGTCCAAAATATACCACATCATCTGCAATCTCAGAATTTCTCACACATGTCGCAAACATATGCTCCACTGAGTGCATAGCTGAATTGGACATATAATCTCCTGCATTAGGTTTTCTTGTACGAAGGTCGTATGTAACGATTTCTCCATCTTTTCTTGAAATATAAAATCCAGGTTTAAGAATATTATGATTGATTGTAAAGCTTTTAATTCTTTCCATAAAAATGTTTCTCCTTACTTAGTTGCTGCCTCAAACTGCTTCAGATAATCCTCAAATACATTGAGTGCGTCATCCACAGGCTTTGGTGTGCTCATATCGACACCGGCACTCTTTAGCAGCTCGATTGGATTCTTCGAGCATCCACCGCACAGGAAATTTCCTATATACTTATCCACAGCAGGCTTTCCCTCCTCAAGTATCTTTTTTGAAAAAGCAACTGCTGCCGAATAGCCTGTCGAGTACTGATATACATAGTACGGTGTGTAAAAATGCGGTATGCGCATCCACTCATATGATATCTCATCATCCACGCGCATATCCGGTCCGTAGTACTGCACATTCAGCTCATGCCATAGCTCATTTAGCACATCCTTTGTAACAGGCTCGCCCTTTTGCATTTTCCGGTGTGCTATATGCTCAAACTCTGCAAACTGCGCCTGCCTGAAAAGTGTCGTCCTGAAGCCGTCCAGAAAATGTGTCATGAGATATTTCCTCTCATTCTCATCCTCGCAATGCTCAAGCATATAGTGCATGAGAAGCGACTCATTGCAGGTGGATGCAACCTCTGCCACAAAAATCAGGTATCCTGCGTATGTGATGCTCTGATGCTCATTTGAATAGTATGTATGCATCGCATGTCCCATCTCATGAGCCAGCGTAAACACACTGTCCAGATTGTTGGCATAATTCAAAAGCACATACGGATGAGTGCCGTAAGCGCCCCATGAATACGCACCGCTTCTCTTGTTCTCATTCTCATATACATCTATCCAGCCACTCTCCATGCCAGCCTTAAGTGTGCTGACATACTCATCGCCCATAGGCTCAAGCGCCTTTGCCACAAGCTTTTTTGCCTCATCATAGGTGTATGTGGTCTGTACATTGCCCACAATCGGTGCAAACAAATCATACATATGCAGATGCTCCACACCTAAAAGCTTCTTCCTAAGCGCCATGTACCTGTGCAGAACCGGCAGATGTGCGTGAACCGTCTCAATCAGATTGTCATATACGCTCTCAGGAATATCGCCATCGGATAAATACATGGCCCTTGCACTGTCATATTTTCTGACCCTTGCATAAAAAGTGTCATTTTTCAGCTTGCTGATGTACATCATGGAAACAGTATTGCTCCACTTCTTGTACGAATCATACACTCCGCGGAACACCTGCTTGCGCAGGCTTCTGTCCTTGCTGCTTAAAAAATCTATGAAATTGCCGTGCGTGATACGGATTTTATTTCCCTCGACATCAGTGATATACGGGAATTTGATATCCGCGTTGTTGAACATGCTGAATATATTCTCCGGTGCTGCAGCCATCTCACCGCACTGCGCCAGGATATTCTCCTCTGCAGCCGATAAAGTATGCGCTTTCTGACGCATTATCTCATCAATCGCACGCTTATAGTGCATAAGCTCATTGCTCTCACTGTAAAAGCTCTCAAGCCTTTTATCATCTATCTGCAAAATCTCCGGACTCGCAAATGCCAGCGCACCTGATGCCTGAACAGTCAGTGTCTCAGCCTTTGACACATATGCCTGATATTTCGACACAGCAGTGTCCTGATGTGAGCGCTCATTCGCATAGACCACTATACGCTCCAAATAATAAGACAGCTCATCCTGCTTCTTAAAAAAATCAAGCAGCGTTGCTGCACTGTCTGCCAGATGTCCCTTAAAGCCCGAGAGCTTTTCTGCAAGCTGTGACGCTTTTTCACACTCAGCCTCCCACAGCTCATCTGTCTCATACATATCCTCAAGCTTCCATTTGTACTCGTCTGAGATTTCATCTCTCTTTTGAAGCCTTTTCTCACTCATTTTGTGTTACCTTCTATCTTACTTTTCTTGTTCTCAGGGGGTCTGAATAGTCACCTTGTTTTCAACTCTTCAGAACCTCCACGCACATTCGCAAAACCGCACGATGTTTTTATAAAACTACCCACACATCTGCTCTGCAAAATGCATATAGACGTGTGGGATATATGTGAATTATAACAATTAAGCTCTACTTTGTAATTAAAGTGCCCATACCACCTGAAACTGTCTTGCCCTCTTTGTTGAGCTTTGTGATAAGCACTGAACGGATGGCAGAGTCACCGATAAAGTCGATAGCCGCCTCAATCTTTGGAGCCATGGTACCCTCATCAAACTCGCCTGCTGCAAGGTACTTCTTTGCCTCATCGACAGTCATGGTATCAAGTGGCTTCTCATCCTCCTTGCCATAGTTCAGGCAGACCTTGTCAACGCTTGTAAGTATAACAAGTCTGTCAGCATCAAGAGTATCTGCAAGCTTTCCTGCTGCAAGATCCTTCTCGATAACAGCACTGGCGCCCTGAAGCTTATTATCCTGTGCTAAAACAGGAATTCCGCCGCCACCGCATGCGATAACAACCTGATCCGCATCAACAAGAGCCTTAATAGCATCCTTTTCCACTATATCAACAGGCTTTGGAGCCGCCACAACTCTTCTGTAGCCTCCCTCGACCTGTGTCACATGGTTGCCTTCTTCTCCTCTTCCTCAGCCTCAGCCTCTGTCATAACACGGCCGATAATCTTTGTCGGATGATAAAAAGCCTCATCATATGGGTCAACAACCACCTGTGTAAGTATTGTTGAAACGGTCTTGTAAATTCCTCTGCCAAGAAGCTCTGTACGGATAGCATTCTGTAAATCATATCCTATATAGCCCTGGCTCATTGCAGAGCAGACTGCTGTAGGTGTAGCTGTATACTCAGGATAAATCCTGCAAAACTCAGACATAGCGGTGTGAATCATGCCCACCTGCGGTCCGTTGCTGTGTGTGATAACAACCTCATAATCGTCCCTGATAAAATCTGCAACTGCCTTTGCTGTATGCTTTGTAGCCTCGTGCTGCTCCGGAAGAGTTGTTCCAAGAGCATCATGTCCGAGTGCAATAACTATTTTTTTCTTCTTCATGCCGACCTCCTATGCAAAATGAAAACTAATTTGCCTCTATTATCTAATATTTTGTGGAATTTGTCTAGTACTTAGAACATGAAGGATACAACATTTTCTTATTTTTTGTCAGTCAATACCTCATCTAAGGCTTTTTGCGCTGTTTTTTGTGCTTCATCCAAAGCTTCCTTTGCAGGCACACCATCTATTTCTACCTTATCAGCTGCAATTTTCAATGCATCCTTACAACACCATTTGTTGGATCATATGGATAAATTGAACCATGTTCTGCCTGATTATATGGTACAAGTGCTTGAGGGTTTTCATTAGTATATTTCATATAACCCTCATCATTTAACACTCCTCTATTTACCGGTACATAACCGGTCGACATGGACCATTTCACTTGATTTTCAACATTGGTAAAATACTTCATAAAATCATATGCTCCTGCCTGTTTTTCCTCTGAAGACTTTGCAAGTATGCTTAATATTAATGCCCTGGCAACAGGCTTTGACTCAGTACCATTCTTCCATGCCGGCTGCTCAATTGCGCCTACAACAGAGAAATCCAAATCTGCCTGATCTCCTGATGAGCCAGTGTAGCCACCTGCCTTGTTTTGAATAACATCATCAATAGTCTTGTACCAGTATTCCCAGCCCTGTCCACCAGAATGGATTGCCATAGTCTTATCATCATGAATCCATTTACCAAATCCATCCCATGCTTCAATCCATTCCTCTGAATTTATAGTAACTTTTTTTCCATCTTCACTGAAAATTGTACCGCCATTTGACAGTGCCGCATCCGTCAAATTATCTGCTCCCCACATAGGTTCCCAGCCATATATGAATTGTCCATCATCTTTTATTTTAGAAGCTGCACTGCTTAAATCCTGCCATGTTTTTATGCTATTTGGATCAATCCCTGCATTCTCAAATGCTTTTTTGTTATAATAAAGTACTTGGGTGGTTCCATATGCCGGAATACCATATATTTTACCTTTATCATCCTTTGCCTGTTCAAAAAAAAGTTGAAACATAATCCTCATTATTAAAATTCTCATCTTTTTTTATTCTATCAGACAAATCTTCAACAAGTTTTTTATCTGATAGTACTCGTGCTGCATCTTTCTCAATCAAAGCAACATCCGGAGCAACATTTCCTGCAATAGCAGCCTGTAATTTTTCATATGTTTCAGAATAATCAGCCTGCGTTACTGTTTTCACAAAGTATTTATCCTGAGATTTATTATAATCATCCACAATATCCTGGACGACCTTTACCGCCGTCTTTCCGCCTGAATACCAAAAATCTACTTCTGTCTTCCCTTTCATATTTTCAGTTCCATGTGCCTGACTATTATCTGATGTAGTATTACCTGCACTACACCCCATCAAGGAAGTTGTCAACATCGCAATTGTCATTAACGTACCTAATAATCTTTTCTTCATTTCAAATTTGTCCTTTCTATCTTTGTCTTTTTAACCTTTTACTCCGGTATCTCCACCTATACCATCTATAAACCATTTTTGTGCAAAAGCAAACATAATCAACAATGGTATTACAATCACTGCACTCGCAGCCATAACAAGTGACCACTCTGTTCCGTACGCACCACCTTCAATAAAAAAACTCCTCAGCCCTTGTGATACCATATATTTATCAGAATCATTAGTTATTAAAGACGGCCACATATAATTATTATATGAGCTATAAAGCTCATTAATCCAAATGTAATAAAAGATGATTTAGTCATAGGGAATACAACCAAGTGCAATATTCTAAAATGCGAAGCTCCATCAATCTGTGCTGCTTCTACCATCGCACTTGCACCTGCATAAATGCCTGTCTTAATAAAAATATACCAAAAATACTAACCGAACTTGAAATAATCAATCCAGTATATGTATTAAGCAGCTGATGATTTGCAAGAATTATATAACTTGGAATATATGTTGCCGCAGTTGGAAGCATGTAAGTCACCATAATTATTCCAAACAAAATGCCACGCCCTTTAAATTCATAAACACAATTGCATATGCAATCAAAGCTCCTGTTATAATCTGAATAAATACAATAGCTAATGAGATAAATAAACTATTAATAATATATCTTGGTATCGGAGAATTAAAGATAACTGTTATAAAGTTCTCCCAATGCAGACTTTGTGGCAAAATTACTCGTATCCATTATTTCTTCTTTTGTCTTAAATGCACTGACTACCATCCATAAAAACGGAAACGCAGTAAAAACTCCGACTATAATCAATATAATCCATTTTACAATTGCATCTATCCGGTCTATTACTGTATATTTCTTAACCATAAACACACTCCTAATAATTCACCCATTCTTAGATCCGTAAAACTGAATCGTTGAAAGTAAAACCGTAATTATAATCATGACAACTGCAACGGCAGTTGCCTGTCCCATATTATATTCCTCAAATCCTAATTGATAGTACATATACAATAGCGTTCTTGTGCTTCCACTCGGTCCGCCTGTGTCAAAATTTGAATCTGTCATATGCCCGAAGCGAATTAACCATAGTTATTATCATCAAAAAGAACGTAGTTGGTGAAATATTGGGAATTGTAATGTATTTAAATTTATGCCATTTACCACCACCATCAAGTGCACATGCTTCATACAATGTTTCAGGTACCTTTTCTAAAGCAGACAAATAAAAAATCATTGCATATCCTATACTCTTCCAGACCGTAACTATTATTACGGACAGCATTGCTGTTTGCGAACTACTAATCCATTCCAAACCTGGCAATCCAAAGAAAGATAATACCAAATTCGCCAGACCTTTGTCCGGCTGAAAAATCCATGTCCACACAATTGATATGGCAACCGTAGGCGTAATCCAGGGTGAAAATAAAACAAATTTTATAATACCGCTTCCCGGAA
>ENA-OUNI01000745-OUNI01000745.1-human-gut-metagenome-genome-assembly--contig:-NODE-745-length-14582-cov-2.005880_pt1 | contig 14582 bp, 21 predicted proteins | sample MGYA00242499_ERZ504580 | MGnify/ENA primary metagenome ERZ504580 (study PRJEB26092, sample SAMD00036315) | human gut metagenome | host: Homo sapiens | study: EMG produced TPA metagenomics assembly of... | reverse complement strand
CTGTTTCCTGACCAGAAACGCAGAACTTAAAGGCCGAATTTCTGCGCCTGACCGATGGTTGATGCTGCGACAATGGCATTAGTGCATGGGTTTGATACAGAAGCGCATATTGGCCAACGTCCGACGGCGGAAAAAGTTCAATTGGAAAAAATGTTTATCAAAGAAAAAATTAACCAGTCTGAACGAGTGCAGCTCTTTTTGGATAATGGTGGTGACGAAAACAGCATTGTCCGTTTTGTATTTGACGACGTAGCTCGTCTTTGTGAATCCGTTAAGACGCGAACGGAAGTTATGAAGTGTGACGTTTTGCAGAATGGGAAGATTACGGTCAAAGAAAACGGCTTGACGATGGAAGTTGACTACGGTGTACCGAAAGCTAACGCTGGTACGCTTGATTTTACGGCTAATGCCGATGTATTGGGGCAGTTGCAGACATTAATTGACAAGGCAGCCGATGTAGGTCAGCACATTACGCAGGTTGTTACTACGTCGAAGGTTATGACGGCACTGCGCAAAAATACAGGTGTGCAGAAAGCTGTTTTGGGTGTAAATGGCGAAGGTGTATTTCTTAGCAGCACACAGCTTCAATCGTTAATGCAGGGGCAGTTTGGGTTTACGCTGAACGTGTATGATGAACGGTATCGGTACGAAGGTTCGAAAGGTGCGTTGGTATCGAAACGTTATATTGATGAAAATAAATTTATCGGTATTTCTACGCTGCCGAATGGCACAGCTGGCGTAGGCCTTTGGGGGACAACGCCGGAAGAATTAGCTGCAGGCCCCTTTACGGAGAAAAACGCATCTCAGTTCATCACGGCTGTGCGCTGGGCCGAACCCGATCCAGTAGCCGTCTGGACAAAAGCGGCGGGACTGTTTATTCCAGCGGTGCCTAATCCCAGCGGTATCTTCCCGCAGACAGTTACATTGGTATAGGATGTAACGTGATATGGACAGCGAAGCTATTGGGTACAGCGGACAGAGGAGCGCGAGAAATACTGGCACAATAAATGTCAGGAAACGATTGAAAAGGAATTAGCCAGCTACTACCGGACTTCGCTGGGCCGTATTCAGACGGAGATTGCCGCATTATACGGTCGGTTCGCCGTAGATAACGAACTGACCATGGCTGAAGCCCGGAAGCTGCTGAAAGGCAACGAGTTCCGGCAGTGGCGCATGGATATTCAAGAGTACGTCAAGCAAATCGAAGCGACAGGAGATAAAGGCCTGGAGCGAGAGCTAAACGTACTGGCTATGCGTAGCCGCATCAGTCGTTTGGACAAGTTGTATAGTGAAACGTTGATAGCGCTGGATAAGTTAGGACGTAAGGTTTCCAAAGATATGAAATCGTTTCTGACAGACGCCTATAAGGACAACTACTATCATGGTTTATACGATATTGCCAAAGCCGGAGAGCTGCAAAATGCCGTATCCAAGGTCGATTCGAAAGCACTGGAGGATGTACTGCGGACACGATGGAGCGGCAAGAATTATAGCGAGCGTATCTGGAAGAATCAGAAACTACTGGTAAAGACTATCAAAAACGAAATGATGATTGCCGTTCATCGCGGTGAAAGCGTCGAGAAGATATCAACGCGGATTGCAAAACGTATGGACGTTGGCATCAGTAACGCCCGCCGCCTGGTGCGGACAGAGCTTAATTTTATCAATAATCAGGCATCTTTCGAAAGTATCGAAGATGCCGGCATGAAGTACTATCGCTTTATCGCAACCTTGGACCGCAGGACATCTGCCAAATGCCGCAGCATGGATGGCAAGGTCTTTTACCTAAAAGACAGAGAGTTCGGCGTGAACATTCCGCCGCTGCACCCAAACTGCCGCTCTACCATTGCAGGCAGCCTGTACGGGCCGAATAAGGTGAAGACGGGCACGCGGGTGGCGCGGGACGAAGGTGGAAAAACGGTCTACGTTCCGGGGGGATATGACGTATGCGGACTGGAAGGCCGTGTATGTTGATAAGTCGAAGACCTTGGAAGAGTGGCTGAAAGATCACCCATCTGAGACAACAAAAGGAAAAGATGATATAATTAAAAATATAATAGGGTTGCGGAATACGTATCAACAGCAACTAAGTGCTGGCACAGAAGTAAAAGACAGAGAGAGCACTATAAAAGAAGCAGGATCTGAAGTCATCAAGCTTTTGGATACGGAAGAATTGCGATCCATTACGCAAGAAATTAAATCGGCAAGTTGAAACTCGAAAAGCATATTATAACAACTGGCTGAATGCCAAGACTAAAGAGGAAAAACAGAAATGGGCGCACGAGCATAATACTATGCTGAAAAGTTGGAAAGCGCTAAAAGCTGATTATACTTTTAAATGCGCAGCTTGGTGAAATCGGTGCTTGAAAAATTTATTGAAATCGGCCCCGGGGATGCGCCAATAAAGGAACATCTGTATGGTGGAAGGGCTAAAATGGCAAAATATGTGTTAGATGCGTACAGTTATTACCCCCGAAAATGGGTCAATGAATCCATTCGTGCAGGTAAGATTCATGTCAAATCGGTGAAGCGAGGCTATTATGATGGCGAAACCATTGCCTTGTCGGGCGATGGAGATTATGAAACGTTTAGAACATCTGTGCACGAATTGGGCCATCGGATGGAAGATGCAATTTTGCGCATTCTGGAGCAGGAAAAAGCATTTTACGCTCGGCGTACTGATGGAGAATCTTTGGTGTGGTTGGGCGAAATTACTGGAAATCCTAACTATCGAAAAGGTGAGATGACGAGACCTGATAAGTTTCTCAATCCGTATATGGGAAAAGATTATCACGGTACTGCATATGAACTTGTGTCAATGGGGTTTGAATTAGCATATACTGATACCATTAAATTGCTTGATGATGAAGACATGGCCGAGTGGATTCTTGGGATGTTAGCGGTTGTATAGTAAGAAGGTGATATGATGAAGCGGATTGTGGCAGATGGTGTAAAACAAGGCAAAAAATATCATGTTATATGTGAAGAAAACGAATCAGGTAATATAGCGATTGCGTTTAATGGGCAAGCGGATGAAGATTTGCAGACCCAGTTGTATATGAGTATTTTTGAAAGCGTAGCTCCAGAGCCGGTAGGAGAGTATACAAGCGAATCTATGGAAGGTTACGAAAATGCTCTTAGTACTATCTTTTTTGATGAATTACTGGGCATACAAACTGAAGGCATGGAAAATGAGGCACCTGAAGCGGCGAGGTTTTAAAGGTTATGTGGTACCGGAGCATTAGGAGGTGCGTCGTATGCCGGGAAACGTAACAGGTCCTTTTATGTGTGGCTGCACGCCGCCGAATTATAAATATTGTCCAACTTGTGTATTTGCAGAGGGGAAACCCCTGTTGGGGATATGCATGATGTATCCAGGGGGTATGGCGATGAAGCTAATCAGGTATATGAAGGCGGACCGTGTGAATGGTATTTGAAAGCGGAATAAAAAGCACTCACAATTGTGGTGCTTTTTCACGCCTAAAAGGAGGTCGAAATGAAATATATTACAGCAGACAAAGCCGTTACCAAACTCATCGAAACGGCAGAAACGCTGCGTAGTTCATTAGATAATGAAGCGGCAGCGGAGATATATGCTCGGCATATTGTCGGGTATGTGCTGGACTACTGCCACCGAAGTGACTTCCCGGAAGCCCTTATTCTGACCGGAGCAACATTAATCGGCACTTGGCTGGATGATGCGGCAAACGGCGGACGCAGTGTTTTAAAGAGTATCAAGCAAAACGACACGGAATTTCAATTCGCTGTGGCTGATACGGCGAGCGCCGGCAGCACGATGGACGCCGATCTGGAGGCCTTGCGCCCCAAATTAAATTTATATCGGAGAGTGAGGTGGCCGACATGCTCATGCCATATGACCGATGCCGAGCAGTCTTAGGGCGGTATATGTATTGCGACCGTGTGACTGTATCGCGTCAGACGCTCGTATTAGACGACGAAGGCGCGGATACTTTGCGATGACGGACATATATACCGACGTGCCTTGCAAACTGAGCCAGTACGGCAAGGAACTGCAAAGCGAGAAGCGCGACCGGGAATATTGGCTGCGGACGGACCTGCGTATCTGCTTGGAGCCATTGTATGATATTCAGCCTGATGATGTACTAACCATTACGCACGAAGGGCAGACGTTCGTGTTGTATGCGGCCCAGTCGTTTAAGTATCCGACGCATCAAGAAATCAGCGTACGAAGGGATAGCGAAGCATAATGGGGGTAACCTTTGGCGGATTTGATGATTTTGGCGAACATCTGGACCGCATTGCAAAAGAAGGGGCCGCCAAAAGGAACAAGTTTGTTGCTCAAGAAGCCGAAGTCATCATTGGTCATGCGAAAGACAATACGCCGACAGATACGGGCACATTAAAAAATGGCTGGCATCGCACCAGAGCCGTGCAGGGGGTCGTAACAGTATACAACAACACGGAGTATGCGGCCCATGTTGAATATGGCCATAGGCAGACACCAGGCCGGTATGTACCAGCTATTGGCAAACGGTTAAAGAAATCGTTTGTGCCGGGCAAGAAAATGCTGCATACAGCGATGCTGCAGGCCAGCAAGACTTTTCGAGAGGACGCGGGACAAATCATGGAGAATATATTTGGCAATGATTAGATTACGAAGTATTAAAAAGGCCTGTACGGCTCTGCTGAAACAAAAGTATCCGAAGTATGCGGTGCATTTCGATAATGTAGAAAAACGAGATGCACCGTATTTTTATATCGAAATGCAGCCACTGATTCGTACAGTAGACCGCATATACAATGAGCGAACAATACAAGTGGACATTACCTTTGTGCCCGATGAAGACCGGTATGGCCGTGTTGATCGAGCTGTACTGTATGACATTGCCGATACGCTGGATACGCGTATTCGGCCTGTATTCTATGTTGAGGACCGCGCTATTACAATTTTGGATGCTGAGATAACCTTTGTCGATGACATCCTGCATTATATCTTTAATCTCGATTTCCGGGATAATTTTGATGATGTTGACGGCATTCAGTACGAACTGGCCCAGCATATGGAACTGGAAATCAATGGACAAAATAAAACGGAGGAGGAGTAACTTATGGCAAATGAACAAGAAGTGTTCGGGATGCCGCAAATTTTCATTAACTTCAAAACGAAAGGTACGACTGCTATCAAGCGTAGCGCCGCGGGATTGTGGCGATGATTTTGCACAACGAAGCAAAAGACGAAATCCATACCTACACTATTGAGGACGTTTCGGATATTCCAGACACAGGATTGACAGAAGAAAACATTGACCTTATCAAGAAATGCTTGCTTGGTACGCCGCTGCGCATCTTGGTTTATACGCTGCCTGCTTCTACAGTAGATAGTGCTACGAAGACGCAGGCAAACGTTCTTAAAATGCTGACTAATATCAAATGGAACTGGCTCTGCGCACCAACAGCGACCACACAGGAACAAAATGATTTGGCATCATGGATTAAGACGCAGCGAAGTAATAAGCGCAAGACATTCAAAGCGGTATTATCGGCACAGGCCGCCGATAATGAGGCGTCGTCAATTTCTGTACAAATGACATCAAAGTGCAGACCGATACAGATATTTCCGGCAACCCGGTTTATACCACGTATACAGCATTGCAATATACAGCTCGCATTGCTGGCATCTTGGCAGGCCTTGCTTTGGATCGCAGCGCTACGTACTTTAAGTTGGCGGAAATCGAAAGCGTTGAAGTTTATGAAGACATCGATACGCTCATCGACAAGGGGGAACTGCTGCTTATCGATGAACAAGACGGCGACGGCGTAAAAATTGCCCGTGCCTGCAACTCGCTGACAACTTTTACAACAGACAAGGGCGAAGAATTCCGTAAAATTAAGATTGTCGAAGGAATTGACATGATTACGGATGACCTTCGGGATACCTTTAAAAAATACTACGTTGGCAAAGTTATCAATGACTATGACCATAAGATGCTGTTCATTACGGCTGTTTTAGTGTATTTTTCGGAAATCAAAGGAAATGTTCTCGATAAGGATGCTGATAATACCGTAGACATCAATGAAGAATATCAGCGTAATTATGCTAAGCTTCATGGCGATGACCCGGCAAACATGTCTGTTATGAAAATCCGCCAGTACAATACAGGCGACACCATGGCACTTACTGGTAACATCCGTTTGGTAGATGCAATGGAAAACTTAACAGTTGATTTTACATTATAAGGAGGGTGATATAGATGGCTAGAAGTGAATATGATGTAAAATACCGCGGGAACCGCCGCTGGAATGGTTCCCACGGCAAGGTATGGTGGGAAGGAGAACTTATTTTTGAAATCGAATCGTTTAGTATCGATGTAGAGCCAAACCGTGAGGATGTACTTATCGGAAACAGTGTGGATAGTAAAATTACGTCTCTTAAAGGAACTGGCACGATGAAAATCAAAAGCGTCATTAACCGTAATCTGAATAAATACCTAGAAGACTGGAAAGCCGGTCATGACCCGCGCACGACGTTAGTTGGGCTTGTCGAGGACCCGGATATGATTGATGCCCAAAAGGAACGCGTTACCGTAGACAACGTATGGTTTAACAAGTTGAGCTTAATGAATTTTGAAAAGGGAAAGGTTGTTGAAAAGGAATACCCATTTGGATTTACGCCGGAAGACGCAACCTTCACCGAAACCGTAGAATAACAGGAGGAAAAGAACATGGCAGTTAGTATTCAGGATTTGATTAACCAGAAAGACAAGATTGAACAAAAGAAACAGGAAACCTTTGATATCGATACAAGCGTCGGTAAATTACAGGTTAAAAAGATTACCAAGGCCTTATGGCCGACATTATGGCTATCACTGAAGGCTCTGATGAGTACTGCATCCTAAATACGGTTATTGAACCGAACCTGAAGGATGCTACGCTGCAGCAGGCATACGGCTGCACAGAACCGACAGACATTGTGGAATAAACTCTTCGATGCTGGCGAAGTACCTGCTATTGCCCGCAAGATTTCGCAGCTCTCTGGTTATTGGAAAAAACATCGACGCCAAAGTTCATGAAGATGTAAAAACTAATCCAGGAGGACTGGGAAGCGGCTACGGCGGCTTTCCTGGTCCTCAGAGGTCATACACTGGATTGGTTTTTTGGATTAAACAAATTGGAAAAGATTTTTTGTTATGAAGCCATTTGTCTCGAACAAAAGCGAGAGTTGGACTTGGCGTTGGCAGGAAAGGGGGCTGTTAGGCCGTGAGTAACTATGTACTAAGTGCTACGCTGGAATTGAAAGACCAGTTTACCGCAGAAGTAAATAAGGCGCGCAGCGGCTTCAAAGGCCTGACAGAAACCCTGAAAAGCACGGGCTCCGCATCGGATACGGCAGCGTCAGAGCTGGGAAAGGCCGGAACAGAAGCCGTCAAGGCAGCAGGCCAAGCCGACAGAGCAAAACGCTCGTTTCAAGGTATCCGCGGCGTCTATGAAGCGACTATTCGCGCTAAGGACAATGCCACGGAGAAAATCCACAAAGTTAAATCGGAACTAACTGGATTGCAAAGCAAGGCATATACTGTAGCGCTGAACATTAAGCAGAACGGTAATATTAGTGGTATGAAGGATAAACTATCTGGTATAGCTGCTGGTGCAATGGTTGGTCTTCCTATTCAGGCGGCAGGCTTTGCAGGGCTAGGGTATGGCGTTTTTGATGCAGTTAAGAACTATTCCGATTTCACGGCCCAGCTTTCGCAAATCAAGGCTGTTACGGGACTTGATGCCGAGACAATGGATGCAGTAAAAGAAAAAGCATTGGAACTTGGAGCTGCTACTCAGTTTAGCTCGACGGAAGCCGCTCAGGGAATGACAGAACTTTTGAAGGCGGGCGTTAGCGTCAAGGATACTCTTGGTGATGCTTCGCAGGCGGCTCTTGATTTGGCAGCGGCTGGTGAATTATCTTTGCCGGAGCGGCGGAAATCATGAGCACAGCTATGAATGCCTTCCATATGGATGATGCTACTCATGCGGCAGATGTTTTGGTTGGCGCAGCTAATGCCAGCGCGACGGGTGTTAATGAATTGAAATATTCTCTGTCCGCTGTTTCGGCAGTCGCTGCGGGGGTCGGCATGAGCTTTGATGATACCAATACGGCCTTAGCAGTTTTCGCCAATAACGGCCTAAAAGGTTCTGATGCAGGTACCTCTTTGAAAACGATGCTTATGAACCTTTCGCCACATACAAAGTCGGCGGCAGATGAAATGGAAAAACTTGGTCTTTTAACGGATGAAGGAACATCTAAATTCTTTGACCAAGAAGGACATTTACGTTCTCTTTCAGATATTGCAGGTCTTTTACAAGATCATATGGCAGGTTTGACAGACGAAGAAAAAATGAATGCGCTAAATGCCATGTTTGGTTCTGATGCTATCCGCGGCGGTATGATCATGTTGCGTGAAGGGGCTAAGGGCGTCAAGAATATGAACGCAGCCATGAAAGACATTACGGCCCATGAAACGGCAAAAGTGGCCATGGATAACTTGCGTGGCTCGTTGCTTCGACTGAAAAGCGCATGGGAAAACCTGACTATCAAGCTGTTGGATAATGGTGTTGGTAATGGCATTATGGGATTTACGGATGAAGTCGGTAAATTAACATCGCATTTTTCTGGGCTTCTTGATGATGGCCTGCAAGTAACGGACATTATAAAAATCATGGGCGAAGGTATCAATGACCTAAAAAACAAGTTTCTAGCCTTTGACGGTGTTGGTTCGATACTGGCCGGGGGTGCTCTTGCCTTTGGCTTGAAGAAAATTTATGACTTAGCCAAGAAAGTAAAAAATGCTGTCCAAGGCATCCAGAAGGGATTACCTAAAGGCACCTCGACAAATGGGCTGCCAAGCACCTCATCTGTTAAGGACATGATAGTTACAGCGACAAATGTCATTATCAACAGCAAGGGAACCACGATGCCAACCTCAGGAACGCCAGAAGTCCCGGCTCCGGGGCCAGGAACGCCCACATCAGGTACTCCCAAGGGGATGCCTAAAGCAGGACCTTTATCCAGACTGGGCGGATGGCTGAAACGCTTACCGTGGATTGGGGCAGCGCTGGGAGCGGTTAGCATGGGGCTGGACGTTGCCTACGCGCCGGAAGACGAAAAGCTATCGACGCTTGGGCGGGATGCAGCCGGGCTTGCAGGTGGTTTTGCCGGCATGAAGGCCGGTGGGCTGCTGGGCGTAAAGGTGGGGGGCGGTATCGGGCACCTTTGTTGCCCTGGAGCTGGTACGGCTGCTGGGGCGGCCATCGGTGGTGTCATCGGCGGCGTTGCCGGGGGGCTTGGTGGTGACTGGTTAGGCCAGGAATTTGCTGCGGCTTTTCAGAATATCGATTGGGATTCTATTACGCAGACGTTTTCTGAAAAGAATGCGCAGTGGCGTGAGATTTTTGACAATACGGCTGAATGGCTGGGAGAAAAGCAAAATACTCTTAGCCAAAGTATGGCAGATTCTTGGGAGAGTGTTAAGCAGGCTGGTTCGAGCACCTGGCAATTGATTTGCCGGGTTGCTGAAGAAAAGAATGCAGAATGGAGCCAGGCCTTTGCTGATGCTGAAACTGCAGCAGGAGGTTATCTAGACGATTTAGGGGATGGGGCTGGCAATACATGGGGCGATATCAGCAGTGGCGCCAATACCCTAAAAGGCGATATTTCAAGTGCCTTTTCTTCGGCGGCATCAGACGCGGAATCTGCTTGGCAGGGGGCTACTGGATGGTTTGAGGAAAATGTATGGAGGCCGCTTTCCGAACGGGCACGCAGTGCCTGGGCAGATATTCAAGAAGGGGTCGCCAATATTCGTTCTTCGGCAAGTTCTTTTCATTTCGACGTAGGAAGTATTTTTAGCCATAATGCTACGGGGTCTACGTATTTCTCCGGCGGTTGGACGGAAATCAATGAACGAGGCGGTGAAATTGTTGACTTGCCGCAGGGAAGCCGCATTTATCCGCACGCCACGACAGAACGGATGATACAAGCTGAAATTAACAGCAGGCGTTCGTCTGGCAGCGGGCCGGTCGTGGTTAAAGGGAATACATTTTATGTTCGTGAAGAAGCTGACATTGACCGGATTGCGTATAAATGGCCAAATTCATATCACAGAACAGCCTAAACTATGGAGGAGTTTACTAATGGGACTTGGGAAATTAGGAAATACAATAGAAATCTTGTCGGCCATTTTTTCGTCCGGTGGCAGCAGCGTTCGTCGTCAAGTTATTCTTGAAGGACCGACAGGAAAACTCGTTATCCCGGTTACACCAGCCAAATATAGTATTGGTGATGGACAAAAGAATAAAGTTGTTGATATTACCAAGTCGGGGAAGCATTGGTATTTGGAATGCCGAAAGCTCGCACATTATCTTTTTCAGGCTTTTTCCCATCGACATCCCATGATTATCCTTTTATTGTCGCGACATCCTGGAACCTACAGCGTGTGTTGAGAAAATTACAGAATGGAAGGCAGCACGCAAGCCGGTGCACGTTATTATCACGGATTCGCCTATCAATTACAGATGGCCATCATGGAATTTTCTTATTGGGAACAGGATGGCAGCCGTGATATCTACTACACGCTCAACTTTACGGAATACAAAGAGCTGAACGTGCCGACGGCCAATAATGACAAACCTGTCGATGATACGACAGGTCTCAAAGTTCGACCGGTTGATTTGGATCAAAAGATAAAGGAAGAACAGGCAAACGTCAATAAGGGGAAAGCTCTTTTCCAGAAGGCCTGTGATATTATGGACGTAGCAAGAAAGCCTATGGGGATTACAATCATTGGCGTCGTGTCGTCAAAAGCAATAATTTGAAGAGCTTGGTTATCAATCATGCGAGCGACATCCGGAAGTGGGTGATTAAGAATTGATTATTAAACACAAAAGCATCAAGATGGAAACCACGACAGATAAGAGCGGAAAGACGACGACTAAACAGACGGAGTCGATGGATGATATTTCTCAACTCATTGTGGGAAAAATTACTTGGGAAGGTTCGCGATTGAATGTTGCCAGGAAGCTTGTCTTTTCGTATGTACAAGATGCTAGGGACCCTAACTTGCCGAATTATGCTATCAACTGCGGTGAAACCGTTTATGGCTATGACGAAGATGGAAACCTGCAGTTTCAAGGGCAATGTGTATGATATTGAAAAGGACGTGCAGCAGTCAACTGTGACAGTTACAGCCTATGATAATCTGTTTATTTTCTGTCGCTCGAAAACGACACGAAATTCACGGATATGCGGGCTGAAGACATTGCTAAAGCGGTATGCAGTGAACTGGGAATTAAAGTAGGCAAACTGGCGGAAACGGGAAAGAAGACATCATTTATCGCCCAAGAAAAGACAGGATACCAAATTATTATGATTGCCTATACGGATGCAGCAAATCAAATCAATGCCAGCAAGGCAAACAAAGAGGATCCGGATGTCCTTTTTCATCCGATTATGCGTGGTGATGAGCTGGATGTTATCAAGAAAGGTGAACTCATCGAAGGAATGGAAGCAAACCAGTTTACAAATATTGAAAACAGCCAGTATCGGGAATCCATTGAAGAAATCGTCAATAGTGTCATGGTTACAGATCAGCAGGGCAATATCACGGGCTACCAGACGAAAGACGAATGGATTAAGAGATATTCCATGGTCCAGGATGTTTATAAGACAAATCCGAACGATAATGCTCAAACAGAAATTAATAAACTTTTCAAAGGGCCGGAGCGGTCTGGCATTATCCAAATGATGGGAAACTATGCTGCCAAATCTTCGTATTCTATCCAAATCCGGGATATTTTGACAGAACTAAGCGGCAAATTTTGGATTAAATCTGATACGCATACTTTTGAGAACGGCATCCATGAGATGCGGCTTGAAATCGAATTTGAAAATATCATGAATAAAGAAGATAAGCCGAAAGAAACTCAATATGGTACAGGGCAATACTCACAAAAGTGAACAGGGGTGCATACAGCTATATGCGCTCCTTGGGTTTTACGGATAATCAGGCGGCTGGCATCTTGGGCAACATTCGCAAGGAAGACAACAGTTACGACCCGAAGGCTTCGAATGGCAGCATACAGGGCTCTTTCAACTCGATAATGACGACCGTTGGCCAAAATATGTTGCCTATTGTCAGGAACATAATATGGAACCGTACAACAATCAGAATCAAATTTACTATGTCACGATGGTTGAAAACGGCGATTTGCGAAGTCAGATTCCAGACAGTTCGCCGTCAGCGGCTGCGGATTGGTTCAATCAGAATATTGAACGTTCCGGAGAAGACAGTTATGCAGAAGGCGGTCGTGCTGCCGCTGCCGAATCCGTCAAAGCCAGCATTGACAGCGGCGAAATTGGCATCGAAATACCACGATACAAAAAGGGTACGGCATCTATCCGTTTGGATACTTCGCTTGTTACAGAAGCGGCAGCAAATTTGGAAGGTTCTACCTTCGGCGACCAGGGCTGTGTGCGGGCGTCAAAACTTCGCCGCGCAGTATAATTCTGATTTTGTAGATTTGGCAAATTCAAGCATTGAAAGTGTTGACGGATTAGAAAACTGGTGTGCGGCCAATGGTTATGTTGAAGAAGAATGGAATGCTACGCCAGTCCGGGCGACATCTGCATCTGGAGCGGCAAGCACTGCGGTGTTTGTGACGGCGGTGGCGGTTGTTGGGATAACTCGACAAAGGCTGGCTATCGCATGATTCATCGTGGCAGCATCTCTGATTATGGTTCCATGCCCGATAAGATTATTCGTGTTCAGCAGAAGGTACAGTAAGGAGAAAGGAAACTTATGGATAGTAGTCAAATCCCGTCGGCATCACAGTCTATGGCTCGCGTTGTTGATACTATGCATGATATTGCACAGTCGGAGCTGCCGCGCGGTGCACAAGTAGGCATCGTTGAGACACAGCCTCCAAATCTAGTTATCAAGATGAATAATATTGAGATTACATCAAAAAACGTGTACTGCTCACGGTATCTGCTGCCGGGCTATACCCGCCACATGGTCGGAGAAACCAGTAACCGGGCCGGCGGCTCCGGGGAAGCTGCATATGAAAACCATAACCATCCGATTGATAACGATGAAACATGGATAGATACTTTGAAGCCGGGGACGCTCGTACTGCTCATTCCTATTTATGGGCAAAATGAGCAGCTCTACTGGCTGGCAGACAGCGGGGTGAAATTGTGAGTGTAGAATATCCTTTTACCGGTACGGTTACGGCAAATACATATACATCGGACCTGCCGACACCTAAGGAATATGCTTGGGACTTCGAAAACAACTGCTTTCTCTATGATGCTGACGGAAAACATCGGATTGTCGAAGGCGACGAAGCGATAAAGATATGGGTCTACAAGGCCCTAAATACGGAGAGATTTCGTTACTTAGCCTACAGCTGGCAGTACGGCATCGAACTACGCCCGTTCATCGGCAAGGTTATGGGTGTACAACAGCGATACAGCGAAATCAAACGCGTCATTGTCGAATGCCTGATGGTCAATCCCTATATCAAGAGTATTGACACTATCGATATCAAGCACGAAGGCGATACGGTCAATATATCCATCATGCTGACGAGATTTATGGGGAGGTGAATGTTGATGTATGAAGCTCGTAAACAGAGTGATATCTTAACAGAGCTGCAGCAGAATGCCGGGAGCGACACTTCGAGCTATGAAGGAACGTTTACGTATGATGTCCTGGCAGCGAACAGCATTGAATTTTCAAAAGAAGAAGTCGAGCTGGAACAGGCGTATAAAGCAGCCTTTGCCCGGTCCAGTTGGGGTGAATATCTAGAGATGCGGGCTGAAGAACATGGTATTTTTCGGAAGAACGCTATCAAGCCGTCGGGACCGTGACGGTCAGTGGCAATGGCATTATTCCACTCGGCAGCATCTTCCAGACGGAAACAGGCATTTCTTTTCAAGCCACGAAAGTGGTAACTGTTTCTAAATCAGGAGATGTCCCCGTCGAATGTACGGCGGCTGGCATAGTAGCAACGTTGCGGCAAAGACAGTTACCAAGATACCGATGTCCATTCCGGGCATCAGCAGTGTTATCAATGACGCGGCCATGCATGACGGCTTCAACGAAGAAGATGATGATTCTCTTTTCAACCGCTTGCTCTTTAAAGTACGGCAACCAGCCACATCAGGTAATAAAAACGAGTATCTTCAATGGGCGACATCCGTTGCTGGAGTTGGTAAAGCGATTGTCCTGCCACTCTGGAACGGCAATGGCACAGTCAAGGTACTAATTACGGATACCAATGGCACCCCCGCGTCCAGCGATTTGCAGAACAAAGTTTTATCATACATTGAAAGCGTTCGGCCTATTGGTGCGACAGTTACTGTGGCAGCACCAACTATCTTTAACGTCAAAGTGGCTATCAAGCCGCTTGACAGTAAAAACGCCAGTGCAACGGCCATTCAGAACGTTATCAATGATTATTTCAGCTCTCATCAGTTCGACAATATCCGTATTACCTGTGCCATGATAGGAAAATGATTTAGAAGATTCCGCTGTGGTGTAACGTGACTATGA